>Ga0209203_1000315_pt1 | contig 43214 bp, 31 predicted proteins | sample AD_UKC109_MetaG_FD_184423 | JGI IMG/M metagenome (GOLD analysis project Ga0209203, IMG submission 184423) | Active sludge microbial communities of municipal wastewater-treating anaerobic digesters from Hong Kong - AD_UKC109_MetaG (SPAdes)... | ecosystem: Engineered > Bioreactor > Anaerobic >... | reverse complement strand
GAAGCATCTGTCTCAATAAAACTTTGCATCGCTGAGATTGTTTTATTAACAATCGCTTTGGGTGGAATCCAGTTTTTATCGGTGTCGTATTCCAGTTTTTCCAGAACCTGCTGAACAAAAATATCAAAGTGATCCAATCGTTGCAGATAATCCTGAACTTGTTTGGAATTGTTAACCTGATGGTTGGCTACCATGATATTTGGAATATCAATCAACGGACCATTGATTTGGTTAACAATAAACGGCGAAAGCCCCATCCAGACATCAATGTAACCAATATCGAAATCCTCATGTCCGGAGAAATAACGAATGATGTCTTGCATCACGGACTTGTTTTCATCAGTATAACTTTCTGCAGAAAGTTGCTGATTGATAGCTCTCAAGGAGGCTCTCAGCTTTTTCTCAGCTGCCGGAGAATAATCATCCAATCTGTTTTGATACTCACCTCCTGACATTTCTTCTGACAAACCATATTGAGTCGAATTTGATGGTCTGCCACTAAATAAGGCTTTGGTGCTTTCTGAATAAAAGCTTGATAGGTCGACATTTTCCTGTTTCATGTTTTTTTGACAGGCATTTAACATCATAATAAGTATCGCTATAAAAGCTGTTTTTGTTTTCATTCGCACTTCTCTATTTCATTTATTTATAAATATTTATTCGGTTTCGCCCTTCTGCTTTTGCCTGATAGAGGGCTTTATCAGCGTTATCTATGAGATTATAAATATCATCGGAATGTTTTAAACATTCTTTTTTATCTGTCACTGCAATTCCTATCGAAACACTCACATTATTATCCTTATCTTCGATTGCTTTTGATATATGTAAAGCCTGCTTTGTTGCAAACTCCAAATCTTTATCCACATAAATAATAACAAATTCCTCACCACCATATCTCGCAGCTACTCCACTTTCCGACTTAACATAGGCAGCAATAACAGACGCAAATCTCATGAGTAGCTTATCACCGGCAACATGCCCGTGTTTATCATTATATTTTTTGAAATAATCCATATCTAATAGCAAAACAGACAGACGATGAATTTCTTTCGAGGTAATTTCTGTAATATACTTATCCAGAAAATAACGATTATATAATCCTGTCAGCGCATCTTCATTAGCTACTTTTGTCAATTTTTCATTAGCCAGTCTTAATTCCTCGGTTCTCACTTTTATGACATCTTGCATGTAATCTCGCTGAGATTGATATTTCTTCTCTTTCATCCTCACAAGCAGTTTTATCAATGCAAGTAATGTAAAAAAAGAAAGAGCCACCCATATAATTTTTGCAGAAGTTGTTAAGTACCAGTGAGGAAAAACTTTAAATTGATAAATTTCGGATTCGATTATTTCCTCATTCTTTCTGGCTCTGATTTTTAAAACATAATCATTTGCGGGTAGTCTGCTGAATGTTAAATGTGTGTTTTTGTCGTAATCCGACCATTTTTCATCCAGACCCGATAACAGATAGCTGTATTCAAACTTTTTATCTGCTACATCTGAAACACTATAATCAAAAGAAATGTTGCCACTGCCTTGCTCAAATCCAAATATCTCAGCGCTCCTTAATGACAGTGCAGTTGATTGATAATTGTTTTTGTATCTGACTGCATTTAAATTGATGACCTTATTCGCCTTATTCTCCAACCCTATAGGAACATCGACATAAGTAATCACGACTCCGCTGGATAAAATTTTAATTTCATTATTAATTTCCTTAACAAAATTAATACTATCTCGCAGATAGTTTCTTAGCTCCACAACTTTCCATTCACCAGAGGCTTCTTGGATAAAAAAGTCCGAGGTCGTATATCCAAACTTTATTCCTTGTTTTGTTTCCTTGATTGATTCAATATCATCCTTTTTGATTGCATCATCAAATTGAAAACTTGTTTCCTTAACGAACCTTCCATTTGAAAATTGCAAAAACTCATCATCATTGTTAGCAAATATCTCATTTCCCACTTTGAAAAATTTATACTGGCTCTGAGAGTTTGTCTTTAATCCAATATTGATTAATGTTTGTTGAGAATGGTGCAATTCAAATGTTCCGTCTTTTTCTATTAAATTTAATACAAAAACTTCGTTAACATCATTGCTTCCTAACAAGGTGTTTGAATTAAGCTCTATAAGAGAAGTGACTCGAGAGTCAAATATTTTATATTGACTTAAAAAATCAATGTCTTTGAGACTTAATGCTCTGATATCAAATTCAGTTGTTACAAACACTAAATTCTCATGAAATTCAGAGGGTAGAAAATTTCTGGGATAAATGGTATCTGATATTTCGGTAATTTTATCCGGATACTCAACCATGAAAAGTTTATGAGATTCGGCAAGAATTGCTTTTTCATCACTGAGGACGAATAGATCCCAAGCTTCTTTATTCGTCCAGTCTAGTCGTTTATAAACTTTATGCTGATAGAGGGTTTGCTCCTCATCTTTTAAGAAGACTCCAGAACTCGATAAAATGTATTGCCGATGATTCCAATCATATATATTCTTCAAATTGCTTGCAATGCCTGATTCTTTACCCTGAACTCTTAAGTTGGTTGGCCACTCAAGTAAAAATACTTCATACTCTGCCAATACTAACAAACCACTATCTGTGTTAATGATTTTTGAAATCCATTCATTGGTCAGCTGAAAGGTCTCAGTTTCTCCTAACGTCAGATTAACAAAAGTCAAAAGTCCATTATTTGACCCAAGAACAAACTGATCTTCCCCAATTGAGGCAATTGAAACATAATTATCCAGATTAGGAACCTGATTCCCAACTTCAAAGTCAACTATTTTCCAATCCCGAATGACTTGCCAATTATCAGAATCTGCTAGTAAAAATGCACTATTTGAGCCTGTCTGCAATATCTCATAGACAACTTTTTCCGATATTAAATTAAGGTTTGTATCTATCCAGTTTTCATTATCATATTTCAGTATCCGATTTGTATCTCGATGATGAAATAACATCTCATCATTCACACACCCATAACCGGATATTCTGGAATCAAAAGACCACTCCCTAATACTCTTTGATTTAGGCTCATACCTAAAAATATGATGCAGTGATCCCAAAAATATTCGACCATGACAATCAGTAATCGACCAAATATCATCAGTACTCGAAAAGTCTTCTTTAATTAACTGATACCCATAGTCACCATATTCGTCCTTTGTTATATAGCCAAAAAAACCCTTTCCTCCAAAATAAACAACACTATCAACCTGAGTGACGCTTCTAATAAATTCTCCACCTTTTATTTCAACATCTATCCACTGTGCACCATTATATATTCTCACTCCTTGCCCATAAGAAACATATAAAACACCTTGTTCATCGACTGTCATATCAAAATATTGAGCTTCTTTGGAAAACGGAATTTTTAAAGTTTGATAGGGAGGAATTCCAACTATTTTTGCAAGCGATGTGTTTGAAAAGACAAAAAGACACAGCAGTAGAATTAATCCAATTCTATAGGTAGTGCCTTTCATTAAATCCTCGATTCATAATGTTAATCTTTAAATTCTAATACATTTGAAATATTAGATAAATCGAATATAAGCATTTATCCATTTTTCTAATTACATTTATGAAGAATAGTATTGAAAATATGTTAATGTCACAGTTTATTTAAACGATTTAACACATCTCTCCTATGAAATTTATGAGTTTATTCTTGGCTTTTTCCATAGCTTTTGCCAATGCCCAGAGTTTCCAGACAGTTTTTGAAAACTCCAACGGAACAGAAACTGCAACCTACCAACAAGTGATTGATTATTATCAGAAACTGAGTCATGAATTTGATACTATTCAAATTCAAACTTTCGGAGAAACGGATTCCAGCAAACGATTACATCTTGTAATATTTAACAAAGATGGTTTAAAGAAAATCAAGCCCAGACTGATTCGAAAAAGTGTATTGCTGATTAACAATGGCATCCATCCTGGGGAAAGTGATGGTATTGACGCAACTATGATGTTATTTCGGGACTTGGCAAGCGGCAAAATTCCTGCTCATGAAAATGTAATTATCGCAACCATTCCTATTTACAACATCGGTGGAAGCCTTAATCGCAATTCAACCAGCCGAACGAATCAGAACGGACCAGAAGAATACGGTTTCCGAGGCAATGCTCGTAATTATGATTTAAACCGTGACTTTATTAAATGTGATACGAAGAACTGCAAGGCTTTCACAGAGCTTTTCCATCAATTAAAGCCGGATGTTTTTATTGATAACCATGTCAGCAACGGTGCAGATTATCAATACACACTCACACATTTGTTCACTCAACACAATAAATTCGGAGGTAAAAGCGGAAAATATCTGCATGAATTTCTGATGCCTGAAATAGAGAAAATATTGAAGCAAAAAGACTGGGATATTACCCCTTATGTGAATGTTTTTAATGATGTGCCGGAAAAAGGTTTCAGTCAGTTTATGGACTACCCACGTTACTCCACCGGCTACACCACATTGTTTAATACGTTAGGAATGATGGTCGAAACCCACATGCTTAAACCATACAAACAGAGAGTTGAAGGAACTTATCAGTTGATGCTTTCCATGATTGAAATTATGCAAAAAGAATCTGACAAGATAATTACTCTTCGCCAGGATTTTCATAAAGAAATTTATAACCAAGATTTATATACTCTCGACTGGCAAAATGATGGAGAAAAGTCCTCAACACTCAATTTTAAAGGTTACGAAGGTGAAATGATTGACAGCAAAGCTACCGGTCAGAAAAGATTAAAATATGACAGAACCAAGCCGTTCAACAAAGCGGTGAAATATCAGAATTATTTCAAACCGGCACTGCAAGTTACCATACCCAAAGCCTATATCATTCCACAAGGCTGGCACAATGTGATTGAGCTATTGAAACTTAACAATGTTGCAATGAATCCGCTCGAAATTGATTCCGATTATCAAGTTGAATCATACCGAATCATCGATTACGAAACCTCCAAGACACCTTATGAAGGGCATTATCCGCATTCAAACACCCAGATTTCTAAATCCATAGAACAGAAACCCTTCAAGAAAGGTGATTACTTTATCGAAGTCAACCAGCCCTCCATCCGCTATATTCTCGAAACTCTCGAGCCACAAGCTCCTGATTCATTCTTTAAATGGAACTTCTTCGACACCATCCTGCAACAGAAAGAACACTTCTCACCCTATGTGTTTGAAGATATTGCTGAACAATTGCTAAATAATGATAAAAAACTAGCTGCTGAATTTAAACAAAAGCAACAAACCGATAAAGCATTCGCTGCAAACTGGTACGCTCAACTCGACTGGCTCCACAAACGTAGCAAACACTACGAAAAAGCTCACATGCAATATCCGGTTTACAGGGTTTTGAAGTAAACAACTGACAATTTACAAACTCTGTTGTATTATCGACTGCACAGAATAGTAGAAAAGAAGTAAAAGAGGAATGTCACTTGTTAGTTAGAACAAATTAATCAGGTTTATCTCTAGTCTTCTGATCTTCAGTCAAACCCATTTGAAAATATATGTTCATTTAACGCTCTAAGGTCATATTTTTGTATACCTCTTATATTTGTAGTATACAAATTGAATTGATCTGGAAAATTAGTATCATAAACTTCTGCATCTCCTACTTCCCAAGGGGTAAAATCATTATTTATCGATACTAAAGTTATATTTTTCATAACAGGAATGGGTTGAACTGAGTTGCTGTATGATACAAATGCTACTTTTCCATCTTCTGAAACATTTAGATAATATATCACTTCTGACTGAGGAAATATAAGGTTAGATATAGATAAGTCATTTATGTTAATTTCTCCAAATCCCTCTCCAATTTTTGCACCATATAGCTTATTTCCAGCAAAGTCAATTGTGGTAAGTCCTGTATTATTGATTACTTCTATCGTATTTCCTGTTACGGGATCAAATTTATATAAAGAGTTACTAAGTACCCATAACTCGTTGTTTACTAAAAAAACATCTTTGAACCCTAAATTGATTTCATTGGCCAATTTATGTTCTGCTTCCCAAATTATTTGTCCACTTATAGAATCTAACAAAAATATGCTACCATCTTTAAATATTACTAACAAATCTAGAGAAGAATCATTATTGTAATCCTGAAGTTTCATGAAATATGCTTGTTGAGTAAACTTTATACGATTTTGCCAAATAACATCTTCAGTTAATGCATTTGAACATGTTATTTGATAAGAGTATGGTGATTGAACACATGCTATTGGATATGAAATACTACTATGCTGTCCTATATCCAATGATGGAGAAGCTCTATAGATATAATTTATATATTCATTAAAATTAGTTATGTGGCCACTATTTATATCAAACAACGTAATTTTGCTGTCTGTATCAAATTGTAGAAAAAAATTACCACTAATTCCTATTTCAATATTATTATGACGATTAATAAAACCTTTTGATAATTGATAAGGCCCTATTAAATCTTCCTGGCTTCCATAAGTAATCATCTCAGATTGCATGTCATACCTTAATAATCCACCTCTATCAAAAATATGGTCAGTTATAATCAATAAGTCTTTAATATTATTAACTATTTCTGTAAATTTAAAAGACCTGATAAGAAATGTTCTTGGCAAGATTATGTTTAAAACATCATTGCCAAAAAGATCTTTAGCAACAATAACATTATCTGTAAACTCCTCGTAGTGCAGTAATAACTCATCTTTTGCATCATTATTTATATTTTGAACATCAAACCCTTTAGGAACAGATATACTAAATTCAGATAGATTACTTCCTGTGTAAATGTTATAAATTGATACTAACCCATTTGAATTGTGTTTTATACCTGTAATCTCATGTGGCCCATCCCCATTAAAATCACCATAACTATAATAGTTTGGATTAAAATCCAATATCTCTATTATAGTTGATAAATCCTCACCATTAAGTATTGTATGAGAATTATTATATACTCCAATGTCATCGCCATCTAACCTTCCTAAAGGTTCTATGAATAGATTTGACCCTCCAAAACCAAACCTTACTAACGGACTCTGTGTATTCGATATTGAGGAAACATATAAATGACCGTTATAGGAATATGCAAAATCTGGTATATTGTCATTATTAGTATCACCTAAGGCTACAGCATCTATATCATTATCAAATTCATATATTAATTGAATGTTACATGTGTCAATATCAATCGTAACTATTTCAGAAAGTGTAGCTAATACAATCTCTAAAGATATATCATCATCAAATTGATAATAATGAATATCTTGAGGCATAGATTCAAAGTCAAATGCACATTTTAGATTTTGTAAGTCAGACTTTAAAACTATTAATGACCCCTCATTATTACCATGCTCATTAGCATTTACAATTAATTCTTTACTACCATCAAGATCAAAATCAATTGCATCAAATATTGTTGTGCCAAAATTTGATCCTAATTCTTGCCATATCCATTTTGGAGGAGATGGGTAGTTTGGTACAAACCTAAGGCTTTTGTGTTTTTTATTTTCAGAGGATATAAACCCAATAGAGTCTTTCAAGTAAAATGGATTGCCATCATTGTTACTATTTATTCCGTAGACTAATTGAGTAATACCAAAAAAAGATATTAATAATAGATTTATTTTAATTTTTTTCATAATGATTCAAATCCATTTTTAAATATCTTTTCGTTTAAAAACTTCAAGTCGTACTTTCTCACCCCATGTTCATTACTTAAATACAAATTTAATTGGTCAGGAAAACTCACATCATAAACATTAACATCGCCTATATGCATAGAAACAAATTCATTTTGAATTGAAACAAGTGTTATATCCATTTCTGGAATAGGCACATTAGAAGAGCCTGTTGATATGAATGCAATTTTCTCATCTTCTGAAATTTCCAAGTAAGTGATTGGTTCTTTTTCAGAGTATATTAATTCAGGTATTGATAAGTCGTTTGTGTTAAGAATACCAAACCCTTCACCTATTTTTGCTGCATACAGTTTGTTGTTGACTAAGTCCATTGAGCTTAAGCCGGTGTTTTCAATAACTTCTAATGTAGCTCCAGTATTTGGATTGATTTTATATATTACGTTATTATGTAAAACCCATAAAATCTGATCGAATAAATACGCATCTTTAAATCCAAAGTATATACCATTATTTAATGCGTGTTCAGATTGCCAATTTAAATACCCATTACTGGCATTTAGAGAATGAATCGCTCCATTATTATTGACTATTAATATATCTAAACTACTATTACTATCTAGATGCATCATTTTCATAAAATAAATAGGACTGTAATCATCAACTACTCTGTACCACATTAATTCATTAGTAAAAGCATCAAAACATTTTACAAAAACAGGTTGACTTTCGATATCTGAACTACACACAAAAGGATTATCTGATGAGTTAGGGTACCCAGTGTCTATTGCGGATATTATTGGAGTGTATGGATATTCAAGTATTGGAAAAGCACCTGTATTGGTATTGATTAATAAATGTTGAGCAAAAGTATTAGAAAATTGTGATCTTGCACTAATAGCAATACTATTTTGTCCTTCTTCGTTTTCAATAAAACCATTAGACAATACATATGGTCCATCTAAGTTTATACTATTCCATGTAAGTTGTTGTGAATTCCAGTCAGCCCTGAATAAATTGTCATCATCTGTGGCTGAATGTCCAGCCCCGAATAAAACCTCATTTAATCCATCATCATCTATATCAGTAAATAAAACATTTGATGTTCCATTTCTTGGATTATTAATCCTAAACAAATCATTCCAGAGATAATCTTTGATTATAACATCCCCCCATTGATTATTACCAAGCAAGATATCTGCCTTGGAGTCAGCATTTACATCTTGTAATCTTAATGTATCATAATTTTCGTGAACTGATAATTGATGTTCAGCAACAATATCACCGGATGATAAGTTGACCATACAAATAGCCCCAGATTTAAAAGATACCACTTCATATAAACCATCTCCATCAACATCTCCAAAGTGAAACAATTCACTCGTAAAGGAATTAAATTCGTTAATAACTGACAAATTTTCGCCATGTATGATTACAATTGAATTTAAGAATACCCCAATGTCATCTCCTCCCGCTCTATCTGCAGGTTCTACAATGAGACGTTCTCCTCCAAGGCCGGGCTGAATTATTGGATTACCCATATCATCAATAGATGATATATATAAATCATAACTGATAGAATATACTACATCAGTTATGTTGTCATTATTCAGATCTCCTAATGCTATTGAATTCAATTCACCTTCAATATCGTATTGAGAAGCTATTTCACATGTTTTTCCATCAGCGACAATGACTTTTTGCATTGAAGCAATGGTAATTTCTAGTGCTGGATCATCATCCATTTGTGAAATATGAATATCTTGAGGTATAGAATCAAAGTCAAAAACACACTGTACAGACCTTAGATTTGAACTCAAAACCGTTACAGAATTACCTGGGGTAAAATCAATACCATTAGAACCCAATATTAACTCTTTCGAACCGTCTGAATCAACATCAACTGCTTCCATAATATTGTGACCAATATGATTTCCTAAATCTTGCCAGACCCATTCCGGTGGCGTTGGAAATTTTTCCATCGTAGATTTGTGATTGGTTGATTGATAGTTTATCCAGTTTTCAGAATCTGACTGAGAATAGCAAACAATAGTAAAGTTTAAAATTAAGACAATAAATATTTTGGGCATATTATACTCCATTAAAATACATAGCCTATTACAGCAATGAATACCATCAGCAATATGAGGGTCAATTAGTCTAAATTACTACAAGATAATTTTGGTTCATTCTAACCTATTAACTCAGGAGAACACAAATTATAGTCAGTGTAATGGTCAAGTTTTATTGGACACATTTTTAGCCACATTTTCTTAATTCATTAAATTTCTGATTTGGTGTCATATAATCAATTGCGGAGTTTAATCTCTTGTAATTGTAAAAGTATATATAACTTTCAACCTCGGATACAACCGCCTGGTGATTGATGAAACTCAACGTATTTAATCTCTCTGTTTTTAAATTCCTGAAGAATCTTTCAATTACAGCATTATCCCAGCAGTTTCCTTTTCTGCTCATGCTTCTAATCAGTTTGAACTTGTTGCAATACACATCAAACATGTTTGATGTGTATTGCGTGCCCTGATCTGAATGTAATAGTAAATTCTTTGTGATCGGATTATTGCGCTGAATTGCATTTCTTAGTGCTGACATGGCAAGCTCTGTATCAGGGGTTTTCGATAATGACCAACCAACAATTTCTTTTGTTCCCAAATCAAGAATTGCAGCCAGATAACTCCAACCCTGGTGGTTGCGAATATATGTGATGTCTGACACCCAGTGTGTATTTGTCTTTGGCTGATTAAATTCCCATTTTTCACTTTGACATTACTAATGCCTCCATTGGGATAATAATGCCTTTTACGAGGCCTTATAGCTACAATTTGTGCCTCTTTCATGAGACTGACAGTCTTATGAATTCCAATATCAATACCATGGTTATTGAGTCTTTTCTTCATTCGTCTTTTACCGTAGCTGTTTTTGGTTTCTTTCGCCGTTTGCTTTATGATTGAAATTATTTTTTTCTATTCTTCAGCAATAGGTTTATCTTTGATTTGTTCAAAATAGGTACTGAGACTGATATCAAAAACTCTACATAATTCTTTAATCGTATAATACGGATGTGCCATCTTTATCTCCTTTATCATCTTGGATGTTGATCGTCTGATATAAAGATGGCTGCGGCTTTTTTTAGTATTTCATTATCCCTTTTGGCACGCCAGAGTTCCTTTTTAAGCCTTTGGATTTCTTGTTGCTCGGCTGTCATGGCTTTTTTGCCAAGGGGTGTCTTACCATTGAGTTCTTCAATATATTGTTTCTTCCAACGGTTTACAGCTGTGGAACCGGCTCCGGATATTTCCATAACTTGGTTCGCTGTGTAGCCTTCTTCAACCATTAATTTTGCATAGTCTCGGCGTTGTTCTATCGTAAAGGACAGTCTTTGTTTTCGTGTACTTCGCATTTTTAACCTCTTTTTTGGTGTAGTATAAGGCTAAAAATGTGTCCGGAATTATTAGACCATTACAAGTATTAAATTAACTGAAATAACAACATGCTATGAATAAACCACTATTCCCATTGATAAGAAACACTCAAATTCGGAATAAACGGTAATAGATTCTTTTGTTTGGAGGTTAAAACGCCATCATTGAGTTGATAGTCGGTGCAACAAAGATTATTCCAATCAAAAGCATTGATGGCATCGAATGAGTATTTGATAAGTCCTTTTGAGGTTTTGACCTGTTTACTGATTTTTAAATCTAATCTGAAACTCGACTCATAGGTGGATTCATTTCTGGGGGCGATTTCATAACCATTTGGGGTTTCTTCGATTAAAGTTGTCGCTTGTCCGCTGGTGTGGCTGGCAAAAATATCCAATGCCCAGTTTTGCAAGAATTTATAATTGATTGGTGTGTGTAAGTTAAACTTTAATACACTATGCTGATCCCAGCTTTTGGGAATCACTCTGTCATCAATTTCATCATCTGAGTCAGAAATGGTGTAACTGACATTCCAGTTATATTTTTCATAATCTCCATTGAGTGTGACTTCCAAACCGGTTGCCGAGGAATCATCTGGCGTGATACGAATGCGGTCATAAAAAAGTTCAGGAAGAATATGTAAACCGTTAAAAAGGTTTTGATAATAAGGTTGAGTTGAAGAATATTTTTTGTAATAGGCTTCCGCACGCAGGGATAAATTTTTATTGAGAGTTTTGTTGAACTCTAGCACCATCACATCTGCTGAAGAGGGTTGAAGATATTCAGGAATAGGGTCTTCCAGTAATAGTTCATCAATGTATTGTGATTGCTGATGTCTTCCTAAGGCAAATCGATAGGTCGTCTCTTTGTCCTGGAAGTAGCTGATATTGAGTCGGGGACTATATTGTTTCTTCTTAATCCATTGCAAATATTCATAGCGAACTCCAATATCATAAATCCATTTTTCGTTGAGACTGTGTCTGGCGTTGATAAACACCGATCCGGATAATCCATCTTTGTCAAAATCATATTCTGATGCAAATTGTCTGTCAAGGCCGATAAGCTTAGGTAGTTCGCCAAAATGGTTGATATTTTTTTCAGAATTGATGTCTGCACTTTCGGATGTTAAGCGAGTTCCGAAATTGACTGAAAACGAATCGTTGAGATTAATAGTTTGCTGATAATCCAATCCCAAATATTTGCTGTTGGTATTTTCCGAGATGGATGCGATGGTGTTTTCGTTGTTGAGCAAGCCAATTCTTTTCTTATGAGTTTTGGCAGCAAATAATTGGAAATTGGCATAAGAGTTTTCCTGATTGTCATAATTCCATTGCATCCAGAAATCCTGACCTGAAAATACCGAAGTAGCATCTTCCAATGAGTTGTCTTCACCATTTTCACGAATGTTCAGTTCGTCCCTGCTGATCAGCAAATGCTGAGATGATGACCAGTTGTTGTTGATTTGTTGTGTAGCCTTGAAATATCCGTCCAGAGATTCTGGGTGGGTAAATTTGTCTTCAAATAAGTTTTCATTTATAAACATTCCACCATTTCTTAATGATAGCAAAAACCCTCTGGAATAGTCCGCATTGTTGTTTCTGTATGTACAATGAGCATTCAACAAATCGCTGGCAATTTCATGCGTGTGTGTGGATGCCGTGTCGCTTGTTGAAATATTCGCAACAGAACTGAGTCGTCCGCCATAACGGGTCGGGAAAACTCCACTGTAAAACTCAGTTCCATCGACAATACTTTGATTGATTGATGAAAACAGCGCATAAAAATTTTCAAAATGATACGGATTTCTAAGAATGTGATTATCCAAAACAATCAAGGACTCGTTTTCATTTCCTCCACGAGTGTTGTATTTGGCACTAATTCCGAAGGCCGTATTTCCGGCTAATTGACTGCTTGATGCCAATGGATCATGAAAAACCGATGGTGTGTTTTCCAATTCTTCCCGGCTGATACGATGCTGGCTGGGCTTGGTATTGGATAAACGGTATTGACTCGCAGTGACGATAATTTTGTCAATACTCAGAGGTAATGGTTCCAAGGATAATTCAAGGGTTTTATAACCTTGTGGAATTTCAAATATTTGGCTTAAAGGATAAAATCCTTTGGCTGAAAGGGTTAATTCGATTTGTGAACCACTGAGATTATCTAACAAAACTGTTCCATTGTTGGTTTCTGTGTTGGTTTGACTGTCCAGCGATTGATTGGATACTCGAAATGAATCAATCGGCTGTTGGTTTTCGGTGTTTTTTAATTTGACAATCAAGCCGTTGTTGGAAATATTATTATTCTCCGAACGAGAAACAACATAGTTGAAATCATCAATTTTTATCAGTTTTAAACGGAGTTCTGATAAAGATTGACCTAATGACTCAGGAGTTTCAGATTCCAGAAAGATAATCTTTTGCAATGTGGTTTCGTCGATGAAATCACTACTATAGAGAATGTTGATATTTTGCTTTGCAAAAACACCAACCCAATCTGACAAAGTCAGCTTTTGTGCAAATAAATTGGATGTAAAAAAAAGCAGGCAAATGCAAAATTGCTTCATGAATCGTTTGTGTATTGCAAAATTTTCCGGAAGCTTTGATTTTACACTACACTTCAGAAAATTCTTAGCAGACCATCATCAATTTTATAATTATATTTGGTGGTAGTAAAAACTGCCGATATTTGTTGAATGGAATCCACATTCGGTAATTTACCCGATAACCGAACCAGTGATGTGCCACTTTCATTGTTATTCCAGTCAACTTCATAGCCGTTTTCATGGGCAAACCAGACGATATAATCATGCAGAGTTTTGTTTTGACCTTCAAATGGTTGGGACGCTTTTGTTGCCCAATTCCAGCTAGGGTCGTGTCTTTGAATTGTGGATTTGGTGATAGCACCTGATGAGCTCATCGAAATTTTGTTTCCACCATCGATAATTTGCTGATCATTATTTTTTTCAAGATTCACTTTTCCGTTACGAACGGCAACTTGCAATTCATTGTTTTTGACTTTGACTGCATAACGTGTACCGATATGTGTGATCGACCCAAAGTCCGTATTTATTTTCATATGCGATTGAATGGCATTGTCGGCATCGAAATATACTTCGCCGGATGCCAGTTGAATGTTTTCAAGTCCATCAACTTTTAAGATGGTATTTTGATTAATGCGTAACTCGCTTTGATCGGAGAACACAATTGATGCAAAACTATCTTCATTGGTTTTTATCCAGTGGCTGTTGATGACAGATTCAATATTTTGGTTTTTATCAAGCAGAGTCCAGTTGTTTTTATCCGTTGAAACCATGAGTTCGCCACGAATCAATGATGATTCGATTAAATGATCAACCTTATTTGTGTTGATGTTTTTTGAGATGAAAAAACCAACCGTCACAAAAACTAAAACGGATGCAGCCAGGCTAAAATATTTTCTGTAATTTGCTTTGCCTGCTGTTGTTGCATTTTGTTTAATCGAATTTTGCCAATGAGCCTTAACATTGGCACGGGCTTTTTCCATCATTTCCGCATTGGGCTGAACTCGCTTGCCGTGATTGGCTAATACTGCAAAAATGTCTTTGTCTTTGTCTTTGCTTTCTTTCATATCAACTCTCCCTCAATTGTAACAGGGATTTAGGTAATTTGTCGTTTTGTAAAATTTGGCTCATCACTTGCTGAAAAGCCTTTCTTGCCCTTGCTAGAGAAGACTGAACGGATATCATGGTGGTGTTGAGTTGCTCGGCAATTTCATCAACCGACATATTTTCCACATATTTCCATTCCAGGATGTTTCCGTAATTATTGGGTAAACGATCCAGAATTTCTGTGATTATCAGGTTGAGTTCCTGACTTTCAGTTAAATTTTCCGGTTGGCTTTCTTCACTCATGGCAATATTATCCAGAACGTCTCTAAATTCCTCCGTGTCGGTTATCGGAATGATCACACGGCTTCTTCGTTTCTGTTTTTTGAAGTGAGCAGAAATTAAACTTCTGCTGATTTGACACATCCATGTAAACAAACTGGCTCTGCCTTCAAACGTATGCATCTTATCAATTGCCTGACACAAAGTTTGTTGGGTTAAATCGTCTGCCAAATCATTGTCAGAATCAATCCGACTCATAATAAAACGAAACAATTTGGGATAATAATCATTAAAAAAATGATTAAAAACCTTTTCATCTCCTTTCATTATGGCTTCTGCCAGTTCTAAATCATCCAGTGTATTCACTTCACATTTAACATTTACTTAACACTTAGAGAGTGCCATTGAACAAAATCAATCTCAAAAAATTAAAAAAAATTATTTTTTTCCGATTGAATTGTATTACTTGGACTCTCTAAAAGGTAACGAAACTTAAAAATAAGTCAATTCAACTATGAATATTGCACAAACAACAATGTTTTCAACAATGCTGAAAAATGAACCCTCTTTGCGGACACAAGACAAGCTATCCGATGAATTATCAGATTACAGCATGGAAATGATTTCAGTCTCTCATAAAGCGAGAAAAGAAGTCGAGAACTTTGTCAGCCAATCTTATAAACAACATTTTGGAGCCAATTTGAAATCCTTTTTCCCTGAAATTTTGTGTGTGAGGGAAATTAATTCCGGCAAATTAATTGGAGCGGTCGGCTTTCGATTTGCTCATCAACAAAAGTTGTTTTCAGAATGCTATTTGCAAAAACCGGTCGAACAACTCATCGCTTGTCATGAAATCAAACCGATTGAACGCAAAAAAATTCTGGAATTGGGAAATTTTGCCGTTGAAAACAGCAAGCATATCAAAACGGTTATCACTCTGGCTTCAAGAATCATCAAAAATTCGCAGGCTGATTGGACGGTTTACACACTCACACTACCAATCAAATTTCATTTCAAAAAACTAGATATCGAACTCAACTCTTTGGGTTTGGCAGACATTAGTGCGGTGAATGGAGCGGCTGCGGATTGGGGAAGTTATTACAGTTACCGTCCGACAGTTTACTATTCCAGCGTTCAAAATAATATGAACGAGCAACAGGTTTAAGCATCATGATGAATTATTTCAAACCCTCTTCAACCGTTGCGATTCAGCTCGATAACAATCAATTCTGGCTGCAAATTGATAAAATTCTGATGGAAAACAATGTAGTTATTATTCCGGTTCCGCATTTTTTCTCAGTGAATCAAATCATCCACATGACTAATTCTGCCGGAATTGGAACAGTTATATGCAATCGCAAAGCTCAGACTTTGTGGACCAATTTGGGATTCGAAGAGCCATTTTATCTGACCAAAGATATTGTGATTATGACAAGAAAGCTGAAACCTCAGATTCGATTCCCGAAAAAAACACACAAAGTGACCTTCACTTCCGGAACAACCGGTGAACCCAAAGGTGTATGTCTCAGTGAAGAGCATTTGAGAAAAGTCGGTCAATCATTGGCAGAAGTGACTTCCAAATTTAATGTCAAAAAACATCTTTGCGTTTTGCCGCTCAGTATTTTGCTTGAAAACGTAGCGGCCAATTATGCCGCCGAATATGCAGGAATTGAAGTGATTACCGTTCCCATGTCAGAGTTGGGAATGAATGGTTCAGGCAGTTTGGACATTGAAAAATTCATCAACGCATTGGTTCAATACCAAGCTCAAAGCATCATAGTTATGCCGCAAATGTTGAAGATGATGATTGCCTATCTCCAACAAAATCAAACCGATGTCTCGTTTCTAAGATTTATTGCCGTAGGTGGCGCGGTCTGTTCCAAAGGTTTGCTCGAACAAGCAAAAGAATTGGGATTGCCTGTTTATGAAGGCTATGGAATCAGCGAATGTGGTTCGGTCATCAGCCTGAATACAGATGATTCTGAAACAGGCCATGTTGGCAAAATATTACCGCATATCAATGTCAGAATCGCTGAAGATGGAGAAATTCAAACTCAGGGAGCGTCTTATTTAGGCTATTTGGGTGAAGAAAAAAATAGTGATGAATGGTTCTCGACCGGAGATATTGGACGTTTTGATGAACACCACAACTTGCACATTATTGGTAGAAAGAAAAATGTCATCATTAATTCGTTTGGTAGAAATATTTCACCTGATTGGATTGAAGCTGAACTCACCGCCATCCCGGGAATTATGCAAGCCGTGGTTTATGGTGATTCAGAACCGTTTTTAACAGCAATTTGTGTGACAACACATTCGCTACAATCCTTGCAGGAAAGAATTGAGCAATTTAATCAGAATTTCCCTGATTATGCACAAATTAAACAAATCATTCTCGCTGATGAGCCTTTCAGCATTTCAAACAATATGCTGACAAGTTCCGGTAAATCCAAACATCAGCAAATTTTTAAAACCTATACAAAACAACTACAGGATATTTATGCAGTTACAACAGAAACAAGAAATTACGCCGTTTGAAGAACTTTGCTATGCCACATCTGAAGAGCAGCTTGAATTGGTCTCATTACCGGTTATTCAACAAACTTTAGCCGGCAAAATCAAACTGGAAACCTATATCGCCTTTTTGATGCAAGCCTACCATCATGTCAAACACACAGTGCCGTTGTTGATGCTGACTGGAAGTCGAATCAACGAATCCGATGAGTGGCTGAGAACAGCAATGGCAGAATACATTGAGGAAGAAATTGGTCATGAAAAGTGGATTTTGAATGATATTGAAGCCTGTGGTGGCGATAAAAAGCAAGTCGCAAACTCAGTACCTGATTTTGCTACAGAACTCATGGTTGCTTATGCCTATGATTCTATCAATCGCATTAATCCTTTGTGCTTTTTGGGAATGGTTCATGTTTTGGAAGGAACCAGTGTACAAATTGCCACCAAAGCAGCAGGCTGCATTAAGGAAACGCTGAATTTACCGAATAAAGCCTTTAGCTATTTAATTTCGCACGGCGATTTGGATCAGGATCATCAGAAGTTTTTTGAGAACTTAATCAATAGGCTGGATGAACAACAGTTGCAAATCGTCATCAAATCCTGCAAACGGTTTTATAAACTTTATGCCAATATCTTCAGAGGATTACCAACTTATGAATAATCAATGGTACTCAACACTCGCAGTGATTACCGGTGCTTATGGAGGATTGGGCGAAGAAATTTGTAAACAGCTCGATGACAAAGGCGTGAGTTTAATTCTCACCGGAAGAAACTCGGACAAACTTCAACAATTGAAGTCAGAACTGAAAAATGTTGTCGATGTTTTATCCGGCGATGTTGCTGATATGCAATTTCGAGACAACTTGCAGAAATTATTGAAACAACATCAATCTCACAAACATGTTTTCATCAACAATGCCGGAATTAGCGATGTGAATTTTCTGCAAAACCAAACTGATGAAGATTTAGAAAGAATGTTACAAGTTAATTTGTTAGCACCAATTCTCATAAGCAAAGCGGTCTTGCCGTGGTTGCATAGTGCAAATTCCGGTAAGTTGATTAATATTGGTTCCACATTTGGTGCTATTGGATATCCCGGATTCAGTGGTTATTGTGCCAGCAAGTTCGGTCTTCGTGGATTTTCTCAGGCATTGGCTCGGGAACTCGCCGATACCAATGTCGATGTGCAATATCTGGCTCCTCGTGCGGTGGCGACCAAAATCAATTCCAATGCCGTTAATCATTTGAATTCTGAACTAAAGAACAAGGTGGATTCTCCACAGCAAATTGTTCCACAAATCATTTCCGCCATTGAAAAAGGCAATTCTGAACAGTTTTTTGGCTGGCCGGAAAAGTTATTTGTAAAAGTGAATGGGCTGTTTCCAAAAGTGGTTTCAGGTTCCATCAAAAAAGAACATCAAAAAATTAAACAAATACTCACTCAATAAAACAAACAAGGTGATTTTATGAAAAAAAGATATATTTTATTAATTTTACTCGGCAGTATTGTTGCCAATGCCGAAATGACTCCTGAAGTTATGGAAATTCAAAAACATTGGGCAGAAGTCAACTACCTGACAAATGAAGATGGTAAAGAAAAAGCCTTTGAGAACCTGGCAAAAGCCGCCAGTAATTTAGTTCTCAAACAACCACAAAATCCGCATGCCCTCGTATGGGAAGGCATTGTTTACTCCACTTATGCAGGCGTCGCCGGAACTTTTTCCGCCGGAAAACTGGCAAAACATGCCAAACAATCGTTTGAAAAAGCCATCGAAATTGATGGTGATGCCCTTGATGGTTCGGCTTATACCAGCCTTGGAGTTTTGTACTACAAAGTTCCCGGTTGGCCATTGAGCTTTGGTAGCGATAAAAAAGCCATGAAATATTTGCAAAAAGGCTTGGAGTTGAACCCTGATGGTATCGACTCGAATTATTTCTTTGCTGATTTTCTCTATGAGGAAGAAGATGAGTACGAAAAAGCCAAACAACATTTAATTAAAGCTCAAAATGCGACACCTCGTCCCGGGCGCGAGGTTGCTGACAAAGGTCGTCAGGCAGAAATTAAAAAACTGTTATCGAAAGTTGAGGAAGAGTTAGAAGGATAAATCTTAATACTTTCGATTCTTCAAATAGAACTGCCATTGGAAATTTCTCAATGGCAGTTTTGCTTTTCTTAGGTTTAAAAAATCCTAATCCTTCTTTTTCACTTTCTTAGTTTTCTTAACTTTAGTCTTTGAACCGTCTTTGTTTGTTTTGGTTTTCTTAACGCCTTTGGTGGTAGTTGTGGTACCTGTATTTTTGTTATTGGTTCTTTTAACGCCTTTTTTGGTAGTGACCGTGTTTCCGTTCGCTGTTGTTCGGGTCTTCTTTACGCCAACGGCTGTTGTGGTTTTTCCGTTAGTAGTTGTTTTCTTCACTCCAACTGTGCGTGTCACTTTGCTTGAATTACTTGGTTTGTAAGTGACTTTGTTAACTGTTTTTACGCGATTTGTTTTGGTTACTACAAATGTATTTCTTTTGGTAAAAGTAACAGTTCTGGTACGGTAAACATTGATGTGAACCGGACGAAAAGGCTTCCACCAGCGAGGATAGTAACCGAAATAAAATGTAGAGCGATAAGGACGGTAAACTGGGCGATAAATCCAACCGAGAATCGGCCATGTGGCGATTCGTACAACCGAGGGTGCAATGTAATAATCAGGACCATAAACGATTACATTGCCACGAACTTGCAGATTATAGTCATTGCCGGATTTTTCCACTTCAATGGTTGCAACATCCTGAAATTCATCTTCGCCTAAAGCTGCTTGCAGAATGATGATGCGAGTGTCTTCAACAGCATCTTCTACAACACGAATAAAATCGACATAACCATTGTTGTCTAAATCCAGATTGTTGATGCCGATATTCGGGTCGTTGAGTGATTTTTCAAACTCTTCCAGATTTGGTGTTTCCTTGAATAATTCACTCACCGCCATCAAGTCCAAACCATCAGCGGCTTCAGATGATTGTGAAAGAACTGTGACATCTTTTGACCAAGCCTGACCAAAAGTTAACACCATAAAAATTAAAGCTATCAATTTGTTTTTCATAATATTCCCCATTCTTTTAGAAAGTATCTTAACACAAAGAATTGTCAAATTCTTATAGGCTTGAACGAAACATTATCAAATGCGTTGACTGTTTTTTTTCAATTAATCTCATTCTGAGAAATATCTCACAAATTGCCCAGACTTTCCATTCAGTTTTCAGTTAGAATTGAATTTTTAAAGTAAATGGATTGGGTTATGACACCAAAACAAGTCGTTGAAAAATGGGTTGACTGTTTTAATAATGCCGATGTCGATGGTTTGTGCAGTTTATATCATGAAAATGCAACCAATCATCAGGTGGTGACCGAACCTTTGGTCGGCTTAGATGCCATTCGTAAATTATTCACTGTTGAGTTTGGCAGAGCTGAAATGGTTTGTCAGATTGAAATGCTGCATGAATCCGGTGATTGGGCAATTTTGGAATGGAGCGATCCTCTGGGTTTGAGAGGTTGTGGTTTTTTTCATGTTGTTGATGGAAAGATTCTCTTTCAACGAGGTTATTTTGATCAACTCAGCTTTTTTAAAATCCAAGGGTTGGGAAGTCCTGAAAATTATCTGGATAATTAGATTTGAATTGTGTTTAACCAAAATCATACAGGCTGTATAATTAACGCTCAGAAAAACACATACAAATTCTGGGGAAAGCATGAACACAAATTACCGAAAACCCTTACCAAATTCCAATCTTGATTATTTTGACACCAAAGCTGCTGTTGAAGACATTCAAGCCGGTGCTTATGACAAACTTCCTTATACTTCCAAGGTTTTAGCAGAAAATCTGGTGCGCCGTTGTCCGCCGGAAAATCTGACTTCATCTTTGAAACAAATTATCGAACGCAAAAGAGATTTGGATTTTCCGTGGTTTCCGGCAAGAGTAGTATGTCATGATATTCTCGGACAGACCGCATTTGTGGATTTGGCTGGTTTACGAGATGCGATTGCTGAAAAAGGTGGTGACCCTTCACAAATCAACCCGGTGGTTCCGACTCAACTGATTGTAGACCATTCTTTGGCGGTGGAACATGCGGGATACGAGAAAGACGCTTTTGAGAAGAACCGAGCGATTGAAGACCGTAGAAACGAAGATCGTTTTCATTTTATTGACTGGTGCAAAAAATCTTTCAAAAACGTAAATGTCGTGCCTCCGGGTAATGGCATCATGCATCAAATCAATCTGGAACGCATGTCTCCGGTAGTTCAAATAAAAGATGGTGTGGCTTTCCCTGATACATTAGTCGGGACTGATTCCCACACGCCGATGGTGGATGCTTTAGGAGTGATTTCAGTTGGAGTTGGTGGATTAGAAGCCGAAAGCGTGATGCTGGGTCGTGCGTCCTATATGCGTTTACCGGATATCATTGGTGTTGAGCTGACAGGCAAACCACAGGAAGGCATCACCAGTACCGACATTGTTTTGGCACTGACAGAATTTTTACGTAAAGAACGCGTGGTTTCCAGTTATCTGGAATTTTATGGAGAAGGAGCCAGCGCTATGACTTTGGGAGAACGGGCAACGATTTCCAATATGACGCCTGAATTCGGAGCAACGGCTGCGATGTTCTCGATTGATCAGCAAACCATTGATTATTTGCATTTGACAGGCCGTGATGATGAGCAGGTCAAACTGGTAGAAACCTATGCCAAACAAACAGGATTGTGGTCAGATGACTTAAAAAATGCCGAATACGAACGAGTTTTGACATTTGATTTATCCTCTGTGGTCAGAAATATTGCCGGCCCGTCCAATCCGCATTCCCGAGTTGCAGTGAGCGATCTGGCATCCAAAGGAATCACCGGAGATTATTCTTCAAAAGATGGCTTGATGCCCGATGGAGCCTGTATCATCGCTGCGATTACATCATGTACCAATACTTCCAATCCACGCAATATGATTGCGGCCGGACTTTTAGCAAGGAATGCTAATAAAGCAGGATTGACTCGCAAACCTTGGGTTAAAACCTCTTTGGCTCCTGGATCCAAAGCGGTAACTTTGTATCTGAAAGAAGCCGGATTGTTGTCTGAATTGGAACAGCTCGGATTTGGAGTAGTGGCTTATGCATGTACTTCCTGTAACGGCATGAGCGGAGCGTTAGACCCAAAAATTAAAAAGGAAATTATGGACAGAAATCTCTACAGCACAGCGGTTCTGTCAGGTAATCGAAACTTTGACGGACGCATTCATCCTCATGCTTCTCAAGCGTTTTTGGCATCACCTCCACTAGTGATTGCCTATGCGATTGCCGGTTCGATTCGTTTTGATATTGAAAAAGATATACTTGGAATTGACAAAAACGGCAACCCAATCACACTTAAAGACATCTGGCCGTGCAATGCCGAAGTCGATCAGGTGATTGCAGAATCGGTCAAACCGGAACATTTCACTCAGGTTTATGAGCCGATGTTTAAACTCAATATTGATGTTGGTGAAACCGCCAATCCTTTGTATGACTGGCGTCCGATGAGTACTTATATCCGCCGTCCACCCTATTGGGAAGGAGCGTTAGCCGGCGAAAGAACCATGAAAGGTATGCGTCCGCTGGCGGTTTTGGGTGATAACATTACTACCGACCATTTATCCCCTTCCAACGCGATTCAAAAATCCAGTGCTGCCGGTGCTTATCTGGATAAAATGGGCGTGCCGGAAGAAGATTACAATTCTTATGCGACTCATCGTGGTGATCATCTGACTGCTCAAAGAGCCACTTTTGCCAATCCGAAATTGTTGAATGAAATGGTATTAGATGACAATGGCGAAATTATTCAGGGCTCATTAGCAAGACTCGAACCCGAAGGCAAACAAATGCGCATGTGGGAAACTATCGAAACCTATATGGAACGCAAGCAACCATTGATTATCGTTGCAGGCAAAGATTACGGACAAGGTTCTTCCCGCGACTGGGCCGCCAAAGGTGTACGACTGGCAGGAGTCGAAGTCATTGTTGCCGAAGGCTTTGAACGCATTCACCGCACCAATTTGATAGGTATGGGTGTACTACCATTGGAATTCACCAACGGTGAAACCCGTAAAACCTACAACATCGACGGCACCGAAACCTACGATGTTCAGGGCGAAATCGCACCCGGAGCCGAAATGCAGGTCATCGTTCATCGCAAAAACGGAGATCAGGTTACGATTCCGGTTAAATCCAGACTGGATACTGCTGAGGAAGTCTCCATATACCAAGCTGGAGGAGTGTTGCAAAGATTTGCCAATGATTTCCTTAAATCAAATTCATAAGAAGTTCTTTTTTCCGTATGCGGCGTTAGGAGTGCTCATTTACGAAATGTACACTGCGCCTTCCTGCCTTGCGACGATGGAAATAATATCTTTTAAATGTAAAATGAAATGAAGATTTTATTGCTTATTTTCTATCTTGTATTGGTAAGTTGCTCTAATAAATATGTTATAGCTGATGAAAATATAATAAGTAAGTTTAGTCTTTCTGGAGGTGATTTATTATTAATGGTTAAAGTAACAGATACTCAGTATACTAGTTACTATCCTGATAAGGATAATTGCCCTGATGAACTCTACTGCATACCTAAATGTTTTTGGTTTAATCACGATGCAAAAGTTTTAAATGTTTTGAGTGGGGAGTACAAAGAAAAAAACATCAAGTTTTCAGTTCTACAACATGTTGACAACAGTGAAGAGATTTTAAATGAATGGTATGTACAATTAAGAAAATTTAAGCAAAAATCAATAATTAGTAAATTAAAGTCAAAATATTATGTTGAGAAGCATAATGCTGAGTTCTCATTATGCTATTAAAATGAAAATCAAACCAAAGCCACCCTATAATATCGTCATTCCCGCCTACGCGGGAATGACGGTTTTATTGGGAATGGCAGTTTTTGTTTAAGGAATGACAATTTTTGTTATAGAGAATAATCGATTTTACTCAAATGACTGACATTTTTTGTTTACTGAGATGGCTATGAAAATATTACATGCATTGAAATATTTTAAGTATAAAAAATACGATCCAAGTTGGTTGGTTGATGCTTCGAAGAGCTATATTGATGAATACCCTTGGCTACCTGATGCAATTTCAAAATGCACACTCGCTCTAGAAGGAAAGAATTATATTCGCTTTGTTTCTTCAATAAGACCGAATAAACCTAGTTCCGAATGGCAATTTCGAGAAAATATAATACTTGAAGATACTATTGAAGGTGATGTTATTCTAGATATTCTTCATGGTGACAGAATTGGCGGGGTAGAATTCTATATTCGACGCTTTAAAAAATAATTTTGATAATACACTGCTCGATATAGCAGTAAAGAAATAATATGAAACACAAACCACAAATAACAACTATGGTAAAAAACATGTTCGGCGGAATTTCAAAAAAGTTTCTACTTATATTTTTAACACTACTCATCAATTTATCTTCACAAGCGGGAGAGAACAAAAGATGGATTGTTTTTGTCAGTTACAGTCAGGATTCTCAAATTGATTTAATTGCTAATAAATTTGATCACTTTAGACTAAACAGGGAGAAAGAGACTATCGGTCTGGAAGTAGACTCTGATGAAATGAAGTGGCTTCAGGACAATTATTTTTCGGTTGAAATTGATTCTGCTAAATCCGAGAGACTCCAGCAAAGTTTAATTATTAATCAAAATGCTCAAGTCGATATACATGAGGGTTCGGGGATTCCGGGGTTTTCTTGTTACAGAACAGTAGAAGAAACTTTTGCTACTGCTGAGTCATTGGTAGCTAATTATCCCGGATTAGCCAGTTGGGGTGATTTTGGTGATTCATGGGAAAAAACTCAAAATGCTCAATCAGGTTATAATCTTAATGTCTTAAAAATTACAAATAACGCCAATACATTTGATAAACCGGCATTGTTTGTTACCAGCGGTATTCATGCTAGAGAGTATACCAATTCTGAGTTAGCTACGCGTTTTGCAGAGTGGTTATTATCTTCATATGGTGAAGATGCTGACGCCACTTGGCTGGTGGACTATAACGAGGTCCATTTGATGTTACATGCAAACCCTGATGGACGTAAAAAAGCTGAAACCGGTTTGTCTTGGCGCAAGAACACAAATAATAATCATTGTCCTAATACAAACTCTAGAGGGATTGACTTAAACAGAAACTTCAATTTTGAATGGGGATGTTGTGGTGGATCCAGCACAAGTGCTTGTGAACAGACCTATCGGGGACCTATCGCGACATCTGAACCAGAGTCAGAAGCTATACAGTTGTATATGGATGCTTTATATACGGATTACAGGGAAGATGATTTGGCTTCTGTGGCTCCGGATACTACGGAAGGAATCTATTTAGATATACACAGTTATGGTGAATTGATACTCTCATCATGGGGATTTTCAACTGCGATACCGCCGAATGGATCAGGAATACTATCACTAGCCCGTAAATTTGCATATTTCAATAATTATGCACCTCAGTTGGGCAGTACAGGTATTGTTGATGGCTCGACAAAGGATTATGCATATGGTCGTTTTGGTGTTCCCGGATACACAATTGAATTGGGAACTTCATTTTTTGAAGATTGCAATTATTTTGAAGATTCTATAGTCAATCAGAATATAGAAACATTGGTATACGCAGCTAAGGCAGCAAGAAGGCCATATACTATTTCAAAAGGCCCTGATATATCTGAAATTCAGCCTATTACATCTCCGGCTTTAATAGGTCAATCATTCATAATCAATGCTCAAGCGGATGACCAGAGATATGTCAATGGCTCTGGATTAGCTGAACCCAGTCAGAACATATTACAGGCTCAGTATTCAATAGATGCTCCTCCCTGGCATAGTGGAGCGGTAACCCATAATATGTCAGCTTCAGATAGTATGTTTAATTCCCCTCAAGAACAAATACAGGCATCTGTTGACACTACCGGGCTTTCAACAGGCAAACATTCTGTTTTTATCAGGGCTCAGGATGCAGATGGAAACTGGGGTGCTGTCAGTGCATTGTTTTTTGATATCATAGATCCACTGACAGCACCAATCATTCATGGAACGATAACTGATATAAACTCGGGAAGCCCGGTTGCATTTGCTGATATTAAAATCAACTCTTACCAACTTCAAGCAGATGCCAATGGTGAATATCTGTTCCAGATACCTGCCGGAACATATGATATTGTTGTTTCCAAAGAAGGATATCTTGTTGCTGAAGAGTTAAATATCAATTTAGTCGATTCACAAAGTTATCAGTCTGACTTTAGTTTAACCCCATTAGTTGAGGTGTATTCTGATGATGGTGAGAATGGCAATGCCGGTTGGACTGTTCAAGGAGGTTGGATATTATCAGATGAGTTAGCCAGCAGTCCTACACATGCATGGAATGACAGCGTATCAGCAAACTATCCAAATAGTGCTGATTATTCACTAACTTCTCCAGTTATAGATTTATCACAGGCTTCTGATGCCACATTGATATTCAACCATAGATATGACTTTGAAAGTAGTTATGACTACGGTTACCTGGAAATATCAACAGATAACGGTATGAGCTGGACTGAGTTAGACTCATTTAATGGCAATGCAAATAATCAATGGACGACAGTTGAATATTCATTGGAAAATATCATGTTGTCTACACAAACTCAAATCCGGTTCAGAATTGATACGGATACAAGTGTAACACGTGATGGCTGGTATATCGATGATATTATTATCCAAAAATCTTATTTGATATCTGAAGACTTGATATTTGATAATGGATTTGAATAAGTACTTGTCATTCATTGAATATACAATTTGTCTATATGTCATGATATTATTATACGGATTTTTAAATAGATCATTGGTTTGCAGAGTGTGAAAAAATGAAACATAAAACACAAATAAAAATTCCGGCAACATATATGCGTGGAGGGACTTCCAAAGGAGTTTTTTTTAATCTGCAAGATTTGCCGAAAAAGGCTCAGTTTGCAGGAGAGTCTCGTGACCGGATGTTGTTGCGTGTGATTGGTAGTCCTGATCCTTACGGTAAACAGACTGACGGTATGGGAGGGGCGACATCCAGTACTTCCAAAACGGTGATTTTGTCTAAAAGCAATGAGCCGGATCATGATGTGGATTATTTGTTCGGGCAGGTGGCGATTGATCGTGCTTTTGTGGACTGGAGTGGAAACTGTGGAAATCTGACTGCCGCGGTGGGTTCGTTTGCGATTGCATCCGGTTTGGTCGATGCGGATAGAATTCCAGAAAACGGAATTTGTGTAGTGCGAATCTGGCAAGCGAATATCAAAAAAACCATTCTGGCTCATGTTCCTATGACCGATGGTCAGGTTCAGGAAACCGGAGATTTCGAGCTCGATGGAGTGACGTTTCCGGCAGCTGAAGTCAAAATTGACTTTGTCAATCCGGTCGGTGATGAAGCGTTATTTCCTACCGGAAATTTGATTGATACGTTAGAAGTTCCGGGAATAGGGACTTTTGAAGTGACGATGATTACTGCCGGAATACCAACCATTTTTTTGAAAGGTGAAGATATCAATTATTTGGGAACAGAACTACAAGGCGATATCAATTCAGATAAAAAGGCTTTGGAAATGTTTGAAACCATTCGTGCCTATGGTGCGGTGAAAATGGGTTTGATTAGTTCTGTTGAAGAAGCCGTCGGTCGTCAGCACACCCCGAAGGTAGCATTTGTCGCTCCGGCAAAAAACTATACTTCATCGAGTGGAAAAAAAATCTCAACTGATGATATTGATCTCAATGTCCGCGCTTTGTCTATGGGTTTATTGCATCATGCTATGATGGGGACAGCTGCGGTAGCAATCGCCACAGCTTCAGCAATTCCGGGGACTTTGGTGAATCAGGCAGCCGGAGTTGGACAAAGAGACTCGGTAAGATTTGGACATCCCTCAGGAACCCTCAAAGTCGGTGCTGAAGTTGAACAAATTGATGGCGAATGGAAAGTTCAAAAAGTCAGCATGAGCCGAAGTGCAAGGATTCTGATGCAAGGAACGGTTCATATTCCTGATGTTTTGTAATCAAAATACTGCCATATTGACCGAGCAAAGTGAGTGGAAATATCTCAAAAAAGTGGAATTCAGTTTGGCTCACATGAGATTCTTCCATGCGCTTCGCTTAGTCAGAATGACATATGGTTTGCCATAATATGGAAATCGTAATCATATCACTTGTTGCATTAGCAGCTTCCACTTTAACATTCTTTTCAGGTTTCGGTTTAGGTACATTGCTGATGCCGGTGGTGGCATTGTTTTTTCCACTGGAGATTGCCATCGGAATTTCTGCAATCGTCCATTTGGCAAATAATTTCTTCAAAATTGGATTGCTTTACAAACATGTCAACTGGCAGGTCTTTCTACGATTTGGAATAACCGCTTTGGTCTTTGCTTTCATAGGAGCAAAAGCATTACAAGGCTTGGCGGAAAGCAATCTCCATGTTGGTTATACGATTTTTCAACATTCGTTTGATACCAGTTTGTTTCAATTTATCATTGGATGGCTAATTTTGATTTTTGTGGTTCTGGAATTGATTCCTGCTTTTTCCAGATTGTCTTTTGATAAAAAATATCTGCCAATCGGTGGAATTATCAGTGGTTTCTTTGGTGGATTAACAGGCAATCAGGGAGCGTTCCGCAGTATGTTTCTAATCAAATCAGGATTAACCAAAGAGCAATTTATTGCGACCGGAGTGATGGTAGCGATTATGGTTGATATCACCCGACTATCGGTTTATGGCAAAAGCATTATAAAAACACAATCGCAAATCGACTGGATATTGGTTATTACAGCTTGTTTCTCAGCATTTATCGGTGCTTATCTGGGACGAATACTTTTGAAAAAAGTCACCATTCAATCGGTGCATTTTTTTGTTTCTACCTTTTTGTTGCTAGTCGCTTTGGGGTTAATCTCAGGGTTAATTTGATAGTTAAAATATAGATTATTTATGAAAAGAAAATTAACCATGAAGTTCATAAAGGACATGAGGGTTTTAATATTTTAAACTTCGTGATGGAAACGAAAAGTAGGTATTTTTGCTTTCAGCTTGTTCTAAGTATCAGCTCAGGAAGACAATAAATTATCTCTGTGTAACTCCGTGTCTTCTCTGTGAAACTCTGTGTTCCTTAACAAACAAAAAGGCACGATATTAAACCGTGCCTATGCAGTTTTTCAAAGTCTGAACTTTCGGAACTATCTTTCGCTGATCGGCACAACTTTTCTTGGTCCAACTCCGACATAATCGGCATTTGGTCTGATAATGCGGTTGTTAGCGCGTTGTTCCATTACGTGTGCTGCCCAGCCGGTGATTCTTGAGCAGACAAAGATTGGAGTAAACAGTTTGGTTGGAATATCCATGAAATGATAGGCGGAGGCGTGAAAGAAGTCAGCGTTAGGGAAGATGCGTTTTTCATCCCACATTTTCTTCTCAACGGCACAGCTGACATCGTATAGGCATTCGTCACCAACCTCTTCGGAGAGTTCTTTACTCCAGCGTTTGATTAGAGCATTTCTTGGGTCGGATTCGGTGTAAACCGCATGTCCAAATCCCATGATGAGTTGTTTTGTTGCGAGCATCTCGTCAATTCCGGCAATGGCTTCATCAACAGATTTCCATTGTGATAGCATTGCCATAGCGGCTTCATTAGCTCCGCCGTGTAAAGGTCCTCGTAAGGCTCCGACCGCAGCAGTCACACAGGAATACATATCAGATAATGTGGAAGCAACCACACGACCTGTGAATGTTGAAGCATTGAATTCATGCTCGGCATATAGAATTAGTGAAACATCCATTACACGAGCATGTAAGTCACTTGGCTTTTTGCCATGAAGCATGTGTAAGAAATGCCCGCCGATTGAATCATCATCGGTTTCTGTTTCGATACGAACACCTTCGTGGCTAAATTTGTACCAGTAACAGATAATTGAAGGAAAAGCTCCTAAAAGTCTGTCGGCGGCATCTTGTTGTTGGGAGAAATCTGTTTCCGGTTCGATGTTACCAAGCATGGAACAACCGGTGCGCATGACATCCATCGGATGTGTGCTTTTTGGAATCATTTCCAAGGTTTTCTTCACTTCTTCCGGTAAACCACGATTGGCTTTGATTTTTGCAGCATATTTATCCAATTGCTGTTGATTAGGAAGTTCTCCGTGAAATATCAGATAAGCGGTTTCATAAAATGTGGTGTTTTCAGCTAAATCTGAAACGTCATAACCGTTGTAGGTTAAACCGGAACCGGAAACACCAACCGTACAGAGTTTGGTTTCACCAGCTGATTGTCCGCGAAGACCTGCTCCGCCAACTTTTTTCTTACCTGCCATTTGTTTTCTCCTTATTTATCTTTTGAGAATAATTCATCGAGTTTTTGTTCGTATTTGTGATAGCCCAGAAATTGATACATGTCTTCTCTGGGTTGCATAATTTCCACGACATTGCGTTGATGCCCGTCTTTGAGTATCGCTTGGTAAACCGTTTGTGCGGCTTTATTCATCGCACGATAAGCGGAACAACAATAAAGCACGATATCGACACCATGCTGTGCTAGTTCGGATTGCGAATAGAGTTCGGTTTTACCGAATTCGGTGATATTCGCCAGAATCGGAACATTCACAGAGGCTTTGATTTTTTGATATTGCTCTAATGATTGAACGGCTTCGGGGAAAAGCATGTCTGCTCCGGCTTCCACATAAGCGTTCATTCGTTCAATGGCTGAATCTAAACCTTCAACCGCTAAAGCATCAGTACGAGCCATAATCACGAAATTATCATCCGTTCTGGCATCAACAGCTGCTTTGATACGGTCAACCATTTCTTCTTTAGTGACAACTTCTTTATTAGGGCGGTGTCCGCAACGCTTTTGCGAGACCTGATCTTCCATGTGCATGGCCGCTGCTCCGGCTTTAATCACACTTCGTGTGGTTCGGGCTATATTGAAAGCTCCTCCCCAACCGGTATCGATATCAATTAACAACGGTAAGGAACAAACATCTGTAATTCTTCTGACATCAGTCAACACATCTTCCAATGAGCTGATTCCCAAATCCGGCATTCCCAAAGAGTTGGCAGCCACTCCGCCACCGGATAAATAAATGGCTTTATGACCAGTTTGTTCTGCCATCAAAGCGGTGAGGGCGGTAATAGTTCCAACAACCGGAAGCGGTTTGTTATTGTTGACAGCTTCTCTGAATTTTAATCCGGCGGATTGTATTGTCTTTGTCATGATATTATTTTACTTGCCAGTGGTTAATATTGTCGGTATTGTAATCTTTTGTGCAATTATACTTTTGTTTGATTTTTTAAAAAACACCAAAAAAATTCGCTGCGGATTATACCAGAATGATTGGCAAAAGACTAATTAGAGAGTGCTTATATAAGGTGTCTGATTTTTTAGAATATCAAAAAAAACGCCCTGTTGTCAGAGCGTTTTTTAAATAGGGTGATTATGTTTAAATTACATGATATAAACAAATATAAACAAGCCAATCCATACAACATCAACAAAGTGCCAGTACCATGCCACCGCTTCAAAACCAAAATGGCTGTCCGGCTTGAAATGACCTTTTATCATACGAATGGTGATAACAGTCAACATAATTGCGCCTAATGTTACATGCATACCGTGGAAGCCGGTGAGCATAAAGAATGTTGAGCCATAAATTCCTGAACCTAATGTCAAACCAAGATGTTGATAGGCTTCAATATACTCTTCAGCTTGATAGAACAAGAATGTCGCACCAAGAATAACCGTTGCAATCAACCAACCGATTGTTTTCTTACGAAGTCCTTTAATCAAGGCATGGTGAGCGATTGTTAAAGTGATGGAACTCGCCATCAGTAAAATGGTATTAATTAAAGGCAAGTGGTAAGGGTCGATTAGTTCAAATTCACCACCAACATTTGCAGGACCGTTTGTTGGCCAAACACCTTCATAACCGGACCAAATTTCATTATTTGTCCAAGAACCGGTTCCTTCGCCACCAAGCCAAGGCACTGCAAAATTTCTAACATACCAGAGTGCGCCAAAGAAACATGCAAAGAACATCACTTCTGAGAAGATAAACCACACCATTCCCATTCTGAATGATGTATCAACTTGTTCGTTATACATTTGACTTTCAGATTCTTTGACAACTTCACCAAACCAGCCAAACATCATAAAAATAATGACTGCAAAACCAAGGTACATCAATACTGGAGTATGTGAAGATGAGCTGTTCATGAAAGTAGCAGCACCGACTGCTGTTAATGTCATGCCAATTGAGCCGACAATCGGCCAACGTGCTTTATGTGGCACAAAATATTGTTCAGTATTTGTATTTGACATTTTACCCCTCGTTTCTAAATTTTGTTTTTTGAATCAAATTCATAAAAAGTATAAGACAACGTCATGATATCGACGTCTTCTCGTAAATTCGAATCTACAATGAAAGTCACAGGCATTAATACTTCTTCCTGTGGTTCTAAAGTTTGTTCGGTAAAACAGAAACATTCTGTTTTGTTAAAATATAAAGAGGCTTTACCCGGAGCAACGCTATAGGTGGCTCTGCCGGTAATGGCTCTCTTTTTTGATAAATTTTTTGCGTAATATTCAGTTTTATACAACTTACCAGGCACAACTTTCATATTGAATTCAGTGGGTCGGAATTCCCAGTTAAGTTGTGAGTTGACATTGGCATCAAACTGAACAGTGATTTCACGATTTTCATCAACAACCTGTTTTTTGATAATATCTTCAGCCACAGGATCTCCGGTTTTGCCATTCAAGCCGGTGAGCTCGCAGAAAGTGTCATAGAGCGGAACTAAAGCAAATGCAAATCCGAACATCAGGACTGATACGATTGTTGTTTTTAAAACCGTTTTATTCATAATTATCTAAAGTTCAGCATATAAAAAGCCGAAAACATTGCTATCGCAAACACAAGCAACCCTAACGCTGTGCGTCGGGCTGCTTTTCTTCTTTGCTCGATATCGTTATTGGACATATCTGTATTAGTGTGATGAAACGTGCGCTAATTGTTCATCTTTAACAGGTGCTCCATCCTGGAAAGTGTGATGAGGAGCCGGAGATGGTACAAACCATTCTAAACCTTTTGCACTATCCCAAACTCTGTCTGTTGCTTTTGTGGTGCCTTTACCTTTGACAGTTCTCCAAACAATAATGCAGAAGAAGACTTGTGCCAAACCAAAAGCGAATCCACCAATACTTGACCACATGTTAAACTCAGTAAATTGAGTTGAATAATCAGGAATACGTCTTGGCATTCCAGCTAAACCTAAGAAATGTTGCGGGAAGAACAGAACATTGACAGAAATTGTTGACCACCAGAAATGGATTTTCCCTAGTCTTTCTGAGTACATGTTACCAGTCCATTTTGGAATCCAGTAATAGACTCCGCCGATAATTGCAAATACTGCACCTGTTACCAGAACGTAGTGGAAGTGTGCAACAATGAAGTAGGTATCATGATACTGGAAATCAGCCGGAGCAATTGACATCATCAATCCAGAGAAACCACCAATGGTGAATAGAATTACAAATGCTATCGCAAACAACATTGGTGTTTCAAATGTCATCGCCCCTTTCCACATGGTTGCAACCCAGTTGAATACTTTGACTCCTGTCGGAATCGAAATCAGCATAGTTGCATACATGAAGTACAATTCTGCACCAAATGGCATACCAACACTAAACATGTGGTGAGCCCAAACGATGAATGACAAGAATGCAATTGCTGCTGATGCATAAACCATAGAAACATAACCAAACAATGGCTTACGAGCAAAAGTAGGAATAATTTCAGAGATGATTCCAAATGATGGAAGAATCATAATATAAACTTCAGGATGTCCGAAGAACCAGAAAATATGCTGGAATAAGACCGGATCACCACCACCGGCAGCGTTAAAGAATGTTGTACCGAAATAGTGATCAGTTAACAGCATGGTTACTGCGCCCGCAAATACAGGCATAACAGCAATCAACAAGAAAGCAGTGATCAACCATGTCCATACAAACAATGGCATTTTCAAGTAGCCCATATTCGGAGCTCGCATGTTCATGATTGTAGCAATAACGTTAATTGCACCCATGATTGAAGAAATACCCATCATGTGGATTGCAAATACCGCAAATGCCAGATTTTTACCACCTTGTAAAACCAGAGGAGGATATAGTGTCCAACCTGCAGCAGGAGCACCGCCATCCATAAAGAAGGTAGAACCCAGCATAATAAAAGCAAAAGGTAAAATCCAGAATGACCAGTTATTCATTCTTGGCAATGCCATGTCAGGAGCGCCAATCATCATTGGAATCATCCAGTTAGCAAAACCAACGAAAGCAGGCATTACAGCACCAAATACCATTATCAATGCATGCATGGTTGTTAGCTGGTTGAAGAAATCAGGCTCAACAAATTGCAATCCGGGTTGGAACAATTCAAGACGAATAATCATCGCCAACGCACCGCCGGCAATGAACATAATCAGTGCGAAAACCAGATAAAGAGTACCGATATCTTTATGGTTTGTTGTCATTAACCATCTGTTTACAAAACCTTTGGGTTTGTGGTCATGGTCGTGTTCGTGATCTAAAGTTGTAGTATGACTCATTTTCTCTACCCTCAAATATTATCAGTTTTTAGCTAGTGTTTGAACAGATACATCGCCTGCAAGGTTTTCACCTTTCTGCTCACTCAGCCATTTAGCGAAGTCTTCTTTAGATTTTACTTCAACAACAATTGGCATAAATCCATGGTCTTTACCGCATAATTCAGCACATTGACCACGATAAGTACCAACTTCCTTAACATTTGTCCATGCTTCGTTCACATAACCGGGAATTGCATCTCTTTTCCAGCCAAACTGTGGAACCCACCAAGAGTGAATCACGTCATTGGAAGTGAGTAAGAATCTAATATTGGTATCCACCGGTATAACCAATGGTTGATCGACGTCTAACAGATAATTTTCAATTTCACCCGGTCGTTTTTTATTTGGGAAATCACCAATCTGACGAGCCATGTCGCTATCTCTTTTCAAAGTGCTTAGAAAAGAAACATTTTCTCCCAGATACTCATATTTCCATTTCCATTGATAACCTGTAACTTTTACCGTCATTTCCATATTGAGGTGTTCACCATTTTCATCTTTTGGAGCTTCCATTCTCATTAGTGCTTTAGTCGCAGGAACTGCCATAGAAACCAAAATCAGAATAGGAATAATCGTCCAGATTACTTCTGCTTTGGTGCTGTGTGAAAACTGTGCCGCTTCGACACCTTTTGATTTTCTATGTGCAAACATGGAATAAATCATTGTTCCAAAAACCAGAACGGCTATGACCACACAAATCCAGAAAACAATCATGTGTAAATCATAAGCTGTTTGACTGAATTCGGTCACACCTTGTGTCATATTTACACCATATTCAGCGTAGGCAAAGCCGGAAATAAATGTGCCCAGAACTGTAAAAAAGAGACTTAAATACCCTCTTTTACAACTTTTTGTTGTTTTATTCATTGATTCTATAACCTCATTGATTTTCTTTTGGCGTTTAAACTTTGATGCATTCAGAGTAACTCAGTTGCCGGCAATATCTGCCTGAACTAATGATGATGCCTCTACCAATCGACGGTAGTTTAGCATGAGCAATTTGAAAAAGTCGCATTGATTTATGAAATTTATCAAATTTTATTTATATTAGAAAATTCTAATATAATGAATAATTTGTCCTGCTTTTGCTGTAAATCCGCCATGTAATTTCTCAATTTTTAATACCTAGAATTGATATTCCAAAATCCAAAAAATATTCTACCAAGCCAAAGTCATGTTCAATTATAATAGCCGCAATTACAAAATTGTTAAGGCGAAACAGTGAATTATTTTTCCGGTCAAAAAACATCTCCAATTAAAGGATTGTCTGAAAATTTTCTCAAGGATGAAAACACCTTAGTTAATGAACTGCTTGAACAAGCTAATCCGGGTTTTAAAGCTCGGGCGGAAATCAAAGAACTAGCAGTTAAATTGGTCAAAAATGTAAGGAGCCAAATCAAGGATATGGATGGTGTTGATGCCTTTATGAAGGAGTATGATTTGTCATCCAAAGAAGGAATTGTACTGATGTGTATGGCTGAGGCCTTGCTAAGAATACCGGATAAAGGAACGGCCGAAAAACTAATTAAGGATAAGTTGCTCGATGGAGATTGGAAGTCACACATGGGTAAAAGTGACTCAACATTTGTTAACGCCTCGACATGGGGTTTGATGCTGACCGGTAAAATCATTCACATTGATGAAGATAAAAAAGGCTTGTCAAAAATATTCGACAAGCTACTGAACAAAACCGGTGAACCAGTCGTCAGAAAAGGAATTTATCAGGCAATGAAAGTGATGGGCAGACAATTTGTCATGGGAAGAACCATTGATGAAGCTCTGAAACGCTCGCAAACAAAAAAGCATCGTGATTATCGTTTTTCATTCGATATGCTTGGAGAGGCTGCATTAACTCAAGCGGATGCTGACAGATATCTGAAAGCCTATCTTGATGCTGTGAGTGTGATTGCTAAATATAATGCCAAAAAGAAGATTGAAGAGGCTGCGACCATTTCCATCAAATTATCTGCTTTACATCCACGTTATGAAATTGCAAATGTCGGACGTGTTTTGAAAGAATTGGTCCCGAGAGTGAAGCAAATTGTTGATTTAGCCGCCTCGTTGAATATGGCGGTGACTGTTGATGCTGAAGAAGCCGACCGTTTGGAATTGTCGCTTTTGGTTTTTGAACAAGTTTATAGCCAATGTCCGAAAGATTATAACGGTTTCGGTTTGGTGGTTCAGGCGTTTCAGAAAAGAGCATCAGCAGTCATTGATTTTCTGGTTTCATTGAATGATAAATATGGTCATAAAATTCCATTACGATTGGTCAAAGGTGCTTATTGGGATACTGAAATTAAAAGAGCTCAAGAGCAAGGTTTGGAAGACTATCCGGTATTTACCCGAAAAGTGAACACAGATATTTCTTATCTGGCGTGTGCAACCACGTTGTTGAAAAACCGTGATAAATTTTATCCTCAATTTGCCACACACAATGCCAATACTGTTGCTGCTGTCAGAGTGATGGCCGGTGATAATGTTGGTTATGAGTTTCAAAGATTGCATGGTATGGGTCAAGCTCTACACAGACAAACGATTGACCCAAAAGGACTTGATGTTCCTTGTAGGGTTTATGCACCTGTAGGATCGCATGAAGATTTGTTACCTTATTTGGTGAGAAGATTGCTTGAGAATGGTGCTAATACCTCTTTTGTTAACCGTTTAGTCGACTTAGAGTTGGATATTGATGATATTACACAAGATCCGATTGAGGTGGTACGATCACATTCCAATCATCGCCATCCGCAAATTTCATTACCAATGGATATTTATCTACCAAAAAGAAATAATTCTCAGGGAATCAATTTAGCTGATTTGCAGACTTTTAATAATTTGCAAGAGAAATTGGAGAAATTCAAGTTACAAAAGATGACTTGTACACCTTTGATTCCGGGATATAAAGGTGAATCAACATCTCAAGAGGTTTATTCTCCGGCAGATTCAAATTATCTTGTCGGCACCAATATTTTTGCAAAAGCAGAAGATGCTGAATTGGCTTTAAAAAATGCATCAAAATCTTTTCCCGCATGGAGTGCAACTAATGTGAAGCACCGAGCGGAAGTTATTAATAAAGTTGCTGATTTGATTGATGAAAATCGTGATATGCTTTTGCATTTGCTCAGGCATGAAGCTGGGAAAAGTTTGACTGACAGTATTTCAGAAATCAGAGAAGCGATGGATTTTTGTAGATATTACGCCTTTCATGCGATTGAAAAAATGTCAGAAGCTGAAAAAATGCCCGGACCAACCGGAGAAAGCAATTTTTTAAGTTTTAGTGGCAAAGGGACGTTTGTATGTATCAGTCCGTGGAACTTTCCTTTAGCAATTTATGTAGGGCAAATTGTTGCAGCTCTGGTCACCGGTAACTGTGTCATCGCTAAACCGGCAGAGCAAACATCAATTATTGGTTATTATACAGCATGTTTAATTTATCAAGCCGGTGTTCCACAGGAGGTCTTTCAATTTGTTCCTGGTTTAGGGCGGGAAATTGGGAATGTTCTTTGTAAATCTGAAAAAATTAGCGGAGTGGTATTTACCGGTTCAACTCAAACCGCGCAAGTGATTAATCTCAATCTGGCAAGTAGAAAAAATGCTTCGATTGCCACTCTAGTTGCAGAAACCGGTGGTCAAAACTGTATGATTGCTGACTCTTCGGCATTGCCGGAACAACTGGTCAAAGATGTAGTGGCTTCAGCATTCGTTAGCGCCGGTCAAAGATGCTCGGCATTACGGGTTTTATATGTCCAAGAGGATATCGCTGATAATGTTCTGAAAATGCTGGCCGGTGCAATGAAGGAGATGAGCATCAATCACCCTGAAAACTATTATTCAGATGTCGGTCCGCTCATTGATCAAACGGCACTGAACAAACTCAATGCTCATGTTGATTTTATGCAGGAAAAAGGCAAACTCATTAAAGCATTGAGCATTCCTGAAAATTTACAAGGATATTATTTTCCTCCTCATGCTTTTGAGATAGATTCAATTAATGTACTGAAAGAAGAAGTTTTTGGTCCATTCTTGCATGTCATTCGTTTCAAAGCATCGGAGTTGGGTAAAGTGATTGATGAGATTAACTCTACAGGATTTGGTTTAACCTTCGGAGTGCACTCACGAATTAATAATACTATTGAGTATATTGTTTCGCATATCAGAGTTGGAAATTGCTACATCAATCGTAGCACTATCGGAGCCGTTGTTGGTGTTCATCCTTTTGGAGGGCTGGGTTTGTCAGGCACAGGTCCAAAAGCAGGAGGTCCAAATTATCTGGAAAGATTCATAACTGAAACAACGATAACCAACAATATATCTGCAGTTGGTGGAAATGCTGATTTATTGGAAATTAGTGAGGAATAAAGTTTATTATGATTCCATGTCATGTCAAAAAGGCTGAAAAGATAGCTTGCTTTACAGCCTTGTTTGACTAATTGTTAAGTATATAAATTGTTATTTTGGACGGAGTTACAATTAATATTCTTCAAGAGAGTTTTCAAAAATCAAATCGCCCTCACGAATTTCTGCTCTCAATCTATAAAGCCGGATATCGGTTGCTCCATCACAATAATTGACAGGATCATAATCACCAAATCGTATTCGTGCCATAATTTTACAAGTCGACTCAATATTACTAAAACCTTTGTTTGGTTTAGTTGAAAATATAAAATCTCCTGTAGACGTGCTCATTTCATTTCCATGAAAAAAATCAACATCTAAAGCACCGGCTGATAAATATGGTGAACATGACTTATAGAGGAATAAGCTTAAATTTTCATTAACATTTGAGTCTCTTCCCCAGACATCAATGTAGCTTAATATATCTCCATTTAACAATTTGATTTCGTGATCTATAAACTGCTCTGTAGAACTACTGGTACATGTTCTTGCAGCATAGTTTGCATATCCCCCGTCAAATCCTGATTTTCTGGGATCAAAATCCACACCAGTTGCAGAATAAAATCGTTTTCCTGGAATTAATATGACTCCTTTTGTATCTGTGGTTTCTTTATACTCTTTTGGGGTCATTAGTTTAGATTCTGGAAATTCCGGAATTATTCTTTTGTCACCCACTTTTCCCCCTGCTTCCTCCAGAGTCATTGCTTGAGACGCAGATATAAGACAAAAGATAATGGTAAATATGAGAACTTTTAAATAATCCATTTTAAACTCCTCAGTATGCTACTGGAACAGAGAGTTCTGCGCGAATCTTATATAATCTTAAACTGCTGCCAACATCGTCGAATCTGGTTCTGACCCAATAGTTACACAAACGATTATTTATTGTAACTCCTCCTACATTAACTGACCCAGACCACTCTCCAGCAGAGCCAGAACTGGAAAAAGTTCCCAATTGTGTAGAATCCGGTGATCCTGCACTCAAATCTGGTAAACAAGTGCTGAATACGAAAAAGGTTAATTCATCATCTTCATCACTGTCTTCCCCCCAAGCTCTTACCCAACTAAAAGTATGACCGTCTGGCAACTCCAAAAGCAAGTCACGGAAAGTTTCTGAACCACCGGTAGCTCTAAAGATATCACCAGCTCCATCCAAGGTCGAATAAGTGAAATTTGATGTTCTGGGTTGAGATTCAACTCCTAGATAGCCAACGTGTACCAAACTTGATGCTCCTTTGGTATTTTGTAACTGTTCACCAGGTGGAGTTGGTTTATTCGTCAATTTATACAATATATCATCCTCAGAAAAACCAGCTTCAAGCTTCTCATTAACATCAGTCACCAAGATTGGTTTGTTATAATTTGACTGGATTGAGTCTTTACACAATGCATTCTGATAAAGCCACAGAGATAAAAAGATGAGAGTAGTAAAAAGTTTTGAAAGTTTCATTTGCAAGGTATTCCTATTGATTCATGGTTATCATTCTGCCATAGGCTATTAAGAGAAACCAAGTGATTGCGGTTAATTTCTGAATAAATAATATTGGGAAGCATGTTTAATAGAATGTGAAAATCAGTTTAGGTTATAGCAACTATTCGCTTTCTGGAGCAGTAGTCGGTGTCTATCCTTGTAAGAGTTTTGGGACTTTCAGAGACAGAAACCAAAAGTAGCTGGATGAGTACTGGTTTGAAAAACTCATTGCTGATTTAATAAACGCTAATATTTTTGGGGTAGGTAATAACGTCGATTTATTGGAAATTAGTGTATATTGGGAGGGGTTAAAATTTAAAATTTGAAGTTTCAACGCCAACAATTGATGCCTTGTTGAACTTTCTGTAAGCTTACTTGACAAAAATTTACAAGTTAACACTTTTGATTTAACCAATAAGTTTGATATATTATTGCACTGGAATGGGGACGTAATAGCAAAAATATGCAGAAACAAGCAGCTAGGCAACACTTGATTATAGATCGGTGTTTGTTTTTTTTTGAAAAATCGCTGGTCAGGAGTTTTGATGAATCGATAAAGAAAACTCTGAATGTACTATTTTCAAAATCTGAGAAAGCTCAATCGAACTCTGAAGAGGTGAAGATTTTTGAGCAGTTTAACTTGCTGAAAAAAAGCTCAGCCGGGACAAAAGACCCATTGTTATCAATCATCGACTCCATGCCTGATGAAATCTACAAACAGGTCAGAAATAATGAAGAAGAAATAAAGCTTTCTTTGGTAAATGATGAAGATCTGGAAATTACATTAGCTTTTACTCAACTGGAATCAGTTCTCGATATTAAATTCACAAAATATCTTTATGCCTTGGAAAAAAGGTTTAAGGTTATTTACGCTTCCCGAAAAATTGATAAATTCAATATGCCGTTCGGAGCTAGTTCAGTTGTTTGGGTTTACAGCCAGCTTTTTGACTTGCTGGAAGTCAGTATTAAAACTAAAACTCTAATGATTAGAGAGTTGACAAGGTTGTTAATAATCAACCTTGAGGGCATGTATCTTCAGATTAATCAGGAATTTGAGCAGGCAGGTATATTACCTAATATCAAGTTTGAATACAAAAATCTAATTTCTCAGAAGCCTTCGAATAAAAGCACCGCGCAACGAGCGGCTGAACAAAAAAATACGGAAAACCCTGATTCCAAGGTTGAGAGTAGCAAACAGAATGATGTCTCTGGTGCTAAAGTTCACTCTGAAAATCACACAGTCAATGAGATTTTTAATTTCCTATCCAATCGCAGAGAACAACAGATACCTGTTGAAAACATCAATGCTCCGGTTAATGTGGATGCTGACACTCTTGACAAGGTTTTGAGCCAAATGCCAAAAAATCGAGGAATTGGAAGGCAATTTAAGGAAAATTTGTTAGATACAATTAAAAACACTACCGGAGTCTTTTACCCTAAGCTGAGTCCTCAACATCAAAATGCGATGGAGGTGATGGGTCTGTTTTATGAACATGTTCAGAATGATAGTAACATTGATCAGAATGTTATTTCCTCGATTGATGCAATCAGTATTCCACTATTAAGAATTGCAACAGCCAACAAAGCATTTTTTGAGGATGAAAAGCATCCGGCCAGAGAGTATTTAGAAAATATCATTCAGGCCTCACAAAAATGGCATGGGACGAAAGTAGTTGGCGATTTGCAGCAATTCAGTAATCATGTTGCCGGAAACTTTGATGGAAGCGATACTGCTTTTAAGACAGCTAATGAAGATTTGACTTCGTATCTGGAAATGACGGAACTTCGAGCTCAGCGAGCTGAACAAAAGTGGGTGAGTGTCAGTAAAGGCAAGGAAAAAATGGAAAGAGCTCGGATGCGCGTCAATCAAATTATTGATGAACTGATTAATCTTTCTATTCCCCATTTTATCAAGCAATTGCTGCTGACAGCTTTTAAAGATAAATTGATATTGGTTTTGTTACGCGAAGGGGAAGAATCTCCTGAATGGAGAAAGATTGTTAGTACGGCAACCTGTATTGCGCAAATGACACATGCAGAGATGGTGAGAAAGCTGACTCCAAAACAAAAAATTGAATCTTTGCATCATACAGATTTGATAATGAATGAATTGGGATATTCGGTTAATGATAAAACCAATGTGCTGTTGAACATTAAAGAGTGTTCTTTAGCAGTGATGG
>Ga0209203_1000314_pt1 | contig 43351 bp, 42 predicted proteins | sample AD_UKC109_MetaG_FD_184423 | JGI IMG/M metagenome (GOLD analysis project Ga0209203, IMG submission 184423) | Active sludge microbial communities of municipal wastewater-treating anaerobic digesters from Hong Kong - AD_UKC109_MetaG (SPAdes)... | ecosystem: Engineered > Bioreactor > Anaerobic >... | reverse complement strand
GACTCCAAAAGCTGTTTCATTGAAACGACTGACATGTAGCACCTCCAAATTTGGTTAATCCGCCATCCGTCTGTGACCGCCCCACTTAAGAAACCCTAAGCACCGGAACGGGAACGAGTTGTCCGCCGGACAATAACGGTCTTGTGTACAACAAAAAACCGTTCGGATGTGAGAATTGATATCCGGCGTATTATAACAAAATGCCAGATGAAAGTCAACTTATGAAACCTGTGGGTTTATGCTATAATTTTGTACATTGGAACGCATATTTTTCAGAGGTGATCGGGTTGAAAAAACTCTTTTACAATATTGATTATTTGGCCACCATGGATGATCAGGACAGGGAATTGGAGAATGCTTATATCATCACGGATGGCGGCTGCATTGAGCAGATCGGCACGGGAAAACCCCAATCGTTTGATGAGAGGGAATACGAATCCTATGATATGCGCCATACAGTGTGTATTCCCGGTATGGTGAACACCCACCATCATTTGTACCAGTCTATGTTCAGAAATGTGAAAGGGGCCCAAAACCTGAAACTTTTCAATTGGCTGACCTTTCTTTATGAAAGGTGGAAACACCTTGGCGCTGCTGAGATCTACAACGCCGCCCTGGTGGGAATATACGAGATGATGAAAACCGGTGTCACCACCACCTCGGATATGTTTTACCTTTATCCCAAGTTCACCCGGCATTTGTTTGATGAAGAGGTGGATGCTGCGATTCGGACAGGTGTGCGGTTTCATCCGTGCCGGGGCAGTATGTCTCTGAGTAAAAAGAACGGCGGCCTTCCGCCTGATTCGGTTGTTCAGAGTGAGGATGAGATCATGGCGGATTGTGAGCGGGTGGTGAACAAATATCACGATGCCGCCAAGGGGTCCATGCTGAGAATCGCCCTGGCGCCGTGCAGCCCCTTTTCCGTCACGCAGTCGCTCATGACGGCAACACTGGAATTCGCAGAGAAAAGAGATTTGCTGATTCACACGCATTTGGCTGAGACGCAGGATGAAGAAGCCTTTTGCCTGGAAAAAGTGGGCTTACGCCCTGTGGATTATATGGATAAACTGGGATGGCTCAACGAAAGGGCTTGGTTTGCCCATTGTGTGTGGCTTTCGGATGAGGATATTCAGAAATTCAATCGGTCAAAGGCAGGAGTAGCCCATTGCCCGGTTTCGAACATGCGGCTGGGATCGGGAACGGCCCCGGTCGTGGAAATGCTGGAGCACCCTTCAATCAGAATGTCTTTGGCGGTTGACGGCAGTGCCAGTAACGACACCGGCAACATGATAGCGGAGGCCAGGGCAGCGCTCTTTCTCCAAAGGGTTTCCAAAGGGGCGGATGCCATTACCCCCAGGCAGGTCTTAAAAATGGGAACCATGGGAGGCGCCAAGGTGTTGGGAATGGATGATTATATCGGAAGCCTTGAGGAATCCAAGTCGGCGGATTTCGTATTTTTCAGACTGGATACGCTGGAAATGGCCGGTGGACTTTCCGATCCGATTTCCGCCCTGGTTCTGTGTAATCCGGGAACGGTTTATCTGTCGGTGATCAACGGTAACATCCGCATAAAAGATTCCCGTATTTTGGAAGATGATATGGCTCACATCATCAGCGAGCAGAATCGCATGCAAAAAAACATTCTTGAAAAAGAAGCCTAAAGGGGGGCTTTTCTATGAATCCGATAATCAAATATTTAGGCACACCCAGGCTATACACGGAAATATTGACCTTTTTGCAAAAAGACCGGCCTGAAACGGGCGGCTGCTTTTTCAGGCAAAAGGAAGATGAAAACGGAAAACACAAGTGGGTTTTGGAAGATGCCCTGGGATATAGTCCGAAGGGATATCAGTACGATGAATTGGAACAGGTCAAAACGGAATTACCCGATTTTGTTCATTACGAATTCTTTGAAGGAACGCATTTGTTTTTAAAGTACCCCCTGGATCAAGACATGGTTGAAACCATTAACAAAGTGCTGGAGATACAGAGTTTGTACTCGGTAAATGAGGAAAAGGAAGAGGAGATTTCCAAGCTGATGTATTCCATTACCGGGATGGAAACGATCATCGGCTCACTGCTGGAACCCTTGCCGATGGATGATTATTTGCAGATCTTCAGCGACGCCTTCGGTGAACTGCTGGTGTCGTCCAGTGCGTTGTATAAACTGGAAAAGGATTATTTGCTGGTTCACAATCACGGGTTTGAACAGCCTATTCAACGGATTGCCAAGGATCCTCAAGAAGAGCATTCACCCATGAATATCTTTCCGATCGACCTCATGAAAACGGATCGCTACATTGAAACTCAGGTCTTAAGAACTCTCTATCAAACCCTTTATACCATTCCCATACAAATTGACGGTTCGGTCAATTATATCATTCTCATCGCCCGCCAGAAGGCGTTCAACGATGGTGAGAAGATCATTATCAACAATCTCAGCCGCTTATTGTCCAGTATTGTTGAGTATCAGCGCTTGAGGGATAAAATGACACTCCACAAAAACAGCCTGAACCAGTCGGATTTTCGTCTGCAATCCTTTTACGAGGCGTTAAAATACCTATTTTCCATTCAAAAAGTGGACCCCTTCTGTGATAAATTTGTGGACATGGTCCGTGAGATCTTCCAGATTCAAGATGTGAAGCTGTTCGTGAGAAAGAGCTGGGGGAATCTGCTTTGGGGCTATAACATGGCCGAATACAATCATGCGTTAACCATCAAATACAACACCGTCTGGGATACCTACGACCTGACCAAGCCGGATGAACGTGAAGCCATCGAAGAGGATTTTGGCAACTTAAAACCCTTTTTCAAAGTGGAAGAGGATCTGGACAATGTGCCGGATTCGGCCTTTATTATCCGAAGCCTGGACGGCAATATCCTTGGTGTGACATTTCTGTACGGGTTCAACAGAAAAGACGACGATTTTATGCGCATGCTCTGTGAAATGGCCGGTATGGTCCTTGAGATCATCATCGCCCACAGTGATTTTAACAAGCTGCTGCATTCGTACGAAGAGGTGATGGAAGCCTTTCAAAGTGCAAACGAATTATACCAGAAGGTGGGCCAGTGTAACGGCATGGTGGACTTTTACAATACCATGAACCGAAATCTCACAAGGGATTTCGGTATTAGGAAGCTCTACATATACTTTAAAAGCGGTCGAACACCCATTCATTTTCCGAAAAATCCGGAACCGGATATTTTAAAGTATTTTGAAGAATACGATGATCAGGATTATGAAGACATTGGAATCCGAGAGAGGCCAAATGGTTCCATTCTCTTTATCCTGCCGATTCCGTTGCTTTCCAAGAAGATTCTGCTTGCCTTTGAAGGCGACGATAATCCAAAGCTCAACGTTCTGTTGCAGCTCATGCAATTGGGATTTCAGGATAAACTGGCCGCCATTTTGTCGGAAGAGTATTAAGCATACAAGATAGAGGAGAGAATATGGATAAAAGCGGGCACAACTACAAAGCAATCGGTAAAAAAGTCAACAGGCTGGAAGGCAAGGAAAAGGTCTGTGGTACCTCCAAGTATATCAAAGACCTGGAATTCGAGGGCATGGTTTACGTCTCAATCGCAACAGCGGGTGTGGCGCACGGGATTCTCAAATCCGTTGATGTCAGCCAGGCCAAAGCAGTCAGCGGCGTTATCGACGTATTAACCTATGAAGACATTCCAGGCAAGAACGAAATGGGAGATGTGGTCGCCGATTATCCGGCGTTGTTGAAGCCCATGGACAAGATTACCTACGTGGGCGATTATGTGGCGTTGGTTGCTGCCAATAGCCCCGAACAGGCCAGAAGGGCCGCCAAAAAGGTTCGGATAGACTATGAAGCCCTCCCACCCGTCTTTGACATGGATGAGGCCCTGACGGACAAGGTCATCATTCATTCGGATACCAATACCAAAACCCATTATGTGGTAAAAAAAGGCGAAGTCGACCCCGAAAAGATGTTTGAAGGCTGCCATCTGGTCATGGAGGGGGAATTCTTTGCGGATTATCAGGAACAGGCCTATCTGGAGCCCCAGGGTGTCATCGCCTTGATCGATGTCAACAACACCTTCACCGTCTACGGCTCCATGCAATGCCCCTATTACGTCCAAAACGGCGTAGCGGAAGTATTGGGCATTCCCTACTCGGATGTTCGGGTCATCCAAACCGAAACCGGCGGTGCGTTCGGCGGAAAAGAGGATGTTCCCACCTATTTTGCCATTCCGGCGGCATTGGTCGCCAACAAATTGAAAAGACCCGCCAAATTGTGCTTGGATCGGGAAGAGGACTTGCAGCTCACCAGTAAACGCCATCCCATCAAAATGCGATACAAAGTGGGGGTTACCGATTACGGCAGAATCCGTTCACTAAGGTGTGAAGCGATCTCGGACATGGGCGCTCATGGAACCCTTTCGCCCATCGTTTTGTGGCGTTCGGTTGTGCATGCTGCTGGGGCCTATGATATCAAAAACGTATCGGTGGATGTGTACGGTGTGTACACCAACAAGGTTCCCTGCGGTGCTTACAGAGGCTTTGGCTCTCCGCAGGTATTTTTTGGCATCGAATCCATGATGGACGAAATCGCTCAGAAGCTGGGACTCGACCGACTGCATATCCGGCAGATCAACGCCCTTGAAAAAGGGAAAACCACCCCAACCGGGCATTTACTCAACGAAGACATCGGCGCAAAGGAAACGATCACACGCATCCGGAAGCGTGCCGATTGGGAAAATCTTCAGCGTGAAGTGGAGGAATTCAATAAAACCCATCAACACGTCAAACGGGGTCTTGGTGTTTCCCACATTCATTACGGTGTAGCTTTGGGGGCGATGGGGCAGCGTCTGGATGCCAGCGGCGCCTTTGTTCAGGTCTTTAAGGATGGGACGGTGGGCATTCAGATCGGCGGAACGGAGATGGGTCAAGGGGCAAAAACCACCATGGCGCTCATCGCCTCCGAGATTTTGGGCCAGGACATTTCAAAAATTAGGGTTTATCAGCCCGATACGGCATTTGTTCCGGACAGCGGGCCGACAGTCGCCTCACGCACCACCCTTTTTAGCGGGAATGCCGTGAAATTGGCTTGCGAAGAACTGCTGGAAAAAATGAAGGCCGTTGCTGCAGAGCATTTACGGGTTCCCCAGGAAAACATTTCCGTGGATGAGGGCAGTTTTTACGACAGTGAGAAACCAGATGTGCGGATCAGCTTTCACGATGTCGCCGTTTATTCGGATACAGAAAATGCCGGTTTGTCGGCTACCGGATGGTTTAAAACCCCCAGGCTTCATTGGGATATCGAAAAGGGGTTTGGCGAGGCCTATGTCACCTATTCATTTGCCACCAACGTGGTATTGGTTCAAGTCGACTTGTTGACCGCCCATGTTCAGGTATTAAAGGTATTTGCCGGACATGATGTAGGCCGGGCCATCAACCCGGATGGGGTATACGGTCAGGTTCAGGGTGGCTTTGTCCAGGGGATGGGCTACGCCTTGTATGAAAAGCTCAAGCACGATGACAAGGGGAATCTGATGACGACGAATTTCAACACCCTCACCATTCCGACCATACAGGAAATGCCACAGATTGAAGTGGAAATTATCGAAACCCCCTTCTCAAAAGGGCCGTTCGGCGCAAAGGGAATCGGTGAACCCTCTCTGATCCCCGCCCCTGCAGCCATTGCCAATGCAGTTTCACATGCTATCGGAAAACGCATCAGAGAAATTCCCATCACAAAAGATGATTTGTTGAAGATGATCATGGATACGGAAGGGTGATTGAGGCTTTTTTCAGACGGAAAGCGGACACCAAATGGGAGAATTGAAATGCCGAAAATACTGATCGTAGAAGATGATAAAAAGATTGCCAGGCTCCTGCAATTGGAGTTGACGCATAGACATTACGAGACGCAAATTGCAGCGGATGGCATGCAAGCGTTGGATGATTTTGAGCAGTTCAAGCCCGATGTTATCCTGCTGGATGTGATGATTCCCGAAATTGATGGCGTAGAAGTGGCCAAAATGATTCGGGAGCAGGACAAACAGACGGGCATCATCATGGTGACGGCTCTGGATCAGACACGCAATAAGGTGGAAGGGTTGCAATCCGGAGCCGATGATTATCTCACCAAGCCATTCGATTTTGATGAACTCAACGCAAGAATAGAGGCGCTTTTGAGAAGAAAAGGCTCGGAAAAGCCAACTGAAATCCAGTTTGACCGTTTACGCTTTTTCCCTGATGCCTATCGGCTGTTGGAGGATTCCGAAGCAATCAGTTTGTCCAAGACCGAATACGATTTGATCCTGTATCTGATCAGGAATAAAAACCGGGTCGTGTCAAAAGACGAACTGTTGGAAAAGGTGTGGGGTTACGATTTTGAAGGCAACGCCAACGTGGTGGAGGTCTACATCAATTATTTGAGAAAAAAGATCAAATCGGGCAAGCATGTGATTAAAACGGTCAGGGGTGTTGGTTATACGGTGATTGATAATGAGGAAGATCAATAAACGCCGATGAAGATATCCACTAAGACGGGACTGATTAACAGCCTTTCCTTTCTGTGTATTTCGTTGTTTGCCGTTTTCTTTTTTCAGCTTTCCACAACAAACATCGTGATGCGTTCGCAAACCGAAGATCTTCTTAAATCCATTGAACATCTGGCGGGACATGATCAGTCTTATCGGCAACCCGGCGGCCGGGGGAAAAACTACATAGAAAACCGTTATGTTTACCTGTCCGAGCAGATTTACTTTGCCCAGGTTGGTGATGGATCGCTCACCATCATCCAGGATCCCTTTGGATTGGGAAATAACTTTCAAACCGGTGTTTTCGCCAGCGGAGAGTTGTTTTTTTTAGGGATTGAAGCTGTTCACAACAACCAGTTGTATTGGGGAGCCGGCGATATCACATCTGAATATCTGTCGATTCTTCGGTTTCGAACGATTTCTTTTCTGTTTGTCGGTCTGTTTATTATTATTTCCATCTTTTTGGGCATCTTCACGACAAGCCTGTCTTTGAAGCCGTGGAAACGTTTTCTAAAAATCATTGGCAACATCAACACCTCAGAACTAAACAAACGATTTAAGGTGGAAGGCAGCGAAGATGAAATCAAAGAAATGGAAACTTCTCTGAATCAAATGCTGGAGAGGCTCGACAGGGGATTTGAAACCCAACGGCGTTTTTCATCAGATGCCGCCCACGAATTGCGTACCCCCGTCACCAGCATCAAAGGGTATGCGCAGATATTAAAATCATGGGGGCTATCCGATCAGATGGTTGCTCAAGAATCTGTGGATGCCATCCTTCAAACCACCCAAGAAATGCAGGATATGATTGAGAAATTACTGATGCTCAGTCGTTTACAGATGCATCAGGTTGAATGCCAATCCTTTAACACCGCTGAGTGGATCGGGCATTTGAAAGAAAGCCTTCAAAGGAAATACCGCCACAGGAAGATTGTTTTCAAACAAGAGAAGTTTATCCCTCAGATAACGGCTTCCAAAACTTACCTGGATATTCTCATTGGGGTCTTTGTAGACAATGCGCATAAGTTTTCAGAAGAAGATCAGGAGATTGACATCACCTTTAACAAAAACCAAATCATCATCGAGGATTTTGGCCAGGGCATTAAAGAAAAAGACAAAGCACATATCTTCGATCGCTTTTACAAAGGTGATCCCTCACGAACCAAAAATCAGCTTGCCAGTCATGGCATCGGATTGTCGATCGCCAAGGAAATTGCCCAACAGTATACGATCAAAATCGAGGTCGACACTAAGGAAACCGTGGGAACAAAAATCATCCTGACCTTCGATCAACAACCATCGGCATCGTAAAAGGTTCCAAGCACTTTACCTTAATCACATTAAGGCATTTTCAAGCGTTGTTAGAAGGGCTTGTGTATCCACCGGTTTTGAAAAGACATGATCAAATCCGGCGTTCATGATCTCGTTTTTGGTGGTATCACCGGAATAAGCCGTTAAAGCTGTGATGAAAGGTTTTTTTTGGAGCGTTTTCAATAAAAGGGGCAACAGTTCCTTTCCGTTGATATCAGGCAGTTGAATATCCAGCAGGATGACATCAAAGGTCTGATTTTGAACGATTTGTATGGCGTTCTTACCCGAATCAATTCCTTGTGTGCGAAAGCCGTGTTTTTTTAAGTAGAGGGTCATGAATTTTCGGCTGATCGGATCATCTTCCACCACCAGTGCACTTTTACCTGAAAAATCAAATGCGGCCGTCTCATGCGGTTGTTCGGCCATGACCGGTTCACGTTTGATGGTGGAGGGCAAAGCGATTGTAAAAGTGGTCCCTTCATTCTCATGGCTGGTGAGGGTGATGGATCCGGAGTGAAGTTGAACGATATCCCGGGCAATGGACAGACCCAATCCGGTCCCGGAGCCTTTGCGAGAATTCAGTTGGAAGAAAGGTTCAAATACCTTTTTTTGAGATTCTTTGGGGATACCGATTCCCTGATCCCAAACTTGGATAAGGATATTCTCATCAGTTTCATCCAGCCTCATCCCGACCTTTTGACCGTCAGGGGTGTATTTGATGGCATTTGACAGCAAGTTGTAAAGGGCTTTGTTCAGCAATGTCTGATCGGCTTCGACGTACAAGCTTTCCATGTCGGCCGGTTCACATTCCAAAGATAATCCGATGTTTTTTTCCATGCCAAAATAGGTCAATGATTGTATCACATCCGTCATCAGGTGGTACAAATTGAACACCATCGGATGGCATTCGACTTTTCCCGCTTCCATTTTTGATAAGTCCAGTATATCGTTGATCATGTTTAAGAGATACCGCCCGCTTTTATTGATGTACATCACATACTCATCGAACAGTTGCTGCCTTTTGGAACTTTCGGCTTCTTCGATCAATTTGCTGAACCCCAAAATGCCGTTTAACGGTGTTCGAAGGTCGTGACTGACATTGGCCAAAAACAGATCTTTGGCCTTACTTGCCGATTCTAATCGGGTTGTGATATCCTCCAGTTCTAAATTGGTCTCTCTCAGATTATTGATTAACGTCAGCCTTTCGCATTCAACTTGTGCCCTTCTCTCTTCATTCCGAATATCCCGGAAAAGCAGGTAAATAGAAAGAAAGACGATGGTGATAAAAATAGCGGTGAGGACTTTGTTGGTTTGATTTGTAATCAACCCGATGCTTTGCTGGATATCGTTGTAGTAGATGCCCGTACCGATGACCCAACCCCAGGGTTCAAAACGCTGGACATATGATAATTTGGCTTCGATTTGATCTGGTTCATCCCGCAATGGCCACATGTATTCAACAAAACCGCTCTCTGCTTTTCTTACGGTCTCAACCATCTCATAGACCATCCGGTTCCCCTGAGGATCTTCATAGTCTTTCATGTCAGTGCCCTCAAGTTCAGTCATATACGGGTGCATCAGCATATGATAATTCATATCGTGAACCCAAAAATACTCTTTTCCGTCCATCCCGTAACGCATGGCTCGAATCCTTTCCAAGAGCCTTGATTGGGATTCCTCCAAAGACAATTCGCCTGACACCACCCGTTGAGAATAATGCCCTGCCAACTCCACCACGTTTTGGGTCAGGTTCCGCAGCTGATCTTGTTTTTCCGCCATCAACACATGCTGGATATGCGGCAGAATGAACCCGTAAAAAGCCAATGCCGTTAACAAAACACTGATACCAACGGGGAGCATGGTCTTTATAATGATTGAGAATTTGGATCGAAGATGTTTTTTGTTCGGCATCTCTTTCACTCTTTTCGATTTGTTAAGTTAAAGCTAAATGAAAATCATAATGAACGGTTTAATTATAGTTTATTCCCGTTTTTTTGTCAAGAAATTAATTCCTTTTAGTCTTTGTGATTCAAGACAATCTTTCAGTCGATGAGAAATCGGGAGGGGTGTATTATAATAGACACAAGTCATAAAAAACGATTACAGCATCTGTAAGAAGTGAGGTGTCATGATTCGCATTCATAAAGAGGGGTATATACCGGGAACTTACACCAGAGAGGTGTTAAGAGGATATCTTCAGTTTCATCATTGGGGATGTTATACGACAACCAAAGACCTGATAATTTCAGCCGACCGGACCAGAGGCGCCAGGCTTTTTTGTGATTCGGTTGCCGATGAATGGTTTGAAAAAGGCATTTGGGACAAAGAACATTACACCTCTTATATGAAGGCCTTTGAGGCGTTCTTTGATTTTGAACGCCTTGCCGATCAAACCGGTGTTCAGATTCTTTTTCAGTTGGATCAGCTGAGAAAGCGGTTCATAGACTATCAGGCGTTTGAAAAGGTCCTGCAATGGCGCCGGGGTAAATTTCTCCGTCCGATTCGCTTTTCAGGGCTTGTCGAAGAAGGCGATGATCCGTACTTTAACCGGAAATTGGAGGCTGATGATCGCATCCATGTCCTGAATGCACAATCGTGCGAGCGAATCCGGCAGACTGTCGGTGCATGCGAGCGCTGGGTGGTCTTTGCAGATACTCATCGGGATTTAAAAACTTGTCTGAACCTGTTGGGTCCGTTGGGTGACAAGAGGGAAATCGTTCTTTTCGTCAAGAGCAATCCCCTGATCAACGAACTGTCCTGTCCTGATTTTAACCTGAAAGGAGTCTCGCCTGACGATGCACAGATACGTATCGAAATGTGTTCCGCAAACAACGCCGGTTTTGATCTGAGAGACCCCTCTTTACAGGAGAAACTGATCCCTTATCTGAATGCATCCATGCCGATTTTAGTAGCGGGCGAGCAGGCAGTTTTGACCTTTGAAGGGGCGACATTTGAGTACGCAGTCTTTTTGCCCCTGCTGACGGATCCCTCCTGTCAATACGCCGGCTTGCTTCCTTCCTTTCAACCCCATACGGTGAGAACGGTGATCAAATCGGTGCAACCAGTGTGGGATTACCCGTTTGAAAAGGTTTTTACCGGAGTCGAGCGATCCACCTATACCCTGATCAGCAACGTGGAACACGAGAGGACCGCCTACATGAATCTCTACTCACCCACCTATATGCCGGAGTCGTTTGGAGAATTTCAAATCCATGCCCACCATTGGGATGACATTATGGCGGAGCGGGAACAAAACCTTTTCGATCTTATTCACCGGCATGATGGGGATCAAGTGCGATGCATCCACCAACGATACCTTCAAAGTGACGGTGCACCCATCCGTTTCGATGGGGTAGTTTTCAACCATTCCAAAGAACTAAGCGGTCCCTTCGGACAGATAGAGCCGGTACTGGCACAAACCCTCGGTCGGGAACTGATCGATATCCGGGGATTTGCCAAGGCGACGCCATCCGAAAAACCTCTTTTTCTTGTGAATTTTTTATACTTTGCCACGCAAAAACTCCTGGGGCTTCACAATCATCAAAGGTCTCCCCAGGAAAAGCTTACCACGGAATCTTTCTACATCGATGCCCTTTATGATGCGTCTACAAACAGAGCCTCCTTTCCTTTGTACAACAAAGCGTTTATCGCCCTGACAAAGGAAGGACGTCTGGAGTTTGGAAACCAAAGCCTGAAAAGCGGGACGCTCAGATTGAACGCATTTGACTTTTCCTGGGATGAGTGGGCTGTAAACTCACTCGAAGAACGAGATTTCATCCTCTACACCCCGCATCTTTCAAGCCAGGATATCAACGATTATCATGGAGATTTTCACACGTATCAAAAAGATGTCGGGGATGGAAGAATCAACCTCTTGATCGTCAATGATCGGTTGATTGCGGCCAGAAAAGGCGCCATGGACCTCTCGCCATTTGGGGTGATTTGCTCGTTTAGCGCCGCTTATGAGCAGCAACTGATGGAGAAAATCGGTTTAAAAAAAGGCCATGAGGGGTATTTCCAGCTGCCCGCCACGCTGCTCGTTCATTTGGAATTACCTGAAAACAAGCCGTATCGGTGGAAATACAGCGGAGCCAACCGATTGTTTCAAGACGGCGCTGATCTGATGATTAGTGAATCAGCTGCCAAAGAGCAGTTGACGGCAGAAGGCTGGTATGATCCGCTGTCCATGCAGACACAGGAAACACAGGTGCAACAGTGGGTAAGAGGTCCAAGAACGGTTATCGGCGTGGACCAACAGGGCCGACCATTTATCGGGGTGTTTTCGGGTCGTACGAAGGAAAGTGCGGGAGCCCGTTTTGATGAGATGACTGCCATTTTGAAAGATTGCATTCCAACGGTTAAAGACGCAATCAACCTGGACGGGGGGGCGTCGGCTTGTTTGGGTCTCATCTACAAAGGTGAATTTTTTGAAATGTCTTTGCCTTCATGCACACAATACACCACAACGGGCATGGCGAGACCGGTTAATTCCTTATTGCTGTTATCTCCCAGCTAAACAGGGCGCTAAGCGTTTTGAATTCGCAGCAGGGAAATGTCGTCTTTCTGGAACTGGTCAACGTTCTTTTCCATGCATTTGGTGAAAATCCCCTCAAGTTCATTCTGGGTTTTGAGGACTTCCATCAACCCCGATGTGTCTAACAGTCCCCGTGATGTTTTAATTTCCACAATGCCATCGCTGTACACAAGCAAGGATTCCCCTTCCTGGAGAGTGATTTCTTTAGGCGGGACAGGATGGGGGAAGTCAAACCCAATAGGGGTGTCCGGTTGCAGGGCCAGTTCCTCAACCGATCCATCCTTCAGTTGTTTCAGGGGGGAAGGATGTCCAAAGGACAACAGGGAAATCCGGTTATCCCCATGTATTTGGCCAAAGATGCCGGTGAAATACTTTTCCGTAATCTGAAAGAGCGCATAGCGTTTTTCGATCTCCGTTCCGAATGCCTTTAAAGGGATCCCATCGTTGATCAGGTCCTTGATAATCAAGCGAAGTGCGGTGGAAATTAACGAAGAAGCGGTGCCGTGGCCACTGACATCCACAAGCCCGAAAAATGGTTCTTCCCAAAAGATCATATCCCCGCTGAGAAAATTCGATGGGTGGTAAAAGACCTGGATATGTGGGGGTAAATTCACGGGTAACAGGCTTTTTTGGATAGTCATAGCCCGAACCAAATCCTGGGCCTGCTCGGAAATTGAGAAAAACTCGATGCCTGAATACTCAAGCCCTTCTATCGTGATCGGAAAGGTGAAAACGTTTAGGGGAATTCGTTTAGTGGAATTTTTCACCTTGGCATAAACCGCAAATGGAACAAAAGCACTTTTTTGAGTTTTCAAAGCCCGAACCAACGGACACAGCTCCGTTTTGCAAATGGGAACCCCCATGCTGTCCGTATGCATCAAAATGTTATCCCGGCAGCTCTTTCCCACCACCTCATCCGGGGCGTATCCGGTCAACTCCTGAGCCTTTGCGTTCCAATAGACGATGACACGCTTTTTATCCACGATATAAGCACCGATATCCAGCCCGTCCAGGAATTTCACCAGGTCAAACCGGTCTTTTAGACGGTTGAGAAAGTTTTGATAGGTTTCCAATGGATGCATCATGATCCCTCCGATTTTTGAGGATTGTAAACGTTGTCTCAGTTTTATTTCGTCGCTTGAAGGCAAAAAAAGCTGCTGTTGTCGGTTTTCCACAACGCCGTGCCCAGTTCTTTTGTCAGCCATCGGATAACCGGTTCGGAAAAGAAGGCGATATGGGTGTTGTCCTTGCGATACCACCAGGCGTCAAAATCAGTCACGCCCGGATGAAACTTGGTCATGACAGCCAGCATGCCGGCTGCTTTTAAGCAGCCGCACAGCGTGCGTAAAGGTTCCAGAGGGTATCGGATGTGCTCGATCACTTCGGTGAGGGTGATGAGATCGTAACGCCTGTTGAGGGTTTCATTGGATGGGAAAAAAAACGGATCATACACATCCACAGACTTGCCGTGATTTTTCATCAAGTGAGCGAAAACGGGATTGGGTCCACATCCAAAATCCAAAACGGTTTGAGCCGTGCTGAAAGCAGGTTCTAGGGCATGGGTGATAAAAGCTTCAAACATGGCCACGTATCCGGTGTTGGCCAAGGTGTTGTTGTGTTGGAGATAGCGTTGTTTCTCTTCTTCTTTGCCGATCAGGTGGCGCTCATCCAAGAAGATAAGATCGCATTGGCGGCAGTGGTGATAAACCCGATCCAAATCCATTCGGCAGGTATCGCTTGAGCCGCACAGCCTGCAGGAAGTGCCCATTGTTTTTACTGGCGTGTCCCCTGAACGGCAATGGAAGCGCCGTTGTAGTGAATCGTTCCCGCAATGGTTTGTGCACCGACACTAAAGCCTGTACAATCGATGGTTTGCTGAGGATTGGTATAGGTTTTGGTGGCGTGGAATTCAAAGGTGTTGTTATTGATCCGGCAGGATACGTAATTGAAACTGCCACTGTCAAAATCCCATCCCTGTGTGGGAATCAGAACCGCCACATCCGGAAAGGCGGTGGACATGTCTTCGAGCATGAGTGTACCCACCGGACTGGTGAGTGTCCAGGTGCCGTCAATCTTGTGAGTCACCGGGTCCGGACCGGGTTCGGGTCCGAATGGATCACAGGCGGTCATTAAAAACAGAAACGATAAAAGGGCGATGAGCCATAGGGTCTTTTTCATGTGAAAGCAACACTCCTTTGAGTAAAATTATTCTTTGACAGAGCCTTTAGTCAACCCGGCAACAATGTACTTCTGGGCAAAGGCAAATACGAAAATGGTGGGGATCAGTGAAACCACAATCCCGGCTGCCAGCACATTCCATTGAATGCCGGCCTTTGAGATAAACGAATACAAAGCGACCGGAACCGTCATCTTGGAATCACTGTTTAAAAAGAGTGCGGCGGTAAAGATCTCGTTCCAATTCTGAACGAAAGAAAAACTGAAGATGGCCGCAACTCCCGGCAGCATCAGAGGCAACGTCACTTTAAACAGGGCTTTTAACCGGGTACACCCATCCATCAAGGCCGATTCTTCCAGAGAAACCGGTATCCTGACGAAAAATCCACGGGCCATGATGGTGCTAAACGCAGCGCCCAATCCGATATACACCAGGATGATGCCCGAAAGCTTGTTGATCAGATCGAAACTGGAAAACATTGAATATTGAGGAATCATGAGCAGATAGGCGGGGATCATTTGGACAAAAAACAAAAAGATGACCAAAACGGATTTGCCCCGAAAGCGCATCCTGGCCAGCACATAGCCGCTGAAAAGGGCGATAAGCGTTGAAACAAGCGAAGCCGTGATGGAGACGAAAAGGCTGTTGAGAAAATATTTTCCAAAATCGGCAAACTCAAACAGGTATCGGTAGGATTCAAAGCTGACCTTTGAAGGCCAGTATTTGATGGGAAAGGTATACACCTCTGCTGACGGTTTGATGGATGTGATGAAGATCCACAGCAGGGGAAATACGGCAATAAATAAATAAAAAGCCAATCCCGCACCCCGGAAAAGATTCAAAGTGATTCGTTTGGATCGGTTCATATCTCCACCTCACCCCCTTTGGAAAAACTCAGATACAAGATGGTGTAAATCAACAGCAGCAATATCACTAAAACGCCAACCGCTGAGGCTTTTGAATAATCGTTTTCGTAGTACACGATGTTGATCATGTAGGTGGACAGGATTTCCGTGCTTTTGGCGGGGCCGCCCCGTGTCATGCCGTAGATGACGTCCGGAAAGTTCATGATCCAAATGGAGCGGACCAAAACCGTGCTGATGATGGTAGGGCGAATATACGGGAGTGTTATTTTAACCAACTTTGCCCATCCGCTGGCGCCATCGATGTCCGCCGCTTCATACACACTGTCCGGAATGGACTGCAGGGCTGCCAGGCACATGATGGCGAAAAAGGGTATGCCATACCAGATATTGACGATTAAAACGGACAGCATGGCCGTATCCGGATTGGAAAGGAATTGGATGCCTTCTTCAATGAAGTTGAGTTTTATCAGCACATCGTTGACGATTCCAAATTGGCCGTTGAGCAGCCAGGACCAAAGCAATCCAATGGCGAATCCCGATAAAGCCCAAGGGTAAAAGACCAATCCGGAATAGAGGCCTCGCCCTTTAAAGGGCTTTCTCAACAGAAGTGCCAATCCCAACCCCATCAGCAGCTGAAAAAAAACGGAGACGGCGATCCATACCAGGGTGTTTCGAAGGATCATGAGAAAATCCATATCGGTGATGATTTCCTCGAAATTGTCCCAACCAATAAACCGGATCCGATTGAAGGTGAAAACGGTATAATTTTGAAAGGCTAAGATAAAGCCTTTGATGGTTGGATAGATCGAGAGGAATCCGACAACCGAAAATACAGGTACCAGCATCCAAAATATGAACCAAAATCTTTTCCTGTTTTTCATCAATCTCAACTTCCCGTTTTAAAGTGGATTTGTATGACGATCAGGCAAAAAACGGCGGGAAATTACTTTCCCGCCATTGCAAAATTGTACTGTACGCTTATAAACCCGCATCTTTCCAGAAATCAGCCCATTCTTTTAAGGCTGCTTCCGGAGTCATTCTTCCAAGGAGGATCTTTTGCTGAGTTTCTCCCTGGAGCTGATACCATTCAAACCATGCGGGGTTGTCAAGCGGATAATCCGTAAAGCGGTATGTTTCTGGATCGGCAAACATGTGTTGCCATCCGGCAAAGATGTTACTGCTGAAATAAGGATCGTTGTCGTAAACTCTCTGGTCGATGGGAAGCGCTCCGTAATTCTTACAGAAATAAGCGGATATTTCAGGCGAGTTGAAGAATTCGATGAATTTCCATGCCATTTCCTTGTTTTCGGAGTAATTGGGGATTCCCCATCCGCCAAAACCGAATGTCGGATAGACCTTTCCGCTTGGTCCAACCGGTAGTGGCGCCGTTTGATAATGGTCTTCTCCCAGAAGGCTGTTCAGCAAGCCCGTGGTATCTGGATCCTGGAACAACAAGGGGGTGATGCCTGAAACGAAGGAATTGATCTGATCGTCAAATCCCCAGTTGATCGAATCTTTGGGGGCGGTTTGATAGTATAAATCCAGGTAGAATGTCAATCCTTCCAACGCTCTGGGATCTTCAAAGATGATCTTGCCATCGGTGGTCTTGTACATGCATTGCGGATCGATATCATCAAAGAACGATGTCACGACCAGGTCCATGAAGTTGACCGGGTCGATGCCGCGCCAGTCGAATCCGTATTGTGCCTTGTCCGCATCGGTCATGTATTTGCTGTAGGCCATCAATTCACCCATGGAATGGGGTGGTGTGAGGAGATTGTATTTTTCCAGAATTTCGGGTCTGTAGAAAAGCGTCTTGACATACACGGCATTTGGCATGACGTAGGCGGTATCTTCGTAAATCCTGGCGGATTTGACAACGCCTTTAATCAGATGGGGGGTCATTTCGGAATCGGCAATGTAAGGTTCCAACGATTCCAGTTTTCCCATGCTGGCCATACCCGCCAATGACCAGTCTCCAACTTCAACAACGTCTAAAGGCTGTTCGGTACTGACCATGAGATAAATCTTGTTGTAGGCCGTTTCATAAGGTGGAGAGATGATTTCCACGTCCACTCCGGGGTTCAGTTCCTCAAATTGCTCGGCGATGGTTTCTAAAATCTTGGTTCGCTCAGGACTGGTAAAGACTTGGATGACTCGCAGCGTGATGTCTTTGGCGCCCAACAAGGTCACCATCAGACATAAAACGATCAACAGAATGACGAATCTTTTCATTTTGCCTACCTCCTAAATGATATGGGTTACTCCTGTAAAATTATAACATAATCACAAGTCCCCAATATCTCAACCCGTTTGATTCGGTGGGAAATGATGACACCATTTTGGTTACGGGTTCATAGATAACGAGTAAAAAAGAGATCGTTCTATGGAATAAAAAAGGTCGTATAACTCCCGTCTTTGGTGGAAGTCACTTCCAGATACGTATCAATGCGTTCTTTCAATTCCGCCACATGGGAAATGATTCCCACCAAACGTCCTCCCGACTGCAATTCCATCAAAGTTTTAATGGCGTTATCCAGTGATTCGGAATCCAGGCTGCCGAAGCCCTCGTCGATAAACAGGGTTTCCAAACTCACCCCGCCTGAATGGGACTGCACCACTTCCGATAATCCCAGGGCCATGGCCAGTGAGGCCTTGAAGCCTTCGCCGCCGGACAGGGTTTTCACATGCCGGGCTTCTCCGGTGTACTGGTCGAACACCTCGATATCCAGGCCGCTGGTGCCTTTTTTATTGTCGACTTCCGTGATGCGATTCAACTGGTATCGGCCATCCGACATGCGTTCCAGTTTTTGATTGGCCGCAGATAGGATGTCATCCAGAAAGGCGGTTTGTACAAACCGTTCAAAATTGATCCGATAGGCGTTTGCACCTTTGGTTATGTCCAAGAGATAACCATGAACTCCAAACTGGTTTTCCAACCCTTGTCTTTTTTCATCAAACGCCTTGATGGTGTCCAGTCGCCTGGTGTTTTCACGGATACGGTTTTGAAGGCTGTAGCGTTTTTCCTTCAACTGATCCAACGTTTTATTCAGTGTGTTTAACTGTTGCTCAAGCAGCTCAACATCCGGCCTGGTTTTTCCCTTTAATTCCTCGTTTAATGAGGATAAACGGGCTGTTTTCTCGGTATATAAGCGGTTAAAGCTTTCCAACGTTTTTCTCTGCTCTGAGATGGTTTCTTCGGCTATACGGGCTTTTTGATAGGCTTCAACCGATTCAAAGCTGTACTTTGACAACTCTTGTTGAAGAACCTCCCGTTGTTTTACGATTTTTAGGGCTAATGATTCCAAGTTTTTTTGTGAAGACTGAATTTGTGTATGCAGCGTATTGAATTGCAGGCTCTTTTCATCAAAGAGTTGTTGGGCGTTTTCCATGCGTTTTTCCAATGATTCTATCTTTTTGTCCGTCGTCTTGATTTCATCATCCAGAGCACCTTTGATCAGATATTGCGATGGGACATCCTTTTTCAGCTGCTCCACATTGGACCTGGCCAAGCTAAAGGCAATATTGGCTTCATTGTATTGCTTTTCAAATTGTTCGGCTTTTTGTGAATAGGTATCGAGTTCGTTCTCACTTTTTTCAAGGTCTTTTTTCAGCTGTTGACGTTTTCTTTCCTCGTCTGCCAACGATGTTAAGTCATTGTTGATGCCTTTTTCCTGACTTCGTTGGGCTTGAAGTCTTTGGCTGACTTGTTCTTTGAGCTGCAGAAATTGGGAGGCTTCTTTGTACGCTTGAAAATCGTTGGCCGGATGTTGGGTAATCATTTGCCACAACTTCTCTTTTTCATCTTTTGAAATGAAGCCGTTTTCTTTGATGATCTCCAATCGGCCTTTTAAAGTGCTGATCTCATTGATAGTCACCTGATACTCATTTTCCGCTTTTTCGAGATCGTCTCCTTTAATTTCATGAACCGGTTTAGAGAGAAAGGGATGATGGATTGATCCGCAAACGGGACAGGGTTCGTTTTCTTTCAGCTCCTTGGCGAGCTTGTAGGCGGCGTTATGAGCGTCCTGTTGCTTGAGTTGTTCCAGTATTTGCCGGATTGCCAGACCGGTCTTTTCTTTGGCTTTTAAGTCCGCCATCTTTTCCAGGTATTCATCATGAAGGGTTTGATGTTTTGATTGTTCATCCCGGTATCGGGTTAACAGTTCGGCAAAGGTCTCCAATTTGTGGATCCGGTCTTTGATTTGCCTCAGTTTTTCGTTGCATTCATCTTTTTTCTCATAAAGCTTGTCATATCCGGATAGACTGTTTTTGAGTTCGGTGATCTTTTCCTTCGTTTCTTTTTCCAACTGAGCGGCCTTTTCTCTTTTTTCTTTCAGTGTGAGTAAGATTTCTTGCTGTTGTCTCTTTTCTCTTTCAGCTTTGTCCAGTTTTTCAACCGCTTCTTTGTAGGAGATGATTTGTTGTTTGTTGGCCTTTAGCCGTTCCAGTTCTTCTTTTTCCACAGTCTTTGACAATTCCAGCTGTTTTGACGCTTCTTCTAATTGAAAATGTGCCTGTTCTTTATCTTTTGCCAGTTTTGTTATCTGATTATCCAATGTCTTTTCTTCTTCTTTGAGATGATTGAGCAGTTTTTCTTCTTTTTCAACAAACAAGGCTTTTTCGGCTTGTTGAAGCCGTTCTTCAAGCAGGGTCATTTGTTCCTTTTGTTCTTTTAACCCTTCAACTTCTTCTTTTAGAACATCTTGCTTCTTAAAGGCATCCAATAAGAGCTTTTCTGATGACCATTTGTTGTTGAGATCCGATGCCTTTTTTTCATCCGCTTCGATGTCTTTGTCCAGCTGCAGTTTTCCCTTCAGCTGATCGTTGATCAGGTCTGCAAGGGAATGGAGAGAGCCGGTTACATCCGATAAATCGGCTTGGATCTCGTGGATTTCTTTTTCTTCGTCAGTGATTAAAATCTCAGCCAGTTCATGCATTAAGTCTTTCTCAACCGATTCCAAGTCTGTTTTCAGTTCTCTGGTTCTTTCTTTTAAGCGGGTTTCGAATTGCTGGTATTTTCTGGTCATAAACAGCTTTTGAAGGATCATCTGCCGTTCGTCGCTTTTTGAAGTCAACAGCTCCCGAAAGGCATTTTGCGGCAGCATCATGATTTGCTTGAATTGATTGGCATCCAGACCGATGAGTGCCATGAGTTTATCGTTGACTTCGGTTACCTTTCGTGAAGCCATCAAATGCGCTTCATTGTCGGGTGAAATCTGATAAAGTTCCGCAGATGTCGTTTGGTTCGTATGTCCTTCACCGCTTTTCTTCTTTCTCTCTTGAGCCGGTATCCGATCGATCCGGTAATGTTTGCCATTTAGCGAGAAATCGAAAATAACCCGTGTGATGGTTTCATCATCTGCAAAATCGCTGATCAAGCTTTTAAAATCCCGGTCTCCACCGCTGGCTTCACCGTATAAGGCATAGGCGATGGCATCGAAAATAGACGTTTTTCCCGCTCCGGTGTTGCCGGTGATCAGAAACAAATTCCGGTCTCCTAATTGGTTGAAATCGATGATTTCTTTGTTTTTGTAAGGCCCGAAAGCCTGCATGGTGAGTTTGATCGGTCTCATGAGTGATCATCTTCTTTGTAAAGCGTTGAAAAGATATCATCCACAACGGTTTTCATCTCAGGGGTAAAAACCGTATTTTCAGGGTTGACTTGTTCAAAAAAGGCTTGAAAGAGTTCCATGTCCGTTTTTGACTCTCGTTCCTTCACCGTTAGTTTTGAGTTTCTGTTGTAAGCAAACGCTTCACGCTCTATTTTCATGATATTGGGATAAACACTGCGTAATTTTTCTATGGGGTTCAAAATCGCCTTCTCGCCTTCGATGATGGCCAGAATGAAATCCTCGTTATTGGTATCCGTCCTGCCTTTTTCCAAAATTTCTTCAAAATGGCCTTTGATGATCCGTAAATCCCGTTTTGTTTTTAAGGGGATCTTTTGAATAGTCACCGTATCAGGCGTTAACTCAATCAACGAATAGGATTTTGTATGAAGGGCCTCCGAAAAGGAATACTTCATTAAAGAGCCCGAATAGTGGATTTTTTGCGAAATGATATCCTGAGGCCGGTGAAGATGACCCAGGGCGGTGAAAGTGAAGTCTTTGAACAGACCGGCTTCTACAACCGAAGACCCCCCCACCGACAAGGGCCTTTCCGATTCGCTTTCAGTGCCCCCGGCGATAAAGGCATGGGTGATCAACACCGTTCGCCTGCCGGGGGTTTGATGCGCCTTAATGCGCTCAATCAACTTCTCATAGGCCGCCTGATGGGTGTGTAAAGACTCGTCTTTTAGCAACATTTTTACTTCAGCCGGGTCGGCGTAAGGGAGTAAAAAAAAGTCAACCGGTCCAAATGCGTCTTCAAAAGTGACAGGATGGTCAAATCCGTCCAGCTTGCCCCGTACATGAAGGCCCATCTGGCGCATAAACGAACTGCCAAAGTGAATGCGTTCCGGACTGTCGTGATTGCCTGAAATCATCAACACGGGAATGGCCAAATCCATGACAATCCTGTTCAGGGTTTGATCCAGCAGCTCAACGGCTTCGGACGGTGGAACGGAACGGTCATACACATCGCCGGCGATGATCAGAACATCGGGTTGCTGTTCTTCCAAAGAACGGCAAAAATCTTCCAGCAAAAGGGTCTGCTCTTGTAAGAGCTTGGTTTGGAAAATAATCTTTCCAAGGTGCCAATCCGCTGTGTGGGCTATCTTCATCTTCGCTTCCAGCCGTTATAGCCCTGCTTCAGATGATAGATTTTTGTAAAGCCCCATGTCTTCATCTTTTTCAGTACGGTTGAACTCCTGCCGCCGGAGGCGCAGTAAAGTAAATACAGATCATTTTTATCAAACTTTTTCATTCTTTCTTCAAAATCCGAAGCATTACAATTGACATTCGTGGCGCCGTCAATATGCCCGGCGTTAAATTCCGAGGGTGTTCGGACATCCAGAATGATAAAATGCTTGTTCTCGGCGTTTTCAATGATCAACGCTTCAGCTTCCTGCGGTGTCACATCTTTGTAAAAGACGATCTCGACCGTTTCCTCATTCGTGCTAAAACCATTAACAACCAATAATGTGGTTAAAAATAACAACAAGAACAGTTTTTTCATGTGCCTCACCTCGTAGGATAGGATTTAAACATGTAGCGTTTTATTATAACATTATTAATGCTTGTTGTTCTTCGAATCGGGTGATATAATGAAGATTGACAATCTTTCTTTTGGACGAAAAATGGAGGACTTCCAGTAATAATGATAAGGGGTGGGAATGATGATTGAAATTCCGGAAGCATACGCCATTGCAAAACAAATGAATCGAGAACTCATCGGTAAACGGATTATCGAGGTGATTGCCGTACAGAATCCCCACAAAATGGCCTGGTATTATGAAGATCCCCAAGATTATCCGAATCAACTTCTAAACAAAACCGTTGATGCGGTTAAAAATATCAACGGCATTGTCGAGATCCGTTTAGGGGATACCCGATTAGTCTTTAATGAGGGAATCAGATTCAAAAGCAGCACTGAGAAACAACAACTGCCAAAAAAACACCAACTGCTCCTTCGCTTTGAAGACCAATCCTATCTGGCGGCCTTTGTCCAGATGTACGGCGGTATTTTCTGTTTCAAAGAGGGGACGTATACCAATCCCTATTATCTGGTTCAAAAAGAAAAGCCGAACCCTCTGGAGAAAGCTTTTGATTTTGAATATTTTCAATCCTTGATCAACCGTTTAGATACGGATAATATCAGTATCAAGGCCTTTCTGGCAACCGAACAGCGGATTCCGGGTTTAGGCAACGGTGTTCTTCAGGATATTTTATGGCAAGCCAACATACATCCCAAAAGAAAGCTAATGAGCTTGTCGGATGAAGAAATTAAAACGCTCTTTCATGCGATCAAGGACACCTTGAAAGAAATGGCCCGCTTAGGCGGCAGGGACACCGAAACAGATCTCTACGGCAACAAGGGCGGTTATCAAACGGTCATGAGCAAAAACAACAAAGAAAATATCTGCCCAGCCTGCCGGGGAAAGATCATCAAACAAGCCTACATGGGCGGCAGCATTTACTACTGCGAGAATTGTCAGCCGGAATAGAATGGCTACTATAAAAAGAGTTTAAGCGTTGATTTAAGGGTAGGCACATTTTTGTAGGGGAGTCCCCTGCCGCAAAAACTCCATGACTACTTGAAAAAAAACACTTGACATGAAACAAAAAGTATAGTATCATATGAATGAATAGAAAATTATTCATTCATATGGAGGTGAACGCTTGATCAATAAAAAAGAGCAGCTGTTAACAGCAGGGCGGCAGCTTTTCAGTGAAAAAGGTTTTAAAGATACCAATGTTTCTGAAATCACAAAGCTGGCGGGGATGGCAACCGGTACCTTTTACAATTACTATTCATCCAAAGACAAACTGTTTATGGACCTTTACAACGAAGAAAATATCAAGCTGAAACGAAAGATCATGAAAGAAGTGGATTTAGACGAATCCCCCCCCAAACTCATCGGGCAAATCATGTTCCTGAATACGCAGGGGATGAAAACCAATCCCATCTTGAAGGAATGGTACAACAAAGAGGTATTCCAACGGATTGAAAAGGCCTTTCGTGAGGAAAAAGGAGTGGATCAGGTTGAATTTTCATACAGTTTTTTCCCGGAACTGATCAAAAAATGGCAGGATGAGGGGAAAATGAGAGATGATATCAGTCCCGATATGGTGATGGCCATCTTCGGCGCCATTGTGAATATCGACACGCATAAAGAGGAGATCGGGATCGAGTATTTTCCGAAATTGATGGAGTATTTGATGGCGTTTGTGATGAAAGGCTTGGGGATGGACAGCCAATGAAAAAGACCATGGAAAGTCAGGTATTCAACATGGGGACGGTGATTATCAACCATGTGACGGGAGAACATCCCCAAAGTGTCCTTCATGAAGTCCAAGATGAAATCAGCCGGTTAAACCGTTTGCTCAGCCGTTTTGTTGAAGCAAGCGACATCAGCCGGGTGAATCGAGGGGCCGGGCGTTCGCCAATTAAAGTCAGTGAAGAAACCTTTCAGTTGTTATCAGACTCTCTTGGCTATTCAAAGTTGAGTCAGGGTTTATGGGATATGACGATCTGTCCGTTAGTTATGTTATGGGAAGAGGCGAAAAGGGAGTTGACGGTTCCCGGCAGGCAAATGATCGAGAAGGCCAAGGCGCTCGTGGGTTATCAGGATGTCATCCTGAACGAAGAGGCAAAAAGTGTGTTCCTGCCAAAAGCAAAACAGGCCATCGATTTAGGCGGCATCGGCAAAGGCTATGCGGCGGATCAGATCATCCGTCTTTTTAAATCCCATCAAATTGACTCAGGGTTTACCAATTTCGGAGGGAATGTTTCCGCCGTCGGGAGCAAACCGGACGGCACCCCCTGGAATATCGGCATCCAGCATCCCAGAAATCCGCAAGAACTCGTTGGCCTGGTGCCGGTGATTGACAAATCCGTCGTCACTTCTGGAGATTATCAACGGTTTTACCGGGCAACAGACGGCAACCACTATCATCACATCATCGATCCCAAAACGGGATATCCGTCTGATTCAGGCCTTATCAGCACCACCATCATTGCAGACAGTTCCGCCACTGCCGATGCCCTCTCCACGTTGACTTTTTTGTCGGGGTTGGAGCGGTCAAAGGACATTCTAAAAGATTATGAGGGTGTGGAAGCCGTTTTAATCGATAAACACCTGACGGTGTATCTTACCAAAGGTATCAAAGATGATTTTGAAGGGATTCAGGGATTGAAGATAAGGGTTTTGTGAATTTTGAAATAATACGACAAAACGGAGTGAAAAAAAATGACAAAAACTAAAAAAAGGAAGGGGAAAAGGAAAATGACAGGATGGATTATAACGGGAGTTATTGTCATCGCAGTGGCAATTGCAGGCGGCATCGGCTGGTCCAAAATTTCAAAAGAACATCAACAAATCCGCAATCTGCCTCTGAACAAAGTGAATTTCAGTCATTTGAAAGACGGCACATACAAAGGATTCTATGAAGGCGGGATGTACAAATGGCGGGAAAATGAGATCCAGGTTAAAGTGGAAGATGGACAAGTAACCAATATTCAGGTTTTACAGCACAAAGAAAATCGTCCAAAAGAATTCACCGATAAGTTGTTTAACCAGGTGATTGAATCTCAATCATTACAAGTAGATATCATCACCGGCGCAACACTGACCTCAAAGGCGTATTTGCAGGGAGTGGAAAACGCTTTGAAAAACGCTCAAAAATAAGCGTCATCACGATACAAGGCGCTTGAAAAACAAACGGTGAGAGTGTTAATCCCTTTGTATGCTATAATATGCGTTAACTAAGGAAAAGCAATTCAGAAGGAGCAAACGATGAATCACTATCTTGAACAAATCGATGCGATCACTCGTGATTTGAACAAAGACCGGAAAAATTTCCTTTACCTTGATGTGTTAAAGAGACTGATCAATATCCTCGATGAAAAAAAACTCAACGAGATTCAAGGAGATCTGGATAAGCTGATGGTCTTGTTGAAGATTGTCACTGTGAACTATAACCGGCAAACAAGAAAAGAATACAATCAGCAGTATCAGTCGATTAAAAGTTTTCTGAGGAGTAAGTACGGATATGTTCAAAAAGGGTCTTTCTTTGGTATCTACTTGGCCATCTTTTTGCCTTTAGGAGCCGCTTTTGGAGTTGCTTTAAAGCAAATCGGCCTTGGGCTTTCACTGGGGTTGCTTTTAACGGCTGTTTTCAGCATGTTTTTTGAAAGAGATGCTGAAAAAAAGGGATTAAGCTATTAAATAGCAAAAGGCAAGCTTGACTATGACAAAGGAAAAGAAGATCATTGTCGTGTAAAAAAAGTAAATAGGTGATGGTGCTCACCGATAACCGCTCGGAACCTTTGAGATAATGGCCCCTTTTCATGAACAGAAGAAGTTTTCTGTTGTTAAAAGTGGGCTTTTTTTATTATGGAGTTGATGATATGGCATTGAGTCTGGCGTTAATCATCCTATTTGGACTGCTGCTCAGCCGGTTTTTTGACAGGCTTAAGCTACCCGGATTACTGGGCATGCTGTTGTTGGGAGTCATTTTAGGCCCGTATGTCCTGAATATCATGGATGTGGAGTTGTTGAAAATCTCCGGCGATCTTCGAAAAATCGCCCTGATCGTTATATTACTGAGAGCCGGGCTGGGTATTGAAAGAGAAACCTTGAAAATGGTGGGGATTCCGGCCATCAAACTCAGCTTTATCCCGGGACTTTTTGAAGGGTTCACCATCCTGGCTTTGGGAATCGTTTTTTTCAAAATGACCTGGTATGAAGCCGGCATGCTGGGCTTTATCATTGCCGCCGTATCGCCTGCCGTGGTTGTTCCACAAATGCTGGATTTGATTGAAAGCGGCAGGGGAAGAAAAAAAGGGATCCCCACACTGATACTAACCGGTGCATCCATAGATGATGTCATTGCCATTACGCTTTTCTCTTCCTTTTTGGGGTTTTACGGCGGAACACAAGTCAGCATGGTTTACAGCGTGCTGTCCGTTCCCCTCTCAATCGGACTTGGCCTCTTATTTGGCGTTGGAATTGGCTTTTTACTGTTGTTTTTATTCAAAAAGTATCATATCCGAGATACCAAAAAAGCCTTGATGATACTGAGTTTGGCCATATTGATGACCTCTGCCGAAGATTACCTGAAAGACATCATCCCCATCGCCTCTTTATTAGGCGTGATGGCGATTGGTTTTTTCTTGAGGGAAAAATACTGGAAAGTGGCAGAAAGGCTGTCGTTAAAATTTAACAAGATCTGGGTGTTTGCCGAAATCATGCTGTTTGTTCTGGTAGGGGCGCAAGTGAACATAACCGTTGCCATCGAATCCGGCCTAATTGGACTTTTAATCATCGCAATCGGTCTCTTGGCAAGAAGTATGGGTGTCCTGCTGTCTTTGAGTAAAACGAAACTAAACAGGCGTGAACGCCTCTTCTGTGTCATTGCCTATGTACCAAAAGCCACCGTGCAAGCCGCCATCGGAGGTATCCCGTTAGCTGCCGGTGTCGCCAGTGGAGACATCATCCTGGCCATGGCCGTCCTCTCCATCATTATTACGGCTCCGTTGGGGGCTATCGGAATAAAAGCGGCAGGAAAACATTGGCTGGCTGATGATGGGAGAATGGTTTCGGAAAACAAGTAAAACATGCTAAACGATTAAACATTTTAAAGCACTTATTCTGATTGTTTCATCTCTTTTCACGAAGTAACTTCGGTACTAATTCTTTGCAATTTATAAGATTAGATATCTAATTGATATCTTAAAGATTCCATGATTTCAAGTTTCTTCTTATCCATTTTGATTTCTCCAATTTCCTTGATCAATCTTTTTTTATCAATTGTCCGGATCTGATAGCATAAGATAATCGAATCTCTTTTTAAACCACTAACTTTAGTATTAATAAATACTTCATTTATATAAATCTTTCTGCCTTCTTTAAAGCTTGTTATTGGTATAACTGTTAAAACAGGTAATACAGAATTGATATCCTCGTTACTGATAACCAATACAGGTCTTGTTTTGCTTTGTTCAGAACCTATTGTTGGATCCAGATTTACTAAATATATTTTCCATCGATAATCCATTTACCAATCCTCAGTGTCTACATTTGAAAAATCTGACATGACTTCGTTCATGTCTTCTACAAAAAGAGGATCCTTCATGGCATTGGTTAAATCATATTTATTTTTGTTTTTATCTTTCCTATCAAGGATTAACAATATCTCAGCAATTTCATCCACCTTGAAATCCGCTGGGATTTCAATGGATATGACATGATTTTCCGGTATTTTTACAAACCTTCTGATAGCCTTCAATTGACAACACCTCCAAATAACTTTTTGAAGGAGTACCTACTCCACTCTTTATTATACATTATTAGGAACTGTATCGATAAAAACACTTTTCGAAGAAAAAATCAAAGTGATATAATGACAATAGAGTTACTCCTACCATAAAAAGGAGATGACCGTGTTGAAAGATAACGTTATAGCTTCTATCACGAATATCGCAAATGATTATAATATCAAAAAAGTCATATTATTTGGGTCACGAGCCCGTGGAGATCATGTCCCAACCAGTGATTATGATATCGGTATTATTTCAGACAACCTCACTCCGTTGGAAAAAGCCCTTATTTACGACCGAATAGATGAGATTGAAACCCTTAAAAAAATAGATTTGGTCTTTTTGGATGGAACTGAAAGTGATTCGTTTTACAAAAAGATCATAGAAGAAGGAAAGGTCATTTATGAAAAAACAAAACAAGCTGGATAATTTTCAAAGGGCGATTCTTAGATTACAAGAAGCAGTGGAAGAATATTCAAAACAACAAACAAACGATGTTATGAGAGACGGCTTAATCCAACGCTTTGAGTTTACATACGAATTGGCATGGAAGGCAACCAAAGAAGTATTAGAAGACTTGGGGATTGTCGATATCCGCTCGCCAAAAGCCACATTCAAAGAAGCCTTTTCACAAGGACTGATCCAAGAAGAAACGACTTGGTTGATGATGCTGAAAGACAGGAATATGACCACACATGTTTACAAGGAAGAAATAGCGGATGAAATAGCCCAACGAATCATCTTAGACTATTTAAAGAATTTCCAAGACTTGTTGAATAGCTTACAAGCAGCTAAATAGTTATTAAATCAATTTACTGTATCACAGCGATCCTGTCCCTGTGATTTGTTATGTCGCTTAAAGAAATTGACAAACAGCAACATTTCAAAACAACTCTCGCCTTTGCTGACGGTAGTCCTCTCCCTCGATTTCAAAAAGAAATGCTTCTCCATGAAACGTGAATAAATCCGCTTGCCTAAGCTTTGGGCAAAAGTATTGTGAGTCATATTGGTGGTAAACCGCCAAGTTTATATAAGAAACAATTGAATACGGTTAAAAAAAACGGAATTTTATCCGTCCCTACTTTGTCCACCCTTTTGGGTCCACCTCAGACTGTCCCCTTGGATTACCCTTGGTTTATTTCTGAATGTTGCCTTAAAAAATCCTCAGCTTTTTTTACCACTGCTTTTCGGCAACTTCTCAGCTGCCCTTCTGCAAAATTGATCATTGCGGCTTGATTCGCTGAGTAGACAAAATAATGCTCAAAGCATTCGAGCACCTTCCCACACACTATGCAGTTGCACTCAGGCGAAGGTTCACCTTTATGCATATAAATAATTTTTGGAACTTCAAGTAATCTCCGGGTGATGTAAGTTTCCAGTTCAGGCTTGGCAAGTACAATTTTCCATGCATTGCCAATAACATTAGCTGCCGTAATCATCTGTGGGTCTTGAATTAAAGCAAAGTAGTCCTGATAGATTGCCCCGAACATATCTTCATAGTCGACTGCTGACAGATTAGATAGGGTCTGGATTCCATCCCATTTTATAAAACTGTTTTTGTGATGGAGCCATTTGACAATATCCTCAAAATAGGGATAGAGTAGTTCTGGCTTTTGTTCACCCACCATGCGAATGATTTTTGTACATTGATATTTAATACTGGATGTTTCTGTCAAAACAATCTCAAACAAGGCATTTAAGATGGTTGTATTTTCAATGACTTCAACGACAAATAGATTCAAGTCCGGTTTTGCTTTTAAACGATTTATTAGTATTTCTTTATCCAAAATAACTCTCCCCTATCAAATTATTTATTCAAGTTCATACCATCAAATACCATTGCGACAAAATAGTATTCCTGTTCACGAGGTGAGAAAAACACATCAGAATATATCTTTAAATAAATCCTTTCCGTATTGATCTTTGCGATTTTGAGCAATTTTATAGCTTTTATTTTTGCCACGTATAGATACAACTATAATATTCATTATTTCTGCTTTTCGGATGATAGTGTACACAACCCTTATCCCAATTCCCTTATATTTGATTTTAAAGAACCCAGTTAAATTTGTATCACCAACGTTTCCAAGCGGTTTTCCAAATCCACCTTCTTGTTTTGGTAATGGATTGGCACTTACTTTCTTGATTCCTGCAAGCACAATTTTTATTATAGATTGATCCAGTTTTTTAAGGTCATTTTTTGCTTCTGGACAAAATTTTATTCGCCACATTATTCCAATTCAACTGTATCTTTTAGTTGGTCTATTTCTTCATTTGTTACATTGAATTCTTTGAGAATATCATCAAAGTCAATATAATCTGACTGATTTGTTGTTTGAAGTCGTTTAGCAGACAATAACAACATCTCTAATTTTTCCTGTGCCTCGATCATTTCTTTGTAGTCATCGACAGACATGATCACAGCTCTGGGTTTGTTGTTTTTAACGACTATATAGGAATCGTTGTTCAATTCAATATTATTAATGATTTTCGAAGCTTTTCCTCTTCCAAGTTCCGAAACGGATATGATTTTTTCTATCGCTTCACTGAGATTGATATGATTATTCAACATAATAACGCCTCCCAACATATAATATTATAGCATATATTCACTAAAATTTGCACTAAATGAAGAAGCAAAGAAGTAGAAGAAGCAACGGGGACGGTTCTGTTTGCGGATAGAATTCACCTAAAAACCGAAAGCAACAGTATTCCAGTTTATTATGCGTTTAACTGGTGATAGTAGTTATTTTTCCAGATAAATTGAATATCTATGCCCAACTTCAAGAATCACAATGATAATCCGATCATCTTCAATCTTTGCCAGTATCCTGTAATTTCCTACCCTGTAACGCCATTTATCTTTCAAATTTCCTTGAAGGCTTTTTCCATATCTTCTTGGATCTGTACAATTAACCAACCTTTTTTCAACATACGAGATGATGAAGGCTGCAGTCTGTCTATCCAACTTTTTAAACTGTTCTAAGGCTTTAGATGTATATTCTACACTGAATGTCATAGATCCAGTTCTTTTTTAACCGTTTCATGACTGAATCTTTCTTTTTCTTTCTCTTCTTCCCAAACTTTGTTAAAGAGGGCAAGATCGTATTCATCTTCAATTTTTTCAATAACGGCTTGTCGAATAAAGGATGAAAGATCCATGTTGTGCATTTGCGCATATTTTCGGATCAGTGCATCATCTTTCTCATTTAATCTTACGGATATTGTACTCATTCTGTTTCCTCCCACTTGTAATACAAGGTATTACAAGTGGTTATTATATCATAGGATGCTCAAATTTCCTGATCAATCAAACGAGGCATTTTGAGTCCACCTCAAACTGTCCCTCTTTTCATTTAGAATGGCTTCGTTTATTCTTTTTACATAATGAGCTATTCTGCAGCCCCTTCTTTTACCTCATTCTCTTTGACTCAAAAGATGAAAGGTATCCTTGGGAGCCCCTATGAATTCAAGCAGGCAACCCTCTTCCAGGTAAACCGTTGACGAATCTTTTATGCTGTCGTAAATCGGTGAACCTTCCGGGGAGAAGATGACCACTCGTCCGGTTGACGGAATGGTGAACGTGAAAATCGCATCTGCATCGGTCATCAACCACTCGTTATAACCTTGCGTGCCAATGGTGATGGATGCGGTTGTATCTTCCAAGAGGGCTATATCATCGGCCGGAGAGTAAAGCATGTCTGAGGTTCTTGCCCATATCACATCATCGGATTCAAATAACAGCAGATTTTTCTGATCTCGCATGGTTTCGGCTGCAAAGTCTGCGGAGGTATCGGAAGTGATCTGCTGTATCGAGCTGAAAAAGCAATATCCCGGAAGATCGTCAAATAGAAAGGACTCTTGAATGTGGGTACTCTGAAGGTCTTTGTGTTCATAAGGTCTAACATTTCTTCTTAACCAAAACATGCCGTCGAGGTCGATATTAAGGTTTTGAGGATCATCCAAGGCTTTTAGCTTCTCCATATTCAAAAAATCCATACCCAATGCGGAATAGAGGAAATAATCTTGATCATCCACAGTGATAAAATAACATTGATTATCGCTCTCACTGCCTTGGTAGAGATATCCGTTGTTATAGAAAAAAGAGGAAGCGGGAATGAGTTCTCCTTCGTAGAAGGTATAGATGTTGACGATATGGTTTTCTTCATCCATTTTTACTTGAATCAGACTCCCTGAATTCCCGGCGTAGTAGCCTTCATAAGCCTTGTAATCTTCCGGAAAGGGTTCGGATTTCAAAGGGATAGGCACGTTTTCCCAGGGTTCATTGATCAGCCCTTTTTCGATGAAGATCTGTTTTAAAACATCCCCCGCTATTAAAGAGGCTTCGGGGTTTGTTCCGGTTAAGGTCACCGCCACAGAAAGCCTTAATTCAGGAATCGTAAAGAGCATAGCGGAGTAGTTCAAGCTTTCACCACTTTTTCCAAGTACCTGTATGCCTTCTTTTTCATATTCAGGCATACTGGTATAATCCCACCCCAATCCATAGCTCATAACAGGGTTTCTCAGATTAAAATCCAAAGAAGCCGGCTGGTATTTTCTTAATTCAACCAGAGCAGGGTCCGAAAAGAGGCGATTCCCCTCATCGGAAAAACAATCGGCAAACAGACAAAGATCAATTACGGTTGAATTCAATCCCCCGGCACCCAATGAGGAAACGACTTCTTGCGGCTCACTCTTGCCTGTTGAAACCGAATAAAAGGCTGCTGGTGTCCCTTTCTCTTTCGCTTCAACGGTCATGCCTGTATTTTCCATCTTTAAAGGGAGGAAAATCTCTTCTGCAAGAAAATCCTTAAAGCTTTTTCCGCTCAACCTCTCCACGATCATCTCGGCCAGGGCAAAACCATCGTTGCAGTACACCGCAACCTCCCCGGGTTCATGGATCAAATAGGCGTGGTTGATATTTTCCAGAATTTCATCGTTTATATCTTGATTGTAATCATAACCGCATGCATTAGCCATGGTAGAACCAGCTATACCGGACGTATGGTTCAACAGCATACGAACGGTGATCTGTCGATCCCTGGGATCCGGCGTGTTAAGATCGGGGAGATAATGAGATAGCGTTTCGTCAAGGCTGATTTGCCCCTTGTCCACGAGTCGCATGACTGCCGCTGCTGTAAATACCTTGCTGACTGAAGCGATATTGAAAACAGTCTCTTCGTCCACCGGACTGCTTTGTTCTCTATTCGCCATGCCAAACCCTTCAAAATAAACCAACTCTCCCTTTTCCATGATGGCAATAGCACCACTGCCGGCCTCCCCGGAGTTGATTTTTTTCCAAATTTCTGTTCTGGCTGTGATAGCAGCGTGTTCATATCCATCGAAAATTTCAGGATCCGTTCTCAAACTCGAAGAGAAAACAGTCGAAGCAAGTAACAAGATCATTATTACCCAACGCATTGAATTATTCATAAAAGCCTCCTTAATATAGGATATCTCTATTTTTAAAACCGAGGTGATTGATCGACCGTTATTCGTGATTTCTAAACTCCGGCAGTTTTCTTCAGGATAATACCGAAGATAAAATTTCTTCAAAAATACCATCTTCAACCTTCTCTTTTAATTCATCGTGGCATTTATCTAACGATTTCATCAGACGTTTTCCAGGAGAGTGAAAGATAAAACTCGTACGTACAAATCGTGAAAGCTTCTTGTCATTTCAAATGGAATAACGGTTACTGTCAAGATTCTCAAAACCTTCACGAAGATCTCTGTTTACTTGAACTTAATTATATACTAAAATTATCTTTTTACAAAGAAAGAAAGCGCCATTCGATTATGCAAATTGTCATATTGAAGAAAAGAACAGTAACGAATTTCATTCATACACTCTCAAAATAACGCCCTTTTCTGCTGACGGTAGTCCTCTCCTTCGATCTCTAAAAAAAAATTCTTCTCCATAAACCGGGAATGAATCCGCTTGCCCACTCTTTGTGCGAAGGTGTTGTGAGTCATATTGGTGGTAATCATCACGCTTTTGTTGGAAGACAGGCGTTTATCAAACAACACATACAGCATATCCATGATGAAATCCTTTCTCAACTCCGTGCCCATATCGTCGTAAATCAGTACATCCTGTTTTTCCAGGTGCTTGTAATAGTGCTCGATGTCTTTATAATCTCCAACTGGTCTGGGCCTGGCAAAGGCAACCGAGACACCTTTCTCTATGAGCTGCTTGTAAATGGCAACCATCGTATGGGTTTTACCCGTACCGGGTTGGCCACTGACAATGATCCCCTTGCCTTGAGACCAGGCTTCCTTTTCAAGATAACGCTTTGAAATGGCAACGAGGCGTTTCTGAGACTCGTTTTGGGGGACATAATTCTCCAAAGTCGCATGTTGAAGGGACTCAGGCACATACTGATCAATCTGCTTCTGAATCCGGTACATTTGCTCATGAATCTTAAAATCCGGACAAAGAAAAAAGCAATCCACGGCAAAGATCAACCCGTTTCTTTGGCATTTAAGCGGACCCGGACAACGCTCCAAACATTCACGATAAGCTGTTTTCAGAGCTTCTTGCTTGGTCTCGATCATGATTGACACACCTGAGCCATTTCATCCACCAGATCATTGTCGTTGCCAAAATCCGCCTGAGTATAGCAAGCCCCCAGAACCGGATCAAAGGTTTCATTGGGATTTATGGAGATTCTCTTTTGAGTTCTTTTAGACTGTTCACGCTCGTCATATTTGCCCTCCATGATCCTTTGGGGTGTTTCCGCATCCTTGATCAGCCAAAACAGATTCGCTTGCCAACCGTAGTTGTTGTGACCGCACAAAAAAGCACTTTGTGCCACCTTACGGAAAAAAACTTCCCATTGTTCTTTTGTCTTGAAATCTTTCGCCCGTTGATTGAGTTTCTCACGAATAGTGGGAGAAGACCTGGCCTTTTTCAAAGAAGTACAAACAAGGTTGAACAACTGAACAATGTCTTCGCAATCGAGAACAACCGTTTCTTTTTCGGTTGACACTGCATCGGAATACTCATGAATCATCATCTGGTCTGTGTCTACCTCTTGGTCTTTATCTTGATTTAGTCTTATATATGGGTCACGAGTATGGTCATCAGTAAGGTTGTCTTTATGGTTGTCAGTAAGTCCATGAGTAGGTACACAGTCCGTCTCATTGATGGATTTTGACTCAACCCCATTGATTTGATAACCTGCTGATTGACGATTCCCATGCCCGGATTGAACGACAATCAGATCGGCTTCTTCCAAACGCCTACGGGCTTTAAGAATACTGCTTTTACAAGCATCCAATTCCGCCTGAAATCGAATCATGGGGATAAAAAGCATTTCCTGCTCCCATCGCATTTTATTGGCAATATCCAAAAGCTTAAAATACAAAGCAATTTCAACCGCAGAAAAACTATGGGCCTCATGGACTTTCCAAAAACGATTGATTAAATCAATATAAGTCATGCCATCCTCTCCTTTGTCATAAAGTGGATGATCATCAATGTCACCACTATATGTGTTTAGTATATCACAATAAGTGGTTTTTTTAAAAAAAGAGTGATCAGTGTTTTTCTTAAAGCGTTTGACAAAGCACTTTTGACTTTTTCTGAAAACCCTGTAGTGGCTTTTGATAGACAAATTCCGAGATGTGTTCTTTGAAATGCCAAGTGTCAAGTTCTACCCCTTGATCTTAAAAATTACTCCATTAAAAAAAATTTACATAATAACGGATATTTGTGATAAAATATTTATATATACCCCTGATATATACTTCAGACTTTATTATTTTTACGCAGATATTCTATAAGGGAGAAGAAACAAACAGGGATCGATCACGTGGTGTTGAGAGGGAGCAATAAGCAGACCATCTTTGAGGATGCAGAAGATCATGAGATTTTTTTGCAGACGTTAGATCAATACAAACCGAAGGGTTGTCTGCGCTTCAGATCTCGAGGGTAACGGGCATTAGTCGGTATTCTATCTATAAATCAAAGAAATAGTTCAACGTTTCTTTGATTTTTTGAGTTGATTTGATATTCTTTTTTTTGAGGAATATGTATGATGAGCGAGTAACGTTATAACCCCAAAACTCAGGAGATATATCCGCAAACAGAACCGTCCCTATTGCCTTTTGGCGAGGGAGAAAAATATACCCGAAACGGAAATTACCAACAGTTCTGGTTCCGTGGATAATTTTGACCGGGTCAAAAATTTCTATGAGTTGGTGAAGAACAAAAAGAAATAAAAATCTAAAACATACAATAAGGAGCTATTAATTTGATCTTCGAATATTCTATTTTTGTCATTCTGCTGATTGCCGCAATTTGCGACGTGGGATTACCCATTCTTATAGGAAGAAGGTATCCCGGTTACAACCATCTTGTTGATACAATCAGTACTTTGGGAACACAAAACAGCCCGGTCAAAAAGCTTGAGCAATTGAATTTAATGGTTATCGGGTTGTTGTTTGTTATCTTCTCAATACTGCAACATTTTTTGTTCACAGACAAAACAACTTTAGTCAATCTCTACAGCATTGGCATTGGATTATTTGGTGCCGGAAGCGTTCTTGCGGGAATCTTTCCCGAAGACGAAAAAAACACGCAGGAAACAGCATCAGGAAAGATTCATGGAATAGCATCCGGTATTGGATTCATGTTCCTTGGACTCAATCCCTTGTGGGCTGTATGGATAAAAGAATTCAAGACATTATCGCTAGTGAATCTTTTGTTATTCATCGTGGCAACAACAGCTTTCATCCTTTTTATGATTTCCGAGAAAAAAGAAAAAGGGTTGTTAAAATATACGGGACTTTTTCAGAGAATCAATCTGGTGGCATTGTATGGGTCATTGATTATGAATTTTGATCATGCCTTTATAAGGTAAATCGCCAGAATATCTTCTCAAGTATTACCCCTCTCACCGAACCGCACGTACAGGTCTTGTATATAGCTCTATGGATTGCCAGGCAGTTCGTTTTTCCAATCTAATGCGTTACTATTTTTTTGATACCTGTAAACCAGAAACCAGAGGGACGGTTCTTTAAACCATGTAAACCAGAGGGACGGTTCTTGCGGTTAGTCACTGAAACCAGAGGGACGGTTTGAGGTTAGTCACTATTACATTTACCTCTTCAAATTATTCCAAAAGAAATATTTAACAGAAAAAGAAAAATATATATGATTTCCTACGAACTATGAGCTACTTTTTTAGAAGATATGATATTTGATTTTACTAACCAGAAGAACCGTCCCCGTGGTTTTTTATTTATTTTTTTAACGTACTTTTATTCAAATTCAGAAATTCAAAAATCTGTGTCTTATCCATATTCTCACCTTCAGACTCTTTTGTTTTATGATTAATTACTCACGATGTGCACGAAAGTAACAACGTTTGTAACAAAGGGCGAACATGGTTTGGGCAGCTGGATTGCCTGGAAACGACAAGCGCGAAATCCAAAACCAGCTTATTATGAAATATGTCCAACAAGATAGAAAGAGCGGTATGAAAAGCAGCCCAAAACACTGGATTGGAACACTTTGGGTTAACTTTCAAACAAAGAGATTTCAGGTCATTGAAAATAAGATAAGCAACAGAAATGAGAAGCATGAAATGATTTTGAGCATCAGAAGAGCGGATCTGACAGTTTGAAAAAGACAGATGCTGTTTAGCGAATTTGAAAAATGATTCAATCGCCCATCTGAGGGAATAATAGTGAATAATGTCTTCAGAGGAAAGTGATGTGTCAGAGGATAACAGCACAGCAGATGAACCATCTTCTATTCGAGTAACCACTACTTTGACAGGGATTCTGAAAGGTTGTGGATAAGTCAGATATGAGCGATAGGCAATTGTTTTCCCGTGAACTTCAGTGGTTCTGTTGAGTTTTGAAGAGGCAATCAGCTTTTTCACTTTCAACACTTTGCCTTCGGTTTTCAAAATGATACTGCTCTTCAATTGCCCAATAAAAGTAGATTTCAACCAACAATGACACCCTTCAATAAGGGTTGAATTGGTATACCAGCTATCAGCAAGGATAATACTATCCTTGACGTCATTTTCTTTTACCCAGGATAGTGCCAGTTCGTTTTTGGTTTTATTGCTTTTCCCTTTACAACTATCAGCAAACAACATGTCCAGAGGATAAAACATCTTTTCAAACAGCTCTCCGATGGTTAGAACGCTCTGACCTTTGGTGAAGCGATTTCGACAATGATCAAATTGTTTGGAAGTGTGAGGAATTTGCTTCCCCCGTCTCTCCACCAGTGTATCATCCAGAACAAGTATCCTTTTTCCCTGCACTTTTGAACCCAGAACACGCCAAAATTCTTTTTGAAGACGCTTCCAGAATGGCTTGTAGCCTTTCAAAAATCGTGTCAGAGTTGTATGCGATAAGCTGTTGAGTGAATTCAGTGTCATCCCGCTAACACTTGTGTTTGTCTGTGTCAGAAGACCTTGTATCAGAATCAGAAAGTTCTTCAGATAGAATGCTTCAATATTCTCAAACAATTCTCCAAAATAGCCCTTGACAATTTCCTCTATTGATGTCAAAATAGTCATGTCGGTACTCTCCTTTTCTGTAGCATTATTGCTGTGTCGTAGCTTCAATAATACTACATCTGAGTACCGATTTTTCTCTTTTCATTGTCCTTTTCTACTCTTCCTTTCCTTTATTTCTATCTTGTTTCTGTTGCTTTTCTTATCCCGTAATGTTCACGCACATTATGAGTACAATATAAAAAAGTCTCTTTTCAAATTCAATTTGCTTATGCATTTAAGAAATATTTTAGGATATAAATGAAAAAAGGGGCGATTGTCAAAAACAATCGTCCCTTTTTTATATATTCTGTTTTTTATTTATGCACGGCTTCCCTCTTCCTGTAAAATGGCCTCACGAGATGGCTCAACTTTCATCGCCTTTTTAAACTGTATGAGGAACACGACGATCGTCGTCACGACGGCGAGAAAATCCGCTATGGGTTCCGCCGTAAAGATGGCCGTCGTCTTGTCTTCCATCAGCAGCGGCAGGGTATAGATCAGCGGCAGCAGCAGGATGATCTTTCTCAGCAGGGCCAGAAACAGGGATGCCTTCGCATTTCCCAGCGCAACCAGCGTCTGCTGGCAGGCAAGCTGTATACCCATCAGCCAGATCATCGCCATATAGATCCGTATGGCGGGAACCGTAAAGGCAAGCAGCTGCGGATCGTCGTTAAAGATGAGAATAAAGGCCTGCGGGAAGAGTTCAACACCCGCCCACAAAAGGGTGGCAAAGGAGAAACAGCTGATCAGCAGTAGCTTAAACACCTTCCTCACACGCTCGGTATGCTTCGCCCCGAAATTATAACTGATAATCGGCTGTGCCCCCTGCGTCAAGCCCAGCAGGGGCAGGATGGAAAACTGCATGACACTGGTGAGAATCGTCATGGCTCCCACGGCAATGTCTCCACCGTATTTCAGAAGGGATGAATTAAAGCAGACGGCGATCAGACTTTCCGTCGACTGCATGACAAAGGGTGACAACCCCAGGGCAACGGATGGCAGGATGACCTTCCGATCGAGTTTGAGATATTTTCTTTTGATCCTGATCGTCGTCTTTTTACCGGTCAGGAATTTCAAAATCCATATCGTTGAAAGGGACTGAGACAGAATGGTGGCCAGCGCCGCTCCTGAAACACCCATGTTCAGACCGAAGATAAAGATCGGATCGAGAACGATGTTCGTCAGCGCTCCGATCAGCACCGTCAGCATACCGGTCTTCGCAAAGCCCTGCGTGTTGATGAACGCGTTCAGTCCCAGCGTCATCTGAACAAAGATCGTTCCAAGACTGTACAACTTCATATAACTCATGGCGTAGGGAATCGTATTTTCACTGGCACCGAACAGCATCAGGATGTCCCGGCAGAAAAGCTGCACCAGCACCGTCAGGATCACCGATATGATGATCAGCAGACTGACAGAATTTCCCAGTGTCTTTTCGGCCTCATCCACCCGCTTCTGTCCCAGAAAGATGGAAGCACGTGGCGCCGCCCCCATCGCGACGAGTGCGGCCAGCGCGGAAATAATCATGATCAGCGGTAAACACACACCGACACCCGTCAGGGCCAGTTTCCCGACATCTTCAATATGGCCGATATACATTCGATCGACCAGGTTATACAGCAGGTTGATGACCTGTGCGGCAATCGCAGGTGCCGCCAGACTAAAAAGCAGCCGACCAACCGGCTCTGTCCCCAATCTACCCGTTTGACTCTTTAACATCTCTTTGTATCCTCCTCATTTCATCACGTTTTATGATTCAACGCCTCATCGGCGATCGTTTCCGCATGTTCGGCCATCTTCCTGAAGAGCCGTTTCAGCGTTTCCTTCTCTTCCTCGCTGTATCCTGCGAGGATAGCCTCCACAAAATCCCCCTGCATCTTCTGCAGGGCCAGGACGCATGCCTGAGCCGAAGCGTTAATCGCGATATGCTGAACGCGCCGGTCCTCTCCATCCCGCGTCAGAGTGATCAGTTCCTTTGACACGAGTCGCTCCAGGGCTATCGAGACGTAGGTCTTCGAAAAACCACGTACCCGCTCGGCATCCACAGCCGACGTGTACGCCCGGTTGTTGGCGAAGAACACCAGAACTTCCGCCTCCCTTTTGGACAAGCCGTATTCAGCTGCGGCCTCCGTGATCGCTTTGGTGTACAATTCATCCAGTAATCGCTGCGCTTTCATGAAATACGATACGTTGACAAATGGATTCATCTCAAAACCTCCCGTAAAAAACTCCCGCAAAATAGTTTTCGTTAAAACAGTTTCATACGAAACTATTATAAGACAATTTCCCCGTTTTGTCAATCACGTTTTGCATCATCGGAAAGCAAAAAAAAAGGACACTTCATTTTCGGAAGTGCCCTTTTCTGCTTTTTTATCTTTCCCCGGTCTATTCCAGTCCCAGCACGGGATCCTGCGGGATAGCCCTCAGATACGGATAGGATTTTTTCCCGCTCGTCTCAACGATATCCCATACGTTGACAAAATCCCAACCGGCAACTGCCAGTTCCAACACCTATTGTCATTCCAGAAGTCTTCGTATCCCATAACACATTTCAGCTTTCTTCTCCAGTGATTCTTGAACCAATAAATCCTCCAACATAATAATTACCATAAACTTTTCCCGTTGCATAAGCATGCGTGTTGTGTGATCGTTGTATTTCGATCGCTCGTACTACATCCGATATATCCAAAAAGTCCAACACAGTCCTCTTTTTCCCTGTCGATACACAGATCAGAGATCGTATGACTCGCCGTCCCGTCAAATCCACTGAAGGTCCCGAAGATATTGGGCAATTCATGAATTGCCCCTACAAGTTTATGGATTTCCCCTGTTTTTGCATGGGCGGATCATCGTGACCGCCCGTTATGGCATAGCTTTCAATCTCATTAGGCGTGAGCGCTTCTGATTTTCTATCCGTTTATAAGCCATTCCTGAAATCATTTTGTACACAAACCTATTATTTATATTTTTATATGTAATAAATAATACCTATCCGACGTCAAGTGTTATGAAAGTCAGGAAAGGCAACTAATTTTAACCGGAGGGTATGATGATGAAAATTATAAATAGAAGAAGGAACAGATTATCAAACGGAGAAGGACGTTTTAACGACATCGGTAAAGAGATAGAGGCATCGAAGGACAGGTTTTACTTCATGCTGCACGGACTCAACGGCTTCAACAGATAAGGGGTGAGTGTTATGAAAAGATTTTTCGGGAAGATTTTCAAAAAAGAAAGACCTTTTAACAACAACAACGAAAGATTTGAAGAAACGGGTATAAACACCTATTCTGCCTTTTACGACATGAACGGGTTTAACAGATAAGGAGCGATATAAATGAAACGATATGCGAATGATAAATATTATTATTGGCGTGATGCGTTAACCAACCCGGAAGCAGCACTAAACAAAAAGGAATCCATGGAAAATCGCAACAAACTGGATTGGATGTTATCATTGCCAAACTGAAACCGAGGCTGAATACAAGAAAGGGGACTTTTTCAAGTCCCCCTTCTTTTTGATTTTAAACGATTAAAACAGATTGATCTGTAAACGGTGTTCAGCCGTTAAGCGTTACGGTAATTGATGCCCCGGTGCCGGAGTCTGTAGGCCCCCTTGTAAAAACGGATAAGAAACCGCACCATCTTCAGCCTGCGTTTCGATATCCCAGACCGTGTTAAAATCCCAGCCGGCATCGGTAAACGTGGTCTTTTTCTTCATATCTGACGTCGTCTTTCCCGTTATTCCAGTTGAAGAGCCGAGGCCTACTCCGACAGATTGCCCGGAGGTCTGAGTATCCCAGAATGACTGACTGACGGTTCCGTCAGTTAAGTCTCCGATAAAACCACCGACTTTATCATTTCCCTCTGCCAATCCGGCCGAATAGACGCCGCTGATTTCTCCACCTCGTAGTCGTCCGACAAAACCACCAACGGATATGGTCCCTGATACCTTTCCCGTCGTATAGGCGTCGCTAATCGTTGAGAGTTCAATAAAACCACATAAACCACCAAGAGATTCATATCCCGTTACCGTTCCTGTCGAATAGGCGATACTGATCGTTGAAAAATCGGCACGTCCACATAAACCGCCAAGAGAATCAGGGAAATCCGGTGTCCCCAACCCCGCCGTTTCATATCCGATCACCTCTACCGTCGTATACGAGTTGCTGATGTTTCCCTCATAAAGCCTTCCCAACAAACCGCCAACACAATCATGTCCCGTCACGGTCCCGGTCACATATACATGGTTTAACCACGGGGACGGTTCGTGCGGCTGAGCAAGGTCGTTATATAAAGCGGGTGAGAATCCCGTCGGGTTAAAGGCTAACCACCAGCCCGTAGCCGAGTGTTGGAGGCGACTTGGTAACAGGAAGCTTTAAGCGTACACAGGCGAGCAAGTGAGCCGAAAGGAAACTGAATCTTATAAGCCCCGAAATCCCCAATGGGAAAGCAGAAGCTTTGGACCGAGACGAATGCAACATTTCAACCACCGAAATGGTGA
>Ga0209203_1000311_pt1 | contig 43503 bp, 42 predicted proteins | sample AD_UKC109_MetaG_FD_184423 | JGI IMG/M metagenome (GOLD analysis project Ga0209203, IMG submission 184423) | Active sludge microbial communities of municipal wastewater-treating anaerobic digesters from Hong Kong - AD_UKC109_MetaG (SPAdes)... | ecosystem: Engineered > Bioreactor > Anaerobic >... | reverse complement strand
CGCCAAGTCAAGAGGAATATGCTTGTCCAGATACACACCGAGGTTGCCGATATCCTGCCAGAAGATATCCGGTTCCACGCCAGCTGCTGTTTGTGCCGCTAGTTTTGTTTGATAGTCCGAATATCCGGAATATTCGCATTCAATGCGAACATTGGGATGGGTTTCCATGTATGCATCGGCGACCGCCAGCATACTTTCGTTGCGGCTTTGGCCTCCCCACCAGGCTAGACGGATTGTGATTTGATCCTCTTGCGCTTGTACAGCCGTAAATGGGATAATGAAGGTCGCAATCAACAAAACAGTAAGTAACAGTTTGACCTTTTTCATGTGGTTACCTCCTTTTATTTGGGTAGAAATTGATAATTATAGTATAATAGGATTGTCCGCCCGGATCATTCGTCAAATTAGTAGGTATGTTACGAGTATTCGTGTTATTCTTTGAAAATACCCCTCATGATGAGAAATGATAGTATATTGTATTTATTGATCTATGATTGCCAACATGGTTAATAGGCAAAAAGGCAGGTGCGATTGTGCGTTTTTCTTTACGAAAGAAAATGTTCCGGATGATGCTGTTGGTCGCCGTCATCATTTTTGTGCTTGCTGTGCTTAGCATTTTAGCGGTGCTGTACCAAAGCGGGCTGATTATCTACAACGAGAAAATATCCAATCTGAAAACGAGCGCATCGCTGATTGAACAGAATCTCAAAACCATCGAAGAAGTCTCTTTTCGGATTTTTCGGGATGATAATCTGCAATACAGCTTTTCTCAAATTGAAGATCAGGCTGTAACGGATAAATATCAGCTCAACAAGCTTAAAACGGCAATCGTGGAGGATGCCATGCCGTATTTGACGCAAATGAACAGCATCATCGGTATTAGTTTTTATGATTCGTCCGGAGAACCACTGACAAGTTACCAGACGGATGACGGCATCCAGATTCCGCCGGACGATCTGGCCACACAGTACCATTTTCCTCAGGATGGTACGCCTGCATGGAGCACGAATGGCGGGTATCTTGTCTTATCTAGAAACATTCGCAGGATTAACAACCTTGTGCTGGACGTAATCGGGAAAATGTGCATCTATATCGACGTAGTAGCGTTTGAAAACGAACTGTATTTCCAGTCCCTTGATAAAGCGCTGTATGTGTTGGACGCTGACAAGCATTTCCTGACGGAGAACATGCCGGAATGGCTATCCACGTTTGATTATTCGAGCAACTCGAAATTCATACAGTATTCCTATCAGAATCAGTACTATTTGATCTTTTATCACCATAGCAAAACCACGCAGATGACCTATGTGGATGTGATGAATGTCACCCCGCAGGTAGCCAAGGTATTCCTTTTGCTGGTCATTCCCTGCTCTGTGCTGTTGTTAATTGTTATGGGGATGATGATTATCTCGTCACGATGGTCCTCCCGTATTCTCAGACCGCTGTATGCACTGATCAACGATATCAGCACGTCCGACCACTGGGACCCTAAACACTTTGAACAGGAGCATCAAAGCTACCGTGACAACGACGATCTTTCCAGACTGAATGCCCATATTTTGGAGATGCTCCGGCATATCGATGCTCTGAACAAGAAGGACTATCATAACAAGCGTGCATTGGATTTAAGCCAGTATCAGGCTTTGCAGGCGCAGATCAAGCCGCATTTTTTGTATAACACGCTGGATGCTATGAACTGGATTGCAAAAGAAAACCAGCAGGATCAGCTGGTGAACATGCTGGAAGCGCTTGCCGACTACCTGCGTTATATCACAAATTTTCAGGAAACGATGATTCCGATCGAAAAAGAACTGGATGCGATCGAAAAGTATATCAGCATCGAGAAATACAGATTTGAAGACATGCTGCAGATTGAGTATTACATCGACAGGGATGCGTGCTGCGAGATTATACCCAAGATGACCATACAGCCGCTGATCGAAAACAGCATCAAGCACCGGCATATGAAAATCATTCAGCCGTGCGTGATCAAGATTTCTGTGCGCAGGTTGAAGGACATAGTTCGCATCGCCATTGAGGACAACGGCCCCGGCTTTGATTCGGCGATCCTCGAAGCGCCGGAAGCCGGGAAAGCGGGCGGCATCGGGTTGCACAATATTTCCAAGCGCTTGATTCAGGCATTTGGAGAAAGCGCGGCTATTCAAATCGTAAGCCCATTGGAAGATCGGCATGGCGCGAGGGTATACTTCAGTATACCCGTGCAGGGCAGAAAGGAGCGCTTACCATGAAGATTTTGATCGCGGATGACGAACGGGCCACCCGGGAAGGCCTGCGCGCTGCTATCCTGCGGTTTTTCCCTGAGGCTGAAATTCTTCCGCTGGCATCCAACGGGATAGAGGCGCTGGACATTGCTTACCAGATGCCGCCCGATATTCTGATATCCGATATTCAAATGCCCGGCATGGATGGGCTGGAGATGCTGGAAACGTTGTATGAAAAAACCTTCGATACTGAATTTGTGATCGTTTCCGCTTATGACAATTTCGAATATGCCAAGCGTGCCATGAAGATGGGCGTACGGCACTACATTCTCAAGCCCTGCAAAGATCAGGAAATACAAAACGTGATCAAACAAGCCTTGAGGGATTTGGGGGAGCGCAGAAGCCTTCGCCTCTACATCGAGCGCATGCACGTAGACACGACCGAAACCGGTCTTTCCGGACAGCTGTACACGAAAAACGAGTTAGTAAACAAGACGCTTGCATTTATTCAAAGCAATCTGGACAGCAAGGATTTAACCATCAACTCGCTTGCCCGGAATATTCTGTTTGTGCGGCCGGACTATATCGGCAAGATCTTCAAGCGAGAAGTCGGCGTCAAGCTGTCCGATTATATCCGCAACAAGCGAATCGAACATGCAAAAGAACTGTTGCGCAATGGAAATGACCGTATTTATGAAATCAGCGAAAAATGTGGCTTCGGGGACAATGTGCAGCATTTTTGCTACCTGTTCAAATTTCTCACGGGATATACGCCTTCCCAATACCGTGGAAATGTATCGGAGCAGGAAACGCGCCTTGGTACATGATGCCGGGATTTGAGTCATTTTATGGTGTTTGTGTACCCGGTTTGATGCCGGAGTAAACGATCACAAGCCCTTTGGCCTTGTTTTCTTCCGTGGACTCCGCTTGGTTTATCAAACCCATGGATACCAGCACTTCGTCTTCCATTTTTTTTTGCCTTATAGTCATAGTTATACCTGTAATAAGTCGGGATTTCTTCGAACGTCAATATGAGCTTAATGGGAGCAACGACAAGAAATATTGTGCCTTTTATCTTCTAACCCTAAAATGATGAATCTTCACACACTATCGCGCGACTTTCGATCTCATATCAAGTTCGTTCGCCAATATTGGGGTATTTAGTAAAGTTATTAGTAGAATCATTGATGAGAACAATCATGAATAGCTGAAGTTGCACCCAACGTGGGTGCAAAAGGGGTGCAAAATTCTACCGTTTCAGTGTATTACTTCGTAGGTCATTAGACATAAAAAGACGTCGATCTTGATACGAGGTTGGCGTCCTTTTTGTATGGGTGAAAAGCGTTGATTTGTAAGGGCTCCGTCGAATTACGAGCATCAACCCAAGCGTCTGGAGCTACTCTGCAACCGCCCGCATGAACCAGTATTTACCATTGTGCTATAACCTTTACACAAATGCTTACGGGTGGGTGCATTTTTTGCACCCACCCTCCAACTGGGGGATAAACTGACGCTTTGTCAGCAGATACCTTGCGCCATCATTGCTTCGGCAACCTTCAAGAACCCCGCAATGTTAGCGCCCATAACGTAATTCGTCGCACAATCTGCATATCTCTCAGCAGCAAGAGCAGTTTTCTCGAATATGCCACACATGATTACTTGTAGTTTAGCATCCACCTCATCAAAAGTCCAACTGAGGTGCATGCTGTTCTGCGTCATTTCAAGCGCACTCGTGGCAACTCCGCCTGCATTAGCCGCCTTGCCGGGGGCGAAGAGCACTCCCTTCCCCATGAGATACTCTGTTGCCTCAAGCGTTGTCGGCATGTTGGCACCTTCGCCAACAGCGTAACAACCTCCCTGCACAAGCGCAATTGCGCTTTCCAGATCCAGTTCATTCTGCGTGGCGCAAGGAAGTGCAATATCGCAAGGTGTGTGCCATATGTAATGACTATTGTCATAATAGGAAGCCGAAGGTACACGATGCGCATATTCACGAATACGACCGCGTTCCACTTCCTTGATTTGTTTGACAACATCAAGCTGTATGCCGTTTGGGTCATGGATATACCCTGACGAGTCGCTCATAGCGACCACCTTGGCTCCAAAGGAAAGAGCCTTCTCACAGGCATAGATCGCGACATTCCCGCTGCCGCTGATGACAACCGTCGCTCCGTTGAACTTCCGCTTGTTAGCGGCGAGCATATTCTGCATGAAATAGCAAAGTCCATACCCGGTTGCTTCCTTGCGCGCAAGACTTCCTCCATACTGTAACCCTTTGCCTGTCAACACGCCTTCATATCGACCTGTGATGCGTTTATATTGGCCGTAGAGATACCCTATTTCACGCGCGCCGGTACCAATATCACCAGCCGGCACATCGACATCAACGCCAACATGGCGATACAGTTCGGTCATAAAGCTCTGGCAGAACGCCATCACTTCACGGTCGCTTTTCCCTTTTGGATCAAAATCGCTACCGCCTTTACCGCCGCCAATTGGAAGCCCCGTAAGGCTGTTTTTCAGAATTTGTTCCAATCCAAGAAATTTCAAGATCGATAGATTCACACTTGGATGAAGGCGTAAACCGCCTTTGTAGGGACCAATGGCACTGTTATACTGGACGCGGTACCCACGATTGACGCGCGTCTTTCCGCAATCATCAATCCATGGCACTCGAAACGCAATGATTCGTTCTGGCTCGACGAAACGTTCCAGCAAGCTAACCTGTTCGAATTCCGGATGCCGCTCCAACGCCGGTGTTAAGCTATGAAGCATTTCCGTTGCTGCCTGTAGAAACTCAGATTCATGTGGGTTGCGTGCCTTCAAACCCTCCAGCACGCGGGATGCATAGTCATTCATGATTGGTCAAACCCCTTTCTGAATGATCCAATCATCACCGAGCCCTTGCTTCCTACCCACCTTTACACTTATACTCACGCCTGAAATTTGACCCGCTAGCCATTCTCGGTGCCCTGTACACTTGGAATGAGCCGGGTTATGGGTCCATCTGGACGTGGCTGCGAAAAACCTGTATAGTCCATGATCGGCTCGTGTAATGACAAGGACGCTCATGAGTCAATATAGCAGTTTGAATAACTTATGTACAGAGAAAAAAACTCAACTTGTTTTTTTGGGTATTCGGTCAATAGCGAGGTGGAGTCCATATAATGGTATAAATTCAACAGGATCCACCGGCTCTGCCTTGGTGTAATCAGGCTGGCAAGAGACTGAATGTATGGAGGACGAGCCGTTGTCGATACGCATTGTAATCAGTTTGACCGTTGAATGGCTTCACCATTATTATCTTCGGTGACATGTAACTTCTTCCCATCAAGAAATTCGAACTCGATGCCACCATCCCTGTGGACCGTTCTCTTCACCACCAACAGCCTCCAAAGTTGCTCATCCCAAGCATCCAGCACAAACGGGGCGGTCGTTAACGCATCAATGTAATTCCTTAATACCTTCTGGCGCGTCACCTTTTCCTCACAAGCGGCTATCAGTCTATCAAGCCGCGCCAAGCTCTTCTGATGCTTGTCAACCAAACTGTTATAGCGCTTATTAAAAGCATCCTGTTCTTGGGCTTTTTCAGCGTTCTCATGTACACAGGCGCTGACCAAACCTGAAACCAAGGCGATTTCCTCGTTCGCCTTCGCAATCTGGGCATCCAGCTTCGAGTGGTCGCTGAGCATTTCCAGCATGAGTCTACAATCAGCAATAACCTGTTCCCGATTGCCCATCAACTGGTTGTAGGCTTTCAGGAACATCGCCTTGATTTCCTCTTCCGTCAGGTACGGGGTCGCGCATTTGTGCTCGCCATTGAATTTGGCGTTGCAGCGCCAGATCACCTTGCGGTACTTGTCGGTGGAATGCCAGACTTTCTGGCCAAAAAAAGTGCTACAATCGGCGCAGACCAGCTTGGAGGAAAACACGCTGCTACCGCTGTAGTGCCCGCCAATAGCCTTACGGCGCTCAATCTCGGCCTGTACCATGTCAAATTCATGTGGGCTGATAATTGCCGCATGACTACCTTCCACGTAGAACTGCGGCACCTCGCCGGTGTTGGTTTTCATCCGCTTGGTCAGAAAATCCACTGTGAAACGCTTTTGCAACAGGGCGTCGCCCTCATACTTCTCGTTTCGCAGGATGCTGTTTACCGTGGTCTGGCTCCATTTCTGCTTGCTAGATGGCGTGAGTATCCCGTTTGCCTCCAGATAGCGGCAGATACCAGCCGGGGTTTTGCCCTCCAGAAACAGTCGGAAAATGAGCCGGACGATCACTGTTTCTTTTTCATTAATCACGGGCTGCCCGTTCTCACCCTTCTCGTAGCCCAGAAAATGTTTGTATGGCATGCTCACCTTGCCGTCAGAAAAACGCTTCCGCTGACCCCAAGTGACGTTTTCGGAGATGCTGCGGCTCTCCTCCTGAGCCAAGGAGGACATGATCGTAATCAGCAGTTCGCCCTTGGAATCCAGCGTCCAGATGTTCTCCTTCTCAAAGAAAATCTCCACACCGCGTTCCTTGAGCTTGCGCACCGTGACCAAACTGTCCACGGTGTTGCGGGCAAAGCGGCTAACGGACTTGGTGACGATCAGGTCAATTTTCCCAGCGAGAGCGTCGGATACCATCTGGTTGAAACCCTCACGTTTCTTGGTGTTGGTGCCACTGATGCCCTCGTCGGTATATACGGAAATGTAGGCCCAGTCCTCATGCTGCTGGATGAATTTGGTATAATAGTCGATCTGCGCTGCGTAAGAGGTGAACTGCTCATCGCTGTCGGTGGAAACGCGGGCATATGCAGCCACCCGCCGCTTTGTAATGAAGGTCATGGGGATCGCTGTAAAAACGTTCCTAGTCGCGGGTATGCAGGTAATCGAGCTAGCCATTAGCGTGGCCTCCTTTGTTTCAACATCCGCTGCCGCGCGGCTTCTTTCATATCGGGTTGCCAGCTGGCAGCCCGTGAGCGGTCAACCCAGGTGCGCTCAATCACGCGTCCATCCTTCAGATGGAATAGCAGCTGGTTGTCATCGGGAACTACAATGGATTCAATACTTTCCGAAAATACTGTGGCGCCATACTTGTCTAGCCCCAAAACCTCGGCACAGATCGCCTTCAGTGTATCTTCCGGGATTTTCTTGCCCCGGCAGAAGCGTTTTCCCTTTTCCTGATAGGTTCTGCAATTCCAGCCAATACTGCCGTTACTCGTAACCCTTTTGTAAGGCTTGCCGCAATGGGGGCAAAGGATTATCCCAGTAAACTCACTCAGCTGTGGCTTGGCACGATGCGCGGTTTGTTCAGCGAGGCGAGTGAGCAAGTCCTGTACGGCCTGAAACGTAGACTCGTCAATAATGGCAGGGTGAGATTCTGTCGCAAAATATCTGGGCAGCTCGCCATGATTATGGCAGAGCTTTTTCTCCAGATGGTTGTTACGGTAACGTTTCTGTAGCAGGGCGTTGCCTGTGTACTTTTCGTTACTCAGGATGGCGTGGATCCGGGGCACGCTCCATTGCCCGCCAAGGGCGCCGCCTACCCCTCGCGCATTCAGATCGCGGCAAATGGTGCCGAAGGACTCCCCAGCAAGAGCGCGATGGAAAATCTCCTGCACCACCGCCGCCTCACTGGGGTTGATGCTGATACCGCTCTTATCAATATCGTATCCGAACATGAAACGCCAGTTCACCAGCTCGCCACTTTCAAAACCCTTGCGCACTCGCCATTTCTGGTTTTCGCTGGCGGAGAGGCTCTCCTCCTGAGCATAGGAGGCCAGAATGGTAATCATCAGTTCCCCGTCGGTACTGATACTGTGCAGATTCTGCTCTTCAAAGAAAACATCCACCCCCAGCGCTTTGAGTTCGCGCACGGTCTCAAGCAGAGTGACCGTGTTGCGTGCAAAGCGGGAGATGGATTTCGTGATCACCTGATCAATTTGACCGTTGCGACATTCTTTGAGCAACCGTTGGAAACCGTCGCGTGCTGCCTTGGTGCCTGTCAGAGCTTCGTCGGCATACACACCGCCATACTGCCACCTCGGATGCTGCTGGATGAATGCGCTGTAGTAGCTGACCTGTGCATGCAGCATCGCGTCCTTGCCGCTGGATACGCGGGCGTAAGCCGCTACCCGTAGCCGTCGCTCAAGCCTTTGTGAATGCTCGATTTTTCTTATCGCCTTGGGCATTTCAACACCTCCATGGTGTGACATGTTACCTCGGCGTTAGCCCGTTATCAAGGTCATGTCACGAAACAGACTACCCAAAGATAAGCCGTACTTATGCGGCATTATGGTATCAATTTTTCTTTGTGAGTCATGGAGAGCACTTCCGAAAGAAAAGGATCAAGAAGGCATGTAGGTGAAGACCTTTGATTGGCCTGCCTGAACGGCAGAGAGCTCCACATCCAGCATCCGGATCTTTCGCTGAAGATCGGCAAATTGCCTAACCAGATTTGCTGCGCCATCATAGCTTTTATACTGCGGAAATTCAACGATATTAGCGTCAACCATACCGTATACAATGCAACCTGCACATGCTGCAATTGCTTGTGGACTTTTATTTTCTTCGTTTTGCATAGCTGAAATCCACTAGGATATGGAATTGTTGTCTTTGACCATTCATCACAATTCGTAATCGCCCGATGCTTCAGGCTGATAAAGAACCTTCTTGATCCTAATACGCTTTAGTCCGCCGGGTGTTAACCAGTTAATGACATCGTCCTCACGATAGCCTATGATTGCTGTACCGATAGGGGAAAGAATCGAAATCTTTCCGGTAGAATGGTTCGCTTCATTGGGATAGACGAGCGTGATTTCTTTTTCTTCATCGTCTAGCATGATCAGAACACGCGACCGCATAGTCACTACGTCGCGAGGTAATTCTTCAGCATTCACCACGGTGGCTTGCCCGAGTTCGACTTGTAAAGAGCGTAATGAATTACTCTGCTCAGTGATCCCGTTGAGCGCATCCTCGATCAGCCGCATGAGACGTTTATGGTCTAGCTCATTGAGGTAAAGGTTCCGTTCCAAGTTTATTCCCTCCCGAACTGTGTAAAATGGTCTGTGAACATGAACGCTGTGTTTAGCTTGAAGCTGTCACCATCCTGCATCAAAAACGGATACGCACGATGTAAAATGAGTAATGATTCCCTCTATGAATGAGCCTTCATTGCCATGTGCGGAGTCTTAATTATCAGCTTTAGTGCTTGAAAACACCAATCTGAGTAAAAACAAAAAAGACCCTATCATATCGCCTCAAGCAAATCTTGATAAAGCCTTTCATGGTAGCCTTTCCAAATCACCCATGCCGGTTCTTTATTTGATAATACCAGTTGCGTAATTGATTGTCAAGCAGTCAGGTAAGCCGCTGCCCGTAACCGTTGTAGGTTTGTCAAACATGTTGGACAGTATGGTAACGAAGGCACTCACGGGGCGAGAGCCAGTGAAGGGGTCACATTGGGAGGCTGTTGTGGATTGGCTACACTAGATCGGACAGAAAATAATAAGGCCATGGTAATAGCATATCCATGGGTTATATAGAAAACGAAGAGCTGGGAATACGGCAGTCCGGAAACATGGTGAACATCACGGCGGTGATGGAAACAATGCATAGTGTGTACAACTAACGGTCATGTCTAACGATCAAACGAATCCCAGCACGGTATCAAGAGGACATTTTCCCCGGTTTCGGTAACCCCGGTGAGGGCGTTCGATGTTGTAATGAATCACCCATTGATCTAAGTCCTCCTGAAGCGCCTCCACGCTTTCGTAGAAGTTTTCCCGGAGGTCTATCCCGAATTATGTGTAAACGCCAAAACTGCGTAGAACGATAATATCAAAGCTGGCAGAAAAGTAGGGTTCTGCTTTCCTGCCTTGGCTGTAACGGTAGCAAAATCCGGACGGTCTGTCAAGGGCGAACGCGAAGCGGTCGTTCCTTTACCCTTAAAGGAACGGCGGGATTTTGCTATTGCCAGTTACGCGGGAAGCCGGTCGGCGAAGAAAACCTCAAGCCGAGAATGGATCAACCTCCAATCCCGCCTGCGTCCCTGCTGTTTTTTTATGATGTCCATCATCGCCAGATATAGCATTTTGAGCAGGCTGTCGTCCGTAGGAAACACGGATTTGGACTTGGTCACCTTGCGCAGCTGACGGTTGAACCCCTCGATGGCGTTGGTGGTATAGATGATCCTGCACACCTCGGCCGGATACTTGAAATAGGTGCCCAGACCCGACCAGTTGGCCCGCTAGGACTGCACCGTTTTGGGGTATTTTTTACCTCAGAGCTCTTCGAAGCACTCCAGTTCAGCCAGTGCGGCAGGCTCGTCCACGGCGGCGTACACACGCTTGAGATCGGCTATCAACGGCTTGATATCCTGGTAGGACACAAACCGCGTAGTGTTGCGGATTTGGTGGATCACGCATTTCTGAATCTTCGCCTTTGGGTAAACAGCCTCGATCGCATCGGGAAAACCCGTCAAACCGTCCACACTGACGATCAGCATGTCCGCAATCCCTCGGTTTTTCAGGTTGTTCAGAATCGTCAGCCAGAACTTCGCGCTCTCGTTCTCGCCGATGTACATGCCCAGCACGTCGCGCTGGCCTTCCATACTCTGTTGCCACTAGCAGCTTAATTCATTGGTGGAGTACCTCGAAATTGCGAACTCGCCTTGACAGTATCTGAAAAGCTAGTGTCAAGAAAAGTTCGCAATTTCAGGGCTCCGAAAGTTAGATCAAGCAGCTTTGTTGAGCACTCCCTGCAGGGACTGCTCGCTGAGATAGGCACGGGATACCGACCAATCCTCTGCGTATTCGATCAGGTAGGTGGTCACGAGCCGCACGTAGGATTCCGGATTGGGGAAGATCCCGACAACTCGTGTTCGCCGCCGAATTTCCCTGTTCAGCCGTTCCAGCATATTGGTCGATGCAATCCTGCGCGCGTCCAAATCCGGAAAGCCATAGAAGGCGAGGGAATCCTCCAGCCCATTGTCCAGCTTTTCAATGGCTTTGGGAAAGCGCTTTTCGTAGGTTTCCGCCAGCTTTTCAGCTCGCTGCCTTGCCAGTGTATCGGAAGGCGCCAGCCAGATTTCTTTGAGCTGTTTGGCAAAGGCATCCTTCTCTTTGTGCGATACATGGGCAAGGATATTCCGCATGAAATGCACCTTGCATCGCTGCCATGACGCGCCGAGAAAGCTTTCCCGGATGGCACGGATCAACCCGGCGTTTGCGTCCGAAACGACCAGCGCAGGCGTTGCCAATCCACGGGTTTTCAACTGCGAGAACAGATGCTTGTAGCTGCCGGTGGATTCCTCCAGCATCGGTTCAACGGCCAGCACTTCGCGTTTACCCTGTGTGTTGACGCCACATACGATCAGGATCGCCATGCTGATAATCGTACCGTTAAAGCGCACCTTCTCATACAGCGCATCCACCCATAATACCGGATAAGCTGTATCGGACAAAGGACGGTTTCGAAAGGCTTCCACCTGCTCGTTCAGCCCCTTCGTCATGATGCTTACCTGGCCGCGCGACAGGTTTTCTATCCCCAGCCGCTTTGCCAGCTTCTCGATCTTGCGCGTGGACACGCCCTGTACAAACGCTTCCTGTACCACCTCAACCAAAGCTGCTTCGCTTCGTTTGCGCTCGGTAATGAAGAATAGGATATACCCGCCGTTTCTGGCTTTGGGAACGAGTAAGTACATCGTTCCCATGCGCGTGTCCAACCGTCTGGTACGATACCCACTTCGATATCCTTCCCGCCCGTTGCTGTGTTCGTTCTTGCCCGCTCCCAGCTGCTGTGATATCTCCGCTTCCATGAGTTGCTTGCAGAGCCATTCCAGCATATTGAGCATCGGATCGGGTTTTCCCATACATTCCAGTAGTAATTCCGTTAGGTTTATGGTACGCTTTTCTTGTGCCATTAGGGAGTTCTCCTTTCGAATGTGTGTGTCAATTCATTCTTTCGGAGCCCTAATGGTTTTTCCATCCCTCTTTTCTGAAATTGCGAACTTTATTTTACTCTATCGTACCAATTCCTTTGTATTTGTATTACTGATAGTAATTATAGCACGATGTAAATGCATAGTATGCAATTAACAGATATTTAAGAAATCGGTTTGGGAACAAGCTTATACAAAAGAGATGGGGATTTTTCGTCTATAGCATTACTATCGAATCGATGCTGAATTCAATGAGGCCTTCATCACGCATTTTGGCAAGTTCTCTTGATAAAGAAGTTCGCTGGACACCAATCCTTTCAGCTAGAGCTTTTTTGGTTATGCTGAGCTTAATATGGTTGGAATTTTGTTTTTTACATTCATAATCAAGGTAACTTAAAATGCTTTCCCGAATTGTCCTATTGACATAGTGTTTTATCCGATCGCCAAGGATCATAGCGTGATCGGATATAAACTCCAAAAAACTTTTCAAAAAATCATGATTATCTGAAAATAGTTGAAATAGCCTTTCTCGGTTAATCTCCAGTACCACTGTGGGCGATTTAGCAGTTATGGTCATTGGATAATGTGGATTTTTTGAAAACAAAAGGTTTCCACCAAGGATATCATCGCTTAGGAATTCCGCAACTGTCATGAGATTTCCGGACTCGTCAATACGGTCGACAACAATGCTGCCTGACAGAATGATTTCAAGCTTTGAGCAAACCTCTCCAGAAAAATGCACGATATTGTTTTTTCCATAAACATGTGTTGCAAAGCTACGGTCACTTATATAGCGTTTTATTTCCTCAGCTGATAATGAGCTGAGCAAAGTTGTTTGTTTCATTTGTTTTAAGTAGTTCAATAAAATATCCCTCCAAAGGTGTTACATCGGTAACACCTTTTTTCTGATTATACGTCTACAATCAACGTATAACAAGAGGAGGGGGTTAGAAATGGATATATTTACAATCGTATTCTGGGTTGTGGCGATCGTTTTAACGATTGTCTCGCTCCTTAGGAACAAGAAGAAAACCTTTGCCGCCATGAAAAAATCCAAGGGTATGATGGGCAACATGCTGAGTGATATTGTTGCTATTATTTTTTTGATTGGGCTTGTGTTAACATTCATTCCACCGGAAACCATTAAGTCTGTTTTGGGTTCAGCAAATACTTTGATGTCGACAGTGGTCTCTGCACTAGTTGGTAGTATTACCCTAATACCAGCTTTTGTAGCTTTTCCCCTGGTAGGTTCATTGGTCGATGCCGGCGCGAGTATTATCCCAGGGGTAGCATTTCTAACAACGCTGACTATGGTTGGTGTGGTGACTTTTCCACTTGAGAAAAAAGAATTCGGAGCCAAATTCGCATTGACCAGAAATGTACTGAGTTTTGGCTTCGCTATTATAATCGCATTGACTATGGGGGTGATACTGTGAAGACTGTTTCAATGATAAAGAAAAACAAGTTGCTGGTATTGGTTGCGCTTGCGTACGTTGTGGTTTTGACCATATCACCTGAGAAAGCCATGAGCTCAGTCGAAAATAGTCTCTATTATCTGATTGAGATGTTACAAGTCCTTCCGGTCATTTTTCTGTTAACTGTTGTACTGGAGTCGCTCGTCCCTAAGGAAGTAATTATGCGCGGTTTCGGCGAAAAATCTGGCTTCAAGGGAAATTTGCTTGCCTTATTACTGGGCAGCATTTCAGCTGGACCGATATATGCCGCTTTTCCCATTAGCAAGACATTGCTTGGTAAAGGCGCAAGTATATCAAATATTGTAATTATTTTAAGCACCTGGGCTGTCGTCAAGGTTCCGATGCTTGCCAACGAGGCGAAGTTCCTAGGTGTAAATTTCATGGTTATCAGATGGGTCCTAACCGTTATTGCAATATTTGCAATGGCTTACATTACTGGTAAGTTTATTAAAAAGAAAGACTTGCCAGCGGATGCTAATAAACATATGACACTGGAAATAAGGGCTGATTACTGTATTGGCTGTGGTTTGTGCGTAAAAATGTTGCCCGAATACTACGAGATGAACAACAATAAAGCAGTTGTCTGCAGAAGCCCTGACCCAAAAGAAGCCCTAGATTTGGTTAAAGAGTCAATTATTAAATGTCCGTCTCAAGCGATTGTTTTTAGCGAGGAGGAGAAAGCATCATGAAGTACATAATTGCTTTCATCCGCATACTGTTTCTTGCGCTGTTTCTATTTTTACTGGTAAATGGGAAGGTGTTACTATGGCTCACTTTATTCGCAGGAAGTTTGATTGCGGCACTAATATTTGGCAGAGTATACTGCGGCTATGTCTGCCCGATGAACACCCTGATGATACCCGTAGAGCGGCTATCTAAAAAATTAAAGCTACAAACAGCGAAAACCCCCAGGTGGCTGAGAAATGGTTACTTTGCATGGATTACTTTGGGTATCGGCATTGTTGCTATGCTTTTGTCAAAAAGGTTACTACATATCAACTTGCCGATCCTGCCATTCTGGTTGGCTGCGTCAGTGCTCGTAACTTTCAGATATAAACCAGAAGTGTTTCACAATCTCATTTGTCCCTTTGGCGCATTACAAAGAACATTCGGGCGGTTTGCTAGACTGTCGGAAAAGGTTAACAAAGACGCCTGCGTGGGCTGTAAGCTGTGCGAAAAGGTTTGTCCGTCCAACGCCATTGTTGTTTCTTCAGAGGATAACAAGGCCGGGATAGATGCAGCATTATGTCATCAATGTACAAACTGTAGTCAGGTTTGCCCTAAGAGTGCGATTCATTTTGGAAAGTAAATTCAGACTGCTCTGCTTTTGCGTTGGAATTACAACGTACAGGATAAGGCTTTGTGTGATATAATAATTCAAAAGAATCGAAATCACCGATTCAATTTTATAATGGAGGTGAACTTTTATGGTTGAACAGATTTTTGCACTATCTCGAGGTGACGAAAAAGCTGTAGAGAAAGTTGTTTTTGATGAAAATGTACATTATCTCCATATGGTGTTCAATAAAGGCGAAGGGTTGCCTGAGCATTTCTCTAACTCAAATGTGTACATGACCGTTGTGCGTGGGACGCTTTCCATTGGTCTTGATGAACAGGATGTCCATGAATACGAAGCAGGCACTCTACTCAAGATCCCGTTTCAAACAAAAATGAATGTTGGCAATAAACACAACGAAACGCTGGAGCTGATCGTTGTGAAAGCGCCAGCACCCAAAGGTTAAGCGATCATAGGAGGTATCCGGATGAACAAGTATATATGTGTCCCCTGTGGATATATTTATGATCCTGCAATTGGTGATCCTGATGGCGGAATCGCACCAGGAACAGCATTTGTGGACATCCCTGATGATTGGCAGTGCCCGATCTGCTTTGTTGGCAAGGACGAGTTTGAACCAGTAGATGAATAAGGGAGGTAGAATTATGAGTATGTTTTGTTTTCAGTGTCAGGAAACAGCAAAAAATACCGGATGTACAGTGAGAGGCGTTTGCGGAAAAACCGAAGAAGTAGCGCAGCTGCAGGATCTGCTGATTTATACCCTCAAAGGAATATCTGAGATTGTAGTCAAAGGGGAAGTAGATGTCTGCAGCCTCGGTGATACAAATTATGAAGTGCTCAGCAGCTTGTTTATGACCATCACTAACGCGAATTTTGATGATGGCGCACTCGAAAAGCAGATATTAAAAATGATTGCCATTAGGGATGAGCTGAAAAAATCTGTCTCATCAGACGCATTCCATGATGCTGCATCCTTCTCGGTGGATTCCAAGGAATCCATGCTGCAAAAAGCAGCTTCGATCGGCGTGCTGGCAACAGAAAACGAAGACGTCCGCTCGCTCCGTGAGATGATCACCTATGGGGTCAAAGGTATCGCAGCTTACGCAGAACACGCTAAAAATATCGGCAAAGAGAATCTGGAAATCAACGCTTTTATCTATGAGGCTCTTGCGGCAACCTTGGACAATTCTCTTGCAGCGGATGATTTGGTCGCGTTGACGTTGAAGACTGGTGAAAACGGCGTCAAAGTTATGGCACTCCTGGACGAAGCCAATACATCGCGGTTCGGCAATCCTGAAATCACAGAGGTCAATATTGGCGTCAGAAAAAATCCTGCAATCCTTATTTCCGGGCACGACCTTGTCGATCTGGAGCAATTGCTCGAGCAGACCAAGGGAACGGGTGTGGATGTTTATACCCACAGCGAAATGCTTCCCGCCCATTATTATCCGGCATTTAAGAAATACGATAACTTCGCTGGGAACTACGGTAATGCCTGGTGGAAACAGCTGGATGAGTTTGTATCCTTCCATGGGCCGATCTTGTTTACCACCAACTGTATTGTTCCTCCCAGAAGCGAGGAAGTGAAAGGCAGGATCTTTACGACGGGTTCCTCCGGGTACCCTGGCTGCAAACATATTGAGCCAAATGAAACCGGTAGCAAGGATTTTTCTGAGATCATTGCACTTGCAAAAACACTTCCAGCGCCAGAAGAAATAGAAACTGGCAGTATTGTAGGTGGCTTTGCCCACAATCAAGTATTCGCATTAGCTGACAAAGTTGTAGAAGCGGTTAAATCCGGTGCAATTAAAAAATTCTTTGTTATGGCCGGCTGCGACGGGCGTATGAAATCCAGAGAATACTATACAGAGTTTGCCGAGAAGCTGCCCAAGGATACAGTGATTCTCACGGCAGGCTGTGCCAAGTATCGTTACAACAAACTGAATCTGGGTGACATTGGCGGCATCCCGAGAGTTCTTGACGCCGGGCAGTGCAATGACTCATATTCGCTAGCAGTTATTGCGCTTAAGCTAAAGGAAGTTTTCGACCTTGATGATATCAATAAATTGCCGATTGCTTTTAATATTGCATGGTATGAGCAAAAAGCAGTTATTGTGCTTCTGGCGCTATTGTCTCTGGGTGTAAAGAATATCCATCTTGGACCTACACTACCAGGCTTCTTGTCGCCAAATGTAGCAAAGGTTCTTGTAGAAACATTTGGCATTGCAGGAATTGGCACGGTAGACGCAGATATCGAATTGTTCATGGCTTAGTAATTCAACTAAAAAGTCCTGCTATTATGATATAATCATAATGGCAGGACTTTTAGTATGGAGGGTTAAATATGAAAGTAAAAGGGCAAACAAAAGGCAAAAGCTGTTGCTCAAGCAGAGTCAACACATTTCCCCCAAAATCGATTATGATTGAATATCTTTATCTTGACTTAAATACTTGTGATCGCTGCATCGGAACCGATAATGTACTTGATGAAGTTATACTGTTGCTTACGCCTGCATTGGAGCTAGCCGGTTATGAAGTTGAATATAAAAAAATCGAGATGGAAACAGCAGCGATTGCTGAACAATACCAGTTTCTCTCTTCTCCGACAATCCGAGTGAACGGGCGGGATATTTGTCAATCCGTTGTAGAGAACAGCTGTGGCTGCTGTAGTGAAATTAGTGGCGCTAAAGTAGATTGCCGTGTTTTTGAATTCAATGGGGAAAGTTACGAGGTTCCACCGAAAGAAATGCTTGCTGATGCCATTCTCTATAGCGTGTTTGGCATGTCAGATGGAGGTTGTTCCTGTGATACTGCCTATGAACTGCCTGAAAATCTGAAGGAGTTTTTTAACGGCAAGAAAAATGTATCATCCTGCTGTTGCGACGATGATTGCTGTTAGAATAACTGGATCAAAAAGGCGAAACGAAATTGTTGGAGTAAATAATGATGCACATTGAGGGGGATCAATTCTTCAACAAGATGCCACAGGCTCTTCTGTTATATTTGACATTTAAAGAAAGGGTTCGTACGAAGTATCCAGAGGTAAAGATCAAGATTCTAGAGACTCAAATTTCGATTTTAAATAAACACGTGTTTGCCTATGTATGGTTACCAATTCGCAAGATAAAGAATCGGCCAGATGTATACATTGTTGTTTCATTTGGTCTGCCATACAGAGTGGATTCATCTCGGATTGTTCAGTCGACTGAACCATACCCTAATAGATGGACTCATCATGTAATAATCCAGGATACAAATGAAATTGATTCCGAACTGATGAATTGGATTAAAGAAGCATATGAATTTGCGATGAATAAGTGAACCCGAAATTCGGTGGTATGTCCTGTATAAATTCTCAATACCGGAAGTAGGGAGCGATTATGGGCAAGATATATGAATTTGAAGCGGAGATCAAAAAAGTGCCAGATATCGACGGTGCGTATATTGAGATTCCCTTTGACGTAAAAGCAGAATTCGGAAAAGGAAGAGTACCTGTTACTGCTACCTTTAATGGTGAGTCGTATGAAGGAAGTCTCGTTAAAATGAAAACGCCATGTCATATTATTGGGATCAGAAAAGAAATACGCGCGAAAATTGATAAACAGCCAGGTGATATAATAAAGGTCACTATTCAAGAGAGAACCGTTCAGAATTGAATGAATCCCAACGATAGCGCACAAAAGTGCAAAACATACTATTGTAGGAGAGAAAAGTGGTTATATGGAAACACGAACAGTTTCGCGATTCTTTCTTAAGAGAGGCTAAAAATGAGTAAATTCTTAAAACCACGTGTTATTTTACCTATTGTTCTTGGGATCATTATTGGCGGATTACTCTTTGCTATTGGAGAGTATGATGATGCACCCGGTATGTGTGCTATAGGAATGTCAATTGGTTTTGTTTTAATTATGCTTGGTGTCAATAAAACAGGCATTATAAAAAGAGGACTGTTGTCGCCAATTTTGCTGTTATTTTTTGCGGCATTTGTCACATTAAGCACTACCGCAATCCTGCTTGACGGCGAGTTCGGCGATAAACAGTGGTATTCTGCTATCGGTTATGTAATAGCCAGTGTATTGTTGATAATAGGGTCATTTAGAATCAGAGTATTTCTCAAGTTTAATTCACTGAGGGGGATGTGAAATGTGGAAATGTCCGAAATGCGGTCGTGAGTTTAAAAGTGCGGAACAAAATCACTTTTGTGCAAAACCGAGTGACATCGATGAATATATAGCTGCGCAACCCGAGAATGTACGCCCGTTGTTGCAAAGTATCCGGGAAATCATACGCGAAGCCGTTCCGGAATCAGTGGAGAAAATCTCCTGGCAGATGCCGACATTTTGGATGGGCAAAAACATCATCCATTTTGCTGCCTTTAAAAAACACATTGGATTATACCCTGGACCTGAGGCTATTGAGTATTTTTCAGATCACTTAACGGAGTATAAGACAAGCAAAGGCGCTATCCAACTGCCATATGATAAACCACTACCGCTCCCGCTTATTGCTGAGATTACGAAATGGTGCTACATGACGAGGAGTCACCATTGATTAGGCTTGACTGTTATATGGTTAGATAGAGTGTAATAGAATGCTCATATCTTTATTATATAGATTACTGGGGAAAACAACCCACAGGAAGCAATTGCTCTATTGCTCCATTTCGTTATTTCTGTAGTGGCGTAGCGCTCACTGTACATGTGGATTCAAGAGATGAAATGTTAATTTCGTACTAAAATATGATGAAGGCCTATCGCCTAGCTTTTCCTTAGTATGGTATACTGAATAACAGAAGAGCTAAGCGTGAAGAGTGCAAGATTCCAAATAAACGAAGCCTTTTCATTTTCTCATGATATTAACAATGTAAAGGAGCACCATGATGCAACAGAATAATAACAGATCCATCCGAGATGCGAAACAATGGTGTCATTTTATCATTGCTGTTGGCTACATGATTGTTGGACTGATTCTTCTAGCCCATGTGCTTTGGTATTTTGCGGCACGGAATATTCTGGCTCATCCACCGAATGAATATTTATGGAACTATATTATCTGGCCTTCCTTAGGATTATTTGCTTTGGTAGGATTGACAGATGTACTGGTTCATTCTCGGCATTCTTCTATTTTTTTCAAAGAATGGATTTCTTTATCACTCTTCAACGCCATATCCTTATATCTTTGCTTATCGCATGATATAGCCAGAATACTGATGGCTTCCTTTATGCTGCCCATTTTCGCTTCCACAATCTTTGCCAATATCAAATTATCCCGTTTGATATTTTGGGAGAGCATTGGCTCTTTCTTGCTGATTGGCGGGACTTTGTTTTTGGCTAGCCAACTGGATAATGATATGATCATGCAAGTTTTTGTAGCGTGTTTTATGTGTACATGCGCTTACTTATTATCCAAGGTGATGGTGAAGTATGGCCGCGCGAATTTAATCGCGCTAACAAATTATGACATCGAACACCAACATATGCGTGAACAAATGAAAAAAGATACTTTCACTGAACTTTACAGCAGAAAAACATTTGATGAGTATTTGACAGAGTCGATGGAAGAATGCCAAGAACGAAAAGTGTATTTATCATTAGCGATGATCGATATTGATGATTTTAAAACCATTAATGACCGCTACGGGCATGCCATGGGAGATCGCGTCTTGTTGTATTTTTCTAATATACTGAAAGCGATCCAAGCAGATAACATCCATGCTTTCCGGATGGGCGGAGATGAGTTTTCGATACTATTTAAGGACTGCGACTATGAAGAGGCTTTTCGTATATGTGAAACATTACAAGCACAGCTTCAGTCATTTCCCAAGCGGAGCATGGATGAAAAATCCATTTCTTTCAGTTGTGGAATTGTCAGCGCAAATCAAACAAATATATACGTAAAATCGTTCGCTGAGGCTGCTGATGAAGCGTTGTATTGCGCAAAAAACAATGGCAAGAATCAAATCTTCATATCTAAAAACGACGTTGACAAACGTCATTGATAGTGCGATATGTTTTCGATAAAAGCTTATTGTGTTGAATGTACGTAGCTAGCCCTTGAATAAGAAAAAAGGCTGACGCAAAAGCGCCAGCCTTGGTAAGTTTCTATATTATTTTGCAACTTCTCTTGTTACACAACCGACCTGATTTTTCGGCACCACCGCGTGCCATCCGTTCCTTCGTTTGTATAGTCCACATCGGTGAGCTCGCCCAATTCGTCCCAGTGGGAGAGCTTGCTGGTGACGACGCCATAAGCGGTGTCCTTCGCTTCAATGACGGTATCATTACCGATGAACAGCCCCACATGATGTTGGGATCCGTCGCTGTTGACCAGAAAGACCGCGGTGCCCGGACGGAGTGAGATGCCGCTTTGCAGCGCGACCTTGCTCGTGTAACATATATTCCACAAGAATTATTGCTGTGATTCATGTACCCGCCAAGCTCTTTGAATGATCATGAAAAAAGGCCACTACAGTCAGCAACTCTTTTCCCAATCAACCGTGAACCATACTTAATCGTCATGGGGCATGTGACAGTATCTTGCTTAGCCTGCGTCCATTTCTGTCCAGCTCCGTTCTAGATGTAACTCCTTTTCTGATTCAACAGAACTGGAATATCAAAATGAGCGCTTGTGCGGTAATCACCCGTTCTCACCGTCCCCAGAATCACGGACTTGTCCTCCCGCCCGTGCAGCTGCGTCAAAATCTCCTTAAGCTTGTACGAGATCGGCAGCCCCAGGAGCGCGGCATTTTCCAGCACAGACAGGTTCTCATTGCTCAGATAGAACGACACCACCGCACCACGCAGCGCACTGCCGGTACCGACCATATGTACGTCCACGTTGTTGGCCACGCCTACCAGCATGAAGATCAGTACCATCCGGAAGCTGTCCCGGAACCCCACCTCGCTGGAGAGTTTTTATCTGAGACGGCACACACCTCGGTGATATATTACTGTGAGATGCTTCCCAAATTGGTCAAGGCTTTGCGTTAAGTCAAAGGTTTTAGGCGGCAATTTTGGCCAGTTTCTTGCACATGAGGTAGTAATAGTTCGGTTTCATAAAGAAGCGCCCGAAGGGTGCGTAGCCGCACAAGTATTACGCTTTTCGAAGGGCTTGGGGATACCTCCCCAACAAGCAGTAGGCGATTTGCAAAAAGCAAATTCGCTTGTTTTGCATGTGTGTTATAACACATGCCCTGCTTGCAAAGAAAAGTTCATAGTGTTTTAACTGACGTAAAGATATTCATGCCTTTCCAATCGAATTAAAACGAAAACACTTGAACAATATCCCTTTTTATCGTGAGTTTCCTTAAAAAGCGTCTACAATGTGCTATAATACATCAGTATGATTTTCTACTTTTTCCATTGAGGTGAAACCAATGAAGGCAAGCTACAAAAAATTATGGCGTATACTCGTAGACAGAGAAATGAGCAAGGCGGATTTACACAAAGCTACGGGTTTATCATCCAGTACAATGACGAAGCTGAGGCGTAATGATGATGTGTCGATGGAAGCCCTACGTAAAATTTGCATCGCGCTCGATGTGAACATCGGTGATATTGTTGAGTTTATTAGGGAATAATTTAAATTATAGTCCAAAACATGATGCTCTTGGGAGGCTGTGCTCTTGGAACTAATAGACAATAAAAACAAGACATTAAGAGATGATCTGACAATTGAAATTCATAAGGGTAGCAAAGTGTCAATTGCGGCAGCTTGCTTCTCAATATACGCATTCCAAGAACTGAAAAAGCAGCTAACTGATGTTGACGAGCTTAGGTTTATATTCACAGCGCCTACTTTCTCCACCGAAAAAGCAAAAAGAGAAAAACGCGAGTTTTATATTCCGCGATTGTCTCGGGAGAAGAGCCTTTATGGAACCGAGTTCGAAGTCAAACTTCGTAATGAGCTTACGCAGAAAGCCATATCCAAGGAATGCGCAACATGGATTAAAAAGAAAGCTACTTTCAAAACAAATATCACCGACGAGAACATGATGGGCTTCATTAACGTAGACGAAAAAAATTATATGCCCATCTCGGGATTTACGACGGTTGATCTGGGTTGCGAACGCGGCAACAATGCCTACAATATGGTGCAGAAAACAGAAACGCCGTTTTCCACTGCTTATCTCGAACTATTTGATTCTCTCTGGAACGATACCGGAAGATTGCAAACAGTTACCGACGAAGTTATTGATAATATTACAGCAGCCTATAATGAGAATGTCCCTGAGTTTATATACTTTGTGACGCTATACAATATCTTTAACGAATTTCTGGAGGACATTTCGGAAGACGTCCTCCCAAATGAGGCGACAGGTTTCAAAGAAAGTAAAATTTGGGGAAAGCTCTACAACTTTCAAAAGGACGCGGCGCTTGCTATTATCAACAAGTTAGAAAAATACAATGGCTGTATCCTTGCGGACAGCGTTGGCCTTGGCAAAACTTTTACTGCGTTGGCAATTATCAAATATTATGAGAACCGCAACAAAACCGTTCTTGTGCTTTGCCCGAAAAAACTGGCTGATAACTGGAACACGTTCAAGGATAATTATGTTAATAACCCTATCGCTGCCGATAGGCTGAATTACGACGTTCTTTTCCACACCGACCTATCCAGAGACCGCGGCACGTCGAACGGGCTGGACTTAGACCGTTTGAACTGGGGCAACTATGATCTTGTTGTCATTGATGAGTCTCATAATTTCAGAAACGGCATCGGGACGCACAGCAACACTGTTGAAAACCGATATACTCGGCTTATGGAAAAGGTGATACGCGCAGGCGTTAGAACAAAGGTGCTTATGCTCTCCGCTACACCCGTAAATAACAGATTTTACGACCTCCGGAATCAGCTGCAGCTTGCTTATGAAGGCTCGCCTGAGATGATCGACGATAAGCTGAATACAACAAAATCCATAGACGAAATATTCAAAAATGCACAGCGTGTGTTTACAGCTTGGAGTAAGTTGCCCCGAGAATCCAGAACCACAGCCGCGCTACTCAAAATGCTCGACTTCGATTTCTTTGAGGTTCTTGATAGCGTGACGATAGCAAGATCGCGCAAACACATTCAAAAATATTATAATACTTCAGATATCGGGACTTTCCCAAAACGATTAAAACCTATCTCCCTGCGTCCCTGCTTAACGGATTTGAATGACGCCATTAACTATAACCAGATATATGATTTGCTGATGCAGCTCAATCTCCATATCTACACACCGACTGACTATATATTCCCGAGCAAGCTGGACAAGTACGTGGAAACAGGAATAAACATTAACCAGCAGGGCCGTGAGCAGGGTATCCGCCGCCTGATGAGCATCAACCTTTTGAAACGGCTGGAAAGCTCCGTTTGGGCTTTTAATCTGACGGTCAAGCGCATATATAACTTTATCGATCAAACAATGAAAGCGATCGACAATTATAAACCAGGGAATGGTTTGCTGGAAGCTATGGATATAGAAAACCCTGACGATTATGATGACGACGATCAAAACGCCGATTACTTTTCCATCGGGAAAAAGGTTAAGATCGACCTGGCAGACATGGATTATGTGTCATGGCGCAAGGAGCTCAGTTCCGACCTTGAAAATCTTGAACTCCTCTCCCTGATGATTCAAGATATAACACCGGAGCACGATTCCAAGCTGCAAAAACTATTGGAGATTATCAGTGATAAAATTGAACATCCCATTAATGATAGCAATAAGAAAATCTTGATATTTTCGGCTTTCTCCGATACGGCGGACTATCTCTATATGAATGTCAGTCAATTTGTCAAAGAAAGCTATGGTCTTGATGTTGCAATGGTAACCGGCTCGGTTGACGGAAAAACGACAATTCCCAAATTGCGCGTGGATTTGAATACTGTCCTAACTTGTTTCTCGCCGATTTCAAAGGATAAAAACCTGCTTATGCCTAACAGTAAAGATGCTATTGATATCCTGATCGCAACGGACTGTATTTCCGAAGGCCAGAACCTTCAGGACTGCGATTACTGCATTAACTATGATATCCATTGGAACCCCGTTCGTATCATCCAGCGTTTTGGCCGGATCGACCGCATCGGCAGCAGAAATGCGGTGATTCAGCTTGTTAACTTCTGGCCGGATTTATCGTTGGATGAATATATAAACCTGAAAAACCGCGTAGAAACTCGCATGAAGATTACCGTGATGACCTCTACGGGGGATGACGATCTGATCAATGCAGAGGAGCAGGGCGATCTGGAATACCGAAAAGAGCAGCTGAAGCGTTTGCAGGAGGAAGTTGTTGATATAGAGGATATGTCCAGCGGTATTTCCATTATGGATTTGGGCCTTAATGAATTCCGCCTTGATCTTCTAGACTATGTGAAACAAAACCCCGATCTGGATAAAACTCCGTTCGGGCTTCACGCCATTGTTCCGGCTCATGATGATGCGCCGGCAGGCGTGATCTATATCCTGAAAAATCGTTCCGGAAGCGTGAATATTGGGAATCAGAACCAGATTCATCCGTTCTATATGATCTATATTTCAAATACCGGCGAGATATTATGTGATCACCTTTCCCCCAAGCAGATGCTGGATACTATCCGTTATCTCTGCAAGGGAAGAAATAAACCGATAGATGAACTATGCCGTGCCTTCAACCATGAGACAAAGGACGGGCGGGATATGAAGAAATATTCCGAGCTTCTGGGTGACGCGATTGCCTCCATTATCGAGTTGAAAGAAGAGAACGATATTGACAGCTTCCTTGGGGGTAATCAAGTAAGCTTTCTTGCCGACGAGATAAAGGGGCTTGACGACTTTGAACTGATATGTTTCCTTGTTGTGCGCTGAGAAAGGAGCCTGCTATGCTCGGCCTGCCGAAATCAACGGAAATAAAAAAGCAGCTACCAAAGAAGGCGGTTTATCAGAAATTCGCAATGGATGCGCCAGCCCGGGCGAGGTTTGACACCGATATTAGCAGGCTTGACATTGTGAACGAAGTCTCGGCAACCAATACTACCTTTGCTGCCGGGGATACTGTTAAATCTTTCTATGTGTTGCTTGTTACCTTGAAAAAAGCAAAGATTGACGAGAAGAACATCATTCTGCTATCAAGGCTTATAGAGCAAAATATGCTGTTTATTCTCGCCTTTGACGGGAAAGCAAAGCTGGCAGTCTATCATTCCAGGCTTATACTAGGAGAGATGAAACCGATTGATGAGCTCACCGTTAAGCTGACCGGCTTGGAGATGGATGCCGTTTGGGAAAACATGATTGTTCAAATCGGCGACATTACGATAGAAGCGGGCAACACGCTTGACGAACAAATACAAATAGATGAAAAGCGAAGAAAGTTGCAAAAGCAGATAGATACACTTGAAAAACAAGTATGGAAGGAAAAGCAACCAAAGAAAAAGTTTGAAATTTGTCAGCAGGTGAAAAAACTAAAGGGAAAGCTGGAAACTTGAATGAAAAAACATTGGTATCAAAAATGGTGGATATGGTTAATTGCGGTATGTGTGGCTGTTTCAATTCCATTCGTTATTAACGAAACATATAAGCATGGAACGGGATATGTAACATTATGGGATGCTGCGGATATGTTATCTTTTTATGGCTCGTTCTTATCGTTTTTTGGTACTATTGTTTTGGGATTTATTGCGATAAATCAAAGCAACCAAGCTAATCGTTTATCAGAAAGAATGCTAAAGCTAGAAGAAAGTCAAGAACTTCCAATAGTCGATGTTTTGGAAATTATGGAGTTGCCAAATCAACTACCAACTAATAAGTATAACAATTCACTCCATTTATACTTGAATAATAGCAATTTCAGCTTTCACGAAGACAATACTATCGACTTCAGCGATGACGCTGTTGCTCTATTCTCTCTTGCTAACATTTGCTCTAATCAAATTATTTCACTAGCAATAGAGGATGTTTCGCTAACTACAATCTACAGCAACGGAAAATGTATTAAAAGTACAATCGATGAATTTAGCATCAATGGAGGTATACGCGTTCTTGCCAGCAACGAAAGCCAGTATTTTTTTGTTGGAGGCGCACATCATGAATCGCCAGATTCACTGACAGAACAAGAAATATTAGATCAAAATTATACGAATCCAACAATTGAGTTGACTTTAGCATTTCAACTCGTTAATACTCGTGGTCGAAAATTTCGTGAAAGAATTATGGTTAAATACGCTCTTATAGGAAATATAGCTGGTATAAGTTATCCTTGCATTCTTGCAAAAGAGATACTTAGTATTGAAGAGGAGTAAATAAAATGACCAAACTAAACATGCAAACCGCCAACAAAGCCGACGATAATTTCCGCAAGCTGGCCGCGCTTTTCCCCAACGCGGTAACAGAAACCATTGACGAGAACGGAGAGGTTGTCCGGGCTATCGATAAAGATGTTTTAATGCAGGAAATTGCAACGAAGGTCGTTGACGGCCCGGAGGAACGCTACCAGTTTACCTGGCCTGACAAGAAGCAAGCGATTCTTACGGCGAATGCCCCGATCAATAAAACACTGCGTCCCTGCCGGGATGAAAGCGTTGATTTTGACAGCACTGAAAACCTCTATATCGAGGGAGATAACCTTGAAGTGTTGAAGCTGCTGCAGGAAACCTATCTCGGCAAGGTTAAAATGATATACATTGATCCGCCGTACAATACCGGTAATGATTTTGTATATGAGGATGACTTTGCTCAGAATACCGATGACTACATTGCAAATAGCGGGCAATACGATGAAGAAGGCAACCGCCTTGTGCAGAACACTGAGAGCAACGGGCGCTTTCATACTGACTGGCTGAATATGATTTATCCGCGGTTAAGGTTAGCGAAAGATTTACTTTCTGATGATGGGGTAATATTTATTAGCATTGACGATAATGAAGTCGAAAATTCGAAAAAATCTTGCAGCGAAATCTTCGGTGAAACGAATTTTATCGACTGTATAACTTGGAATACTCGTGTGCCAAAAAACGATAATAAGGGGCTTGGAAATATTCACCAATACATTTTAGTGTATGTGAAACAAGCTCAGTATAACCGCCAATTTATGATGATGAAAGACGGATTAGATGAGGTTTTTGAGCTTTGTGAAAGGCTCAAACGACAAGGTGTGCCCATTCCACATGCAGAGGAAGAATTAAAAAGACTGTATAATAAAAAAGGATATGATCGTGGCATAACACTTTATAACGCCCTAGATGATAATTATCAGCCTTGGGGAAAGATTAATATGAGTTGGCCAAACAGTGATACATTTGGCCCTTCATATGATGTTATGCATCCCTTGACAAAAAAACCTACAAAAAAACCAGACCGTGGATGGCGATGGAATAAAACGACCTTTGATAGCCACTTAAATTACAGCAATATAATTAAACGATATGACGGAAGTTGTATTTGTGGCGATATCTGGTTTGCAAAAGACGAAAACACGCAACCGAGTTCTATAAAATATCTTCGTGATGTCGGAAAAATGTTGCTTCGAACTATTATCAGCCTAAAAAGTGATGGTGGCGTAGAATTGGAAGGTATTTTTAAGGGTAAAAGTTATTTTTCAAACCCGAAGCCAACTTCCCTTATGAGGTTGTTAATTGCGTCCATAGAGGAAACCGATGGAATTTTCTTAGACTTCTTCTCTGGCTCAGCGACTACTGCCCATGCAGTAATGCAATTAAATGCAGAGGACGGCGGGCACCGCAAATTCATCATGGTGCAGTGGCCTGAAGAAACCGACGAAAAAAGCGAATCCTACAAGGCCGGATATAAAAACATCTGTGAAATCGGTAAGGAGCGTATCCGTCGTGCCGGGAAGAAAATCAAGGAGGACAGCCCGCTAACCACACAAAACCTTGATATCGGTTTTCGCGTTCTGAAATGCGAAAGCTCCAACATGAAGGATGTATATTACAATCCAGCCGACTATACGCCGAAATTGTTTGAATCACTCACCGACAACATCAAGGAAGACCGCACGCCTGAAGATTTGCTTTTCCAGGTTATGCTTGACCTTGGCATTCTGCTTTCCAGCAAGATTGAGGTTACAGAAATCGCCAGCAAGAAAGTATATAGCGTAGCAGATGGTTTCCTGCTGGCCTGCTTTGATGAAAAAGTTGCCGAAGATGTGATCACGGAGATTGCCAAGAAGAAACCGTATTATTTCGTCATGCGTGACAGTTCTCTTGCCTCCGATTCCGTTGCTGCGAACTTTGAGCAGATTTTCGATACATACAGCCCGCAGACTATAAGGAAGGTGCTGTAATGGTCTTGAATATTAATGGTATACAAGACAACATAATTAAGATTAACTCGGCAATAGAAGCAGAAGATAAAGAGGCTCTATATGAGTTATTAACGCTTTTTGATAGGCTATATAGCAAAGAAATACCTGAAATATCAGATTCTTTTGAAGAAGTAAAGCGTTACAATGGAACTCTTTTTAGAAATGCGAGAGTAGTTTCATCGATTCTTGATGACTATGTTACGACACACTCCTGTATTTGCTTTTCGCAGATAGAAAGCGATGATGAGGAATTAAACAAGCTGATTAGTTCGTCTTTTCGATTATATAACAATAACGAATTGTCGCTTGCCACCGAAAAAATTTGGGATGCATTTGAGCGGCTTAAGACCTACTATTCACCTACATTGGATAAGCTGAAGTCTGTGGGAAAGATTATTGACGATATGAGCGATGGATGTGCTGGCTTCCGTGAAATGTATGAAGCAGAGTTCAAGGCGCTCACAAAAATAGGTAATGATTTTCGAATAAGACACCATGAAACGACGAAAATAGATATAAGTGATAGTAGACAATACAATTATTTCTATAAACGTTGTTTAGTCTTAATATCTGTTGCGATACTTTATCTGCAAGGGGGCTCAGCAGCATGAAATTTCAATTCAAAATACAGCCCTATCAAACGGAAGCCGTGGAATCGACCGTCAACGTGTTCAGCGGACAGGGGTTTTCTGACCGTGTAAGCTATATGCGGGATATGGGGAAAACATTTGCAAGGCAAAAGCAAATGACGCTTATAACTCCTGATGAATATGGTGAGCAGCTGGATCTTGAGGACATAACAGGTTATAAAAACGAACAGATTGGGTTGACAGACGAGCAGCTACTTAGCAATATTCATGAGTTGCAAGCCCACAACAACATCAAGCTTTCGCCGGAGCTTGTACATGACCTCGGACGGTGCTGCCTCGATATTGAAATGGAAACCGGCACCGGTAAAACCTATGTGTATATCAAGACGATGTTTGAGCTGCACAAGCGCTACGGATGGAGCAAATTCATCGTTGTTGTACCGTCTATCGCTATCCGTGAAGGCGTGAAGAAGTCGTTTGAGATTACGCAGGATCACTTCATGGAGTACTACGGGAAAAAGGCGCGGTTCTTTATCTACAACAGCGGAAACCTTAACCAGCTTGATAATTTTTCCTCCAGCTCTGGTATTAACGTGATGATTATCAACACCCAGGCGTTTGCTGCTTCCATGAACGAGGATAAGAATGTCGAGGGACGCAAAGGCGATGCAGCCGCAAGGATTATCTACTCCAAGCGAGACGAGTTCGGTTCTCGTCGCCCTATTGACGTGATCGCTGCCAACAGGCCCATATTGATCCTTGACGAACCTCAGAAGATGGGTAAAGAGGGTAGCGCAACGCAGAAGGCCCTTAAGAAGTTTAATCCGCTGTTCAGCCTGAATTACTCTGCCACCCACGCCAGACAGCATAACCTTGTTTATGTGCTGGATGCGCTGGACGCTTATAACAAGCGGTTGGTCAAGAAGATCGAAGTCAAAGGCTTTGAGGTTAAAAACTTTCGCGGAACCGATAATTATCTTTTCCTTGAAAGCATTGTGTTATCCAGTAAAAAACCTCCTATGGCTAAGATCGAGCTTGAAATATCCTATCAAAAGTCGATTAACCGCGAGATGCGGACGCTGGGTGTCGGGGACAATCTTTATTACCTGTCCAACGAAATGGAGCAATATAAAGGCTATTCCATCTCTGATATTGATCCATTCCGCGGCACTGTAACCTTCTCGAATGGCGAAGTTATTACAGCCGGGGATGTTGTTGGCGACGTGTCCGAGCAGGATATGCGCCGCATTCAGATACGCGAAACGATCGTATCCCACTTTGAGAAGGAAGAAAAGCTATACAATAAGGGAATCAAAACACTCTCCCTGTTTTTCATCGACGAAGTCGCAAAATACCGTATTTATGACGAAAACGGGGATGAGCAGCTCGGGGAATACGGCAAGATGTTTGAGCAGGAATATCTGGATGTACTCAACCAATACCTTACGCTGGAAGATACCCCGTATCAAAAATATCTGCGGTCATTATGTGCTAACCCACATGATGTGCATCGCGGCTACTTCAGCATTGATAAAAAGACAGGGCATAGTGTAGACAGCACACTGAAACGCGGCTCCGAATTTTCAGACGATATCTCCGCTTACGATTTGATTCTGAAAAACAAAGAGCGGCTTCTTTCCTTTGAAGAACCGACACGATTCATTTTTTCTCACTCCGCGCTGCGCGAAGGTTGGGACAATCCAAACGTGTTCCAGATATGTACTCTGAAACATTCCAACAGCCAAACCATGAAGCGACAGGAGGTTGGGCGCGGCTTGCGGCTTTGCGTTGACCAAAGCGGTGGCCGTATGGATATGCTAACCTGTGGCGGATCCATTCATGACATCAACAAACTGACGGTTATTGCCAGCGAGAGCTATAAAAGCTTTGTTTCCGATTTACAAAAGGATATTAAAACTGTCCTCTATGACCGTCCATCCAAAGCAACGATGGCTTACTTCGAGGGTAAAACGGCAATGGACGGGGAAAAGCCTGTGGTTATCGACAAGAAGCAGGCGAAAGATATTTATCGATATCTCCTGAAAAACGATTATATCGACGATGACGATCATGTGACCGACGTATACCGCAATGATCTTGCCAACGGCTGCCTGGCCGAACTGCCAGAAAACATACAGCCTATTGCAGATAGCGTGCATACGTTGATACAGGGTGTGTTTGACGATAGTGTTCTTGACGGAATGATAGAAGATGGCAACCAGACAAAAGTGCATGACAACACATTGAATGATAACTACTACAAGAAGGAATTTCAAACCCTTTGGGGGTACATCAATCACAAATATGCTTACGCTGTAGAATTCGACAGTGAAGAGTTGATCCGTAAAGCCATTGCCCATATCGATGAAAAGCTGTTTGTATCCGAGCTCCAATATACGGCGTCTGTAGGCCAACAGCGGCAGGATATGGATGAATTTGAGCTGGAACGCGGTGAATCATTTGAATCGGCAAAAACAAAAACACAGACGTTGAAACACGCGCAAACAAGTCAGATAAAATATGATCTTATCGGAAAAATAGCCGACGGTGCTGTTTTAACACGTCGTACAGTCGTGGCCATTCTGAAAGGCATTAGCCTTGATAAATTCTATATGTTTAGAAACAACCCGGAGGAATTTATCACAAAGGTCATACGGCTGGTGAAAGAGCAGAAAGCGACGATGATTGTCGAGCATATTTCCTATGACCAAATCGATGGCTCCTATGATAGCGATATCTTCACCGCCGAAAAGCATTCGCAGAGCTTTGATAAAGCATTCAGAGCGGAGAAACATATTCAGGATTATGTGTTTACCGATGGAAGCGCCGAAAAAAGTATTGAGCGAAAGTTTGCGGAAGCTCTGGACGCCGCTACAGAGGTCTGTGTATATGCGAAGCTGCCAAAGGGTTTCGCTATCCCAACACCCGTTGGCCACTATTCCCCCGACTGGGCGATTGCTTTCAATAAAGATAGCGTGAAACATATCTACTTTATTGCAGAGACAAAAGGAACCATGGAAAGCTTGAGCCTTCGCCCAATAGAGCAGGCAAAAATAACCTGTGCAAAGAGGCTCTTCAACGAGATCTCGACGAGTCACGTCAGATACCATGATGTGGATAATTACCAGAACCTTTTAAATATCATAAACAGCATGGCATAGAATTCGATTGACACCCGCAGTATGGCAATGTACGAAAGCATAATTGATCACTCGTTTCAGTAATAAAACTACCTTAAGGTCAGGATCATTGACTTAATGGAGGAAATTATTCATGTCAACAATAATTGAAAGCATGACAGGAATCTACATCAAGTCAGACTTCTTTAATACAGCACCAACGTTTGAATTGTTCCCCCCACACCATCGGGCAGCATTACTGTATGGCAAAAATGGATGCGGTAAAACCACCGTAGCACAAGGATTCCGTGAATACATTCAACCCGTAACACCGCCCATGGTCGAATTATTGCCAATGGCAAATGGTATAACAATTTCAGCGTCTACCGGGCAATCGGGAGAATTCTTCGTATTTGATGAAGAATATGTCGCAAAGCACGTCCGAGTAAAAGATAATGGATTGGATGCTATCGTCATGTTCGGCGAGCAGATTGATTTGGAAGAACAGATTGTCAAAACGGAAGACGATATTGAGACGAAGCAAACAGAGGTCGATCATCAAGAAAGCAATTGCGCAAAGTATACAATCGCCACCGACATAAATGCTCCCGATTACTGGCTGAACCAAATTCGTATTGAACTGAAAAAAGACACTGGATGGGCGGGTAAAGGGTCAAAAATAAAAGGACAGAGACAAAACCTATCAGTCACAGACGATGTAATTAATAGAATCGGGCAACTTGTCCCGAAAAAACCGCAGGTAGAATTTCAAGAAGAGTTTGACCGTCTTTACAAACAGTTCATGACGGTAGATTCCACTGCCGCAGTATTACCCACGGAGGCTTTGACAATTCCAATTATTAGTGACAAGGAGCAGCAAGCGATAGATTTACTTGCTGAAGCAATCCCCCAACCGCAATGGACAGAGCGTGAACATAAGATAATAGATTTACTCGGTGGCGATGGGTTGGAGACCGCCAAGGCTTTTCTGTCTGACACAGAAAAAACCATTTGCGATAAGTGCCTTCAGCCTATCAGCAAAGAGTACCGCGCCGCTGTTCTTCTTGAGCTTGATTGCCTTTTAAACCGCGAAGTGGAGGAATTCAAGGAAAAGCTTAGGCAACTGCTCATTCCGGAAATAGCAAACACAGCATACCAAGCCTATCATGATTTACCTTCTTACAATAGCGTTCGTGACCGCCTTGATAACTATATCCAAGCGGTTTCCAATCACAATACCGCAGTAAAAGCAAAGATTTACAGTCCTTTTGATCCGTTGGACTATGACGACTCCATCGGGCTCAAGGCAGCAAATCAAGCGGTTAATCAGGCGTTGACTGCCTTGGAAAACGAACGCGATTTATATAACCGTAGCATAAATAAACGCAGTGATGTGGCACAGGAACTTAAAGGTATCAACGATGCGCTTGCTCATTATGCTATCAATAACATGTACGATTCACTCAAAACCCAACGCGAAGCAAAGGCCAACGCCAATACGCTTCTTTGGCAAAAGAAAAATGAGCTTCAAGATTTGCTTGACCATAAAGCGCAACTGGATGCCAGAAGGAAGAATTTCAAACTCGCAGCGGATGAAATCAACAATTCTCTTGAATATATTTTCTATTGCAAAGGACGGCTTATGCTGGAATTGGGCAATGATGAACAGTATCACCTGAAAGTCAACGGGCACACAGTGGCTCCCAGTAAGGTTTCGTGCGGTGAACGGAATGCACTGGCGTTGAGCTATTTTTTCACAGAAATAGCCCGCAACGCAAATGCTAACGAAGTTTATTCAAATGAAGTATTTTTGGTTATCGACGACCCCGTGTCAAGTTTCGATTTTGAAAATAGGATCGGTGTTCAGTCGTTGCTGCGCTGGAAGCTGGGGCAGGTGCTCGAAGGGTGCGCCACAAGCAAGGTTTTGATTATGACGCACGACATCAGTACAGCATTTGATCTGGAAAAAGGGCTTCAGGAAATCAAAGATCGCCTTAAAGGTACTCCAAAGGCAGCGGACTTTAAATTGTGGCGGCTTGAAGATTGCAGCGTTAGCCGACTCACCAACGACCAGAGGAACGAGTACACCCTGCTGCTTGCACGAATCTTCGAATACGCTAAAACAGGTACTGGCGACGGACTCACCGTTGGAAACATTATGCGCCGAGTGCTGGAAGCGTTTGCTACTTTTTCATACAAAAAGGGTATCGAGACAATCTCAGCTGACGACACAGTTCTTGCGGTACTTTCCGTATCCCAAAGAGAATATTTCAGAAATCTAATGTACAGGCTCGTTTTGCATGGAGAAAGTCACTCCATGGAAAATATTCAAAGCCTGAAAGATTACGGCTTTTCTGCCATGCTCTCTGATGAAGAGAAGAAGCGCACAGCACGGGATATCTTATGCTTCATGTATCTATTAAATAAAAATCATGTACTGGCGCATTTGCCGACGGGTGCAGAACCCCAGATATTGAGTTGGATTGTTAACATTAGTCCGGCGGCTCACCTGTCCAAGAAGAACCAGCCATTGTCGGAATCCACTGATTCGCTTGTTGACGAAAACGATGGGGCCGATTAGTTGACGATGTTAAAGGAGGGCAATCAGTGAAATTTTTACATTTATCTGACCTTCACATTGGAAAAACTGTAAACATTTTCTCAATGTTGGAGGAACAGCGCTATGCTTTCAGTAAAATGAGAACCTGCTTATTAATATCTCCTTTTTGCCGGTTTTCATCATATAACACTACTTTACTTTTGCAAACATCATGCCATTGTTAGAGCAGGTGACATAATATATGGATAGCTTCAAGTTCGTTGCAAAGGTTGTGGATATCCGAGGTTTATCAAGCGGCACTCTGGATCGATTGAAAAACCAAGAATTCAGCGTCTATGGCGGTGACTGCCCTCCTTATGCCGAGTTTATGATGGACGGTATACCTCAGTGGCTCAATCTTGCATGCACTATCAATGTTGAAGTCAAAGACGATCGGCTATTTTTAACGGAGTTTAAGAAGAAACCTATTATTTGGACGTTTGAAAACGTACGGGTGGCTTGGTTCGAACGATTCGACCTATTTCATGGCGAGGGATTCTATATTCCTTCAAGCGAATATAAGTCGATGCTATATAAAGATCCGTACTTCGACCGACTTGCTGGGTTTAAAATGTTGTTGCATTTTGAGGCACAGTCGAAATATCTAGAATATACTCGTGATAATAAATTAACGAAGATAGACATGCAAGATTATAATGCAAGAAGGTTCGAGAATGATATGATTATCATCGAACCTAAAGACTGGCAAAATAATTATGGTAAGGCATTAGCTTTTCGAATAGTGAAAATCAAAGAGTGCCGCTAGCACCGTCTAATATAGCGATATTGTTATTAAGCAGGTATTATATTATGGATGCTCAGATATTTGCTGACAAAGTCAGGAGCTTGCAGCTTGTGGACTATAGAGGCAAGCCATTTAACCCTGCCTTACTACGACGATTGTTATAGTAATCAAGGAAGTCAATAAGTTCATTCTTGATTTGATTTTTCAAAGCTAAATGACTTATAAACCTCGGAAATGGTCTTCCCAAAGTCTATAGCAGAACACACACGATGAGTTGCTTACAAACGACGCCGTGTGTGTGTTTAGCCTGATTTATAGAAAGAGGATATTCAGCTCCTAGGTTTTCCCCTTGTTGCATGATATAATGACCTATCTCACAGACAGAGAGGTAATGTATTGCTTATTTTTTTCGCTCTAGCGAATTATTCCCAAAACAACAACAGAGACTGGGACTGGTTTCTAAATCAAATCACACCCCAGATGCGCCAAGCACTTGCCAACGAGGCTTATCGTATCTTACACAACAAAGACGATGTGGATGACGTTTTACAGGAAGCGCTAGTTATCGGAATTACCAAGTGCGAACAGCTGCGTGATGAAACAAAACTATTTCAGTGGATGTTTAAGATTGTACGGAGGGAAGCCTATGCCCATCAATCAAAGGCCTCCATTATCAAATTGATGGAACGAATCAAGGATATCTTTGAACCACAGCCACTACGGCCGGATGCTTATCTGATCAGCGAGGAAGAAACTGCGGTATTGCACAAGGTTTTAGACACGTTGGATGAACAGACACGCCAAATTGTACTTATAAAGACGTCAGAGGGCATAAGCCTGAAAGAAGTCGCTTATCGGTTCGATTTGAACTACAATACCGTTCGCTCGAAATATCAACGCGCTTTGGATACGATCCGGCATCGCATGGAGGCTGAATACAATGAAGAAATTAACTAAGGCACAGCTTGAGGCAAAGCTGCGAGCTATGCAGTTGGAAGATATGAAGGATGATATGCTGCCATTGGACGAAATGAAGCAGCGTGCTTTACATGAATATGAGGCACTGCAACAGGGAGAAAAACACAGACAAAGATCAAGCATATCCCATAAACTGGCTGCTATTGCCGTTGTCGTGATATGCTTGATTGGGGGAAGCTTTCTATTTTCAGTTTTTGCACCAACGCTCGTCAGCAGCGCGAATGATTTTATGAAGCGAGCCGGCATTTGGGTTAATGACGTGCTTCGGTTAGGGATTGTCGTTGAAAAACCTTTGGAAAGCATCGGTCATGAATTGGATAGCGGGAACGCTCAAACAGAGTTTGCCTCGGTTGAAGAAGCCATCAACTATTTTGGTGTACCGCTGTTGAAACTAGAGGATGATGCAGAAGTATATACGTTAAGTCCTCTCATAGCTGAACTTGATGTCAAGCCATTCTATACTCTTTCGTATCAATATACAGATAACGCTAGCGACTTTGTATACTTCGAATATGAGTATATTGCTGACGAGGTAAACGTGAATATTGATGATAACACCAGCGAATGGATATCACCAATCGGTACTATGCTGCTATGGACATCAGATAATGATATCAAGGCATTATGCAGCTATGGTGCATATATCCTGCATGTGAACTCCTCCCTCAGCGAGGTCAATTTCAAAGCATTTATAGAGAACTGTGTTTTACTTAATTCACCATAACGCTTTTTGAGTAGCTCCTTGTCGAAACAACGGTTCCATCAAGGGTTGCAGAATGCGTGACACGGATTCTGTAATAGTAACCGGAAGCAACGGTAATCGTTTTTGAATGTGAACAAACAGTGGAATCGTAAGCGCGGTTGCTTGTTGCACTATAATTGTTCCAGCAGTTGTTTTTCCATTGCTGTACTGTAATAAGTACCCGAACACTGTCGGCGGTTTGATTCGTTTCGGTTCTTCCTGCTGCAAATATGGATGTGCTGCTTGATTTCTGGAAGCTATAGGACGTGTAGTTGATGGCAAAACCCGATGACCGCAGCGGATTGAACCACTCGCCGCTGTCACCGGTAAGATTGCTGGCGATCTGATCAACTGGCGGCGCTTCTACAGCGAAAGCAACGCTGCTGTAAGCAAGTAGTAACATGATTGCCAGGCATACCGAGATGAACCTTTTCATTGTAAAAGACCCCTTTATGATTTATTTGGCAGATGCCATATCATAGAGGGGCCGTTTTTCATTTTTGACGCACGCTTTTCAGAAGAAATTTTCCCGATAGGGATTGGTCGCTTTTCGCCCAACTGGTTTGGGTGCTGTGGATATTCCGAGGATGTAGTCCACCGAGGCATCCAGGTAATATGCAATTTCCACAAGCATTTCGATACTCATCCGGCGCACGCCGGTTTCATACATCGAATAGGTGGATTGTGCAATGCCGAAGTGCTTTGCGATGTCTCGTTGCTGTATGCCTTTATCTCTACGCAGCTCGGCAATAATATCACTGTAGATGGCCACGATGTTCCTCCTTTCATATCGCATCAGTTGCTATATGAAATTGAAACATATTCCTTCGGCTCATTGTTGAAATATCACACCAGTTGCAATACTATTAGGTTGGAGGAATGAATGATGAAATACATACGAATACCGGAATACCTATCAGGACAAGTCTGCGGCATTGTCGTTTTCCTACCGGAATCACCGAGTCATCAACCAAAGGATTACGTACACCTGGTGCAAAGTATATTGAATACGGTTAATCATGCGCTGGCCCAAAATTGCTCCGCACTCCTGATACCACTATGCGATGCTTATAACATTTATGTGGCCAGAGTGCTTCTACACATGCGAAAAAGGCATAGAAATATCCGCATCTTTGTTGTTGCCCCTGCAAACGAAGGCACGATAGGCCCCTCATTGACATTGCGCATAGCAGTTGAACGTATCGAGGCGCTTGCCGATCATGTTCTGCGCCTCGATACGCCAATAGAAGATTTTCCGATTCAGGTTGCCATGCGCAGCGACCAGCTGATTGTCTATACGACAAAGGATTACGAACCCTTTGAAACTTTTCAAAACGATGTACAGTATATTGATTGCCCCTGTTCCATGAAAATATTGTTAAAAAGATAGCTGATAGATGCGTCAATCTGATTCTTCTCCCCCTCTATGTCGTAGATCGCGATGAGGGGGATTTTTGCATGGTGATTCATCCGCTGATGTTGATATACAAGGAACGCTGCATTTTCTCAAAAACCAGGATCATCATGTAAATCACTCCTATCCTCCGATAAGTAAGCCATGCTTCTAAACAAATAAACCATATCCCGGAAGAAAGCACCGCCACGTCACATGCTTTCTTCTTCTCACAATCGCTACGCTCCCGATCCTTGCGCAGCGTTTCTGTGTTAGTCACTCGGTGCCGTTCTCCGCCGCCTCCGGACTGTTTTTCTGTAAAAAACAAACCGGAGGAAAGAGAAATGGCGATCATCAATTTGCGGGATTATTACCCGTTTTATCAATCGGATCAGTTTGTGGAAGTCCCGGATGAACTCGTGGTTCAGATGCAACAATGGAAGCGGGATGAAAAAGCGTACCAGCGCAAACGCAATCGGTATCAGGCTTACTTCTCCTTGGACAGAAACAGCGGAATGGAGCGTGATGTGCTGTTTGTTTCGATAACGCCGGATGAGCACTACGAGCGCAGGCTTACGTACAAGCAGCTGTACAGGGCGTTGTCCTCTCTGCCGGATAAGCAGGCCAAACGCATTACCGCACACTATGTGCTGGGTATCAGCCAGGCCGATATTGCCCGAGCCGAGGGGGTTAGCCGGAATGTCGTTTCGGCCTCCATTCGCCGGGGATTGAGAAAGTTGGCGGAAATTTTGAAAAATATCTGAAAGAGGGGTTACAAAGGGATCATTTTTGTCACAGGGTTATGAGAAGTACTTTTTGTATCTCTCGAAAATTTGAAACTTGACAATCGAATATACGGTGTTACAGGCACAACCCCCGTGCGGTGGAGCGGCAAACAGGGCGGCGCGACGACGGCATCGCCAGAGCGATCCACGCATCCTGTTGACCCAGCCGTGGCAGGCAGGGCGCGACGAAACCGCACGGGCATAATGATACTTCTTCACGGCCTCCCACAGACTGGAGGGGGAGCCCCTGCGGTATGCGCTGGCTTTGGCAAGCAGCGGTACAGGCAGGGCTATGTTGCGGAAATGCCGTTCGCAGCCTGTAACATCCCCGGTTTCTTCGGAAACCTGCCGGGGCGCGTGGCAAATACGGCAATATTCTTTTTATGTTTTCATTTGGAATAAATTCATTCCATATCAGCGTGTGAACAATAGACTCGTCGCAACATTGATGGATTGTATAGGCTCCCCTATAATACAGGTGCATTGTATGACGCTTGATGCGCTCCCATCGGTCCGGTTGCGAGGAAAGGAGGTTCTATGATCGGACAGGTGGACGCTGCTGCCGCAGCCGGAAAAAGAACGTATTCCGTGGAGGAAGTACGCGCAATCCTCGGGATCAGCAGAAGAAAGGCGTATGAGCTTTGCAATTCCAATTCCTTTAAGGTGTTACGGATTGGAAGGACACTGCGCGTTTCTAAAGCCTCTTTCGACTTCTGGCTGGATCATTACGACGCATAGGAGGCTGAAACAATGGCATCAATCGTCAAAAGAGGAAAAGTCTATGCCCTGGTCTACTACGAGGGCGAGGGCACAAACAGACATCAGGTATGGGAATCCGGACTGAGTTACACCGCGGCAAAAGCCCGCAAGGCACAGCTTGAGTACGAGATTTCCGAAAACACCCATATTGACCGTAACAATCTCACCGTCAGCGAGTTCCTGTATGAGTTTGTTGACAAATACGGTGAGAAAAGATGGGTGGCTTCCACCTACGACGGCAATGTGGGTTTGCTCGAAAACTACGTTCATCCCTATATGGGCGACAAGCCGCTGCGCAATATCCGCACCAAGACGGTGGATGATTACTACCACTTCCTGCTGCATTCGGCAGAACCCGCCGCCAGCATGAACCGCATGGATCGTTCAAAAATCAGTCCGTCGATCATCCACGACATTCACAAGGTGCTCCGCTGTGCCTTCAATCAGGCGGTCAAATGGGAGTACATCGCCAAAAACCCGTTTCTCAACGCAACGCTTCCAGAACACAAGGAGAAGAAGCGCAACGCGCTCACGCCGGAGCAGTTCCACAAGGTATTGGAATTCACCGACCGCCCCGACATCTACGATTACTACCTGATGCACTGCGCTATGCAGCTATCCTTCGCCTGCTGTATGCGTGGCGGAGAGGTGGGCGGCACACAATGGGAACGCTTCGATGTGGATAATCAAATGCTGTACATAGACCGCGTGATTGATCGTGTGGACAAGGCCCTGCTGGAAAAGCTGCCGAAGATGGATGTCAAGTTCCGCTTTCCGAACCTGTTCCCCGGTACGCGGACGGTCATCGTCCTCAAACAGCCCAAGACCGAGGGCAGCATACGCAATGTCTATCTGCCCGATACCGTCACACAGAAGCTGCAAACCCTGCGCCGGATGCAGGAAAGGTTGAAGGAGGAACTTGGCACTGACGGGTACATGGATTATGGACTGATGATCTGTCAGGCCAACGGACGACCCATCATGACGGAGCATTTGAACCAACGTTTCAAAGACGTTCTCGCCGCCATGAACGACCCTGATGTTCCCACGGAGGGCATCGTGTTCCACAGCATCCGTCATACCAGCGCGGGCCTCAAGCTGAAGCTTTCCAAAGGCGACGTGAAGGCGGTACAGGGTGACGGTGGCTGGAATACGCCCGATATGGTCACGAAGCGATATGCGCATATTCTGGACGAGGATCGCAAGAACCTCGCCACGGAAATGGAAGCGAGTTTCTATCGGGAGGGCGGCATGAGCACAAACCCGGCGCCTGTCCGTAATCCTGCTTCTGCGCAGGCAGCACCGCCCATCGTCGATGTCAACGCGCTGGCGGCGCTTCTGGCCAAGGACACATCCTTGCTCGCCAAAGTTCTCCAGTCCGTCCAGTTTGCTAATAATTCTTAAGTTTATTAGCAGATTCAAAGCGGGAGAAAAACATCGTATTAGCAAATATCCCTCAAAGACGACCGAAATTGCCCCGAACCTACACGGCTTATTAGCAGATTTTCTGCTAATAAATAAAATACGAGAATGCCCGCCTTTATTAGCAAACTGCTAATACAAGAAAAAGAGGCCATTTTATTAGCAGATTTGAAGAGAAGGTGAGAAAAGACGAAAAACCGGAAACCGTTGATTTATAACGGTTTCCGGCGTTGGAAGTGGCGTTCCCGCCGGGATTCGAACCCGGGGCCTTCCGCTTAGGAGGCGGACGCTCTATCCTGCTGAGCTACGGAAACAGATGTTTTGGTGTACCGAGTGCCGCTTGAAAAGCGAACACAGTTGGTTCTCTTAGGAGGCGGACGCTCTATCCTGCTGAGCTACGGAAACAGATGAGTTGGTGTACTTGGTACCGCTTGAAAAGCGAACACAGTTGGTTCTCTTAGGAGGCGGACGCTCTATCCAGCTGAGCTACGAGGGCATGGCACGGTGTAATTCCCGCCGCACAACAAACGCATGCAGCGCGCCATTCATTGTATTTTAATCATTTGCGGATGTCAAGGCGGGCGCGGCGGCGGAAACGGTCAGCTCTCCGCCTTTTGTTTCTCTTTTCGCGGGCAGAGCTCCGAGGCATACGCGATGATCATCCCCGCCAGAAAGAAAAACAGCATATTCGGCAAGCGGGTATCGACGAACAAAATTGCCTCCGTCATGCTGTGAATCAGCAACCCGACGGGCGCGAGCACCAGCAGGCGCAAATGCATCGGCACGCCCTTGCGGAAGAACAGCCGCAGCCCGTACACGGCCAGCAGTACGGTGAACGCAATCGCCATCAGGAAGGAGATCCCCCCGCCGACCACCAGCGTTTGCAGAAAGGAATTGTGCACGTGGTTTTGAAACGGATAATTAATCATTCTTGCAGAACGGTCCATCGCGTCGTCCCACAGCTCGCCGATTATAAGCGTAATAGGCCGATCCGCAACGCTTAAAAACGCGGAGGAGTAGATATCGAATCGCGCGCCCATGTTGGCAGCCATGCTGTCGATCTCCAGCCGTTCCTGCGCAAAGACCGCATTTCCCGCATCACCGCCTGCCTCCTGTTCGGCTGCGGTTTCCTGCTGTTGATTCTCTTCGGCAGAAAACCGCAGCCGAACAG
>Ga0209203_1000309_pt1 | contig 43612 bp, 42 predicted proteins | sample AD_UKC109_MetaG_FD_184423 | JGI IMG/M metagenome (GOLD analysis project Ga0209203, IMG submission 184423) | Active sludge microbial communities of municipal wastewater-treating anaerobic digesters from Hong Kong - AD_UKC109_MetaG (SPAdes)... | ecosystem: Engineered > Bioreactor > Anaerobic >... | reverse complement strand
GTAAGGTACAATTATTTTCGTAGATCATGGCTTTCATCCTTTCTTGGTTATTGGTCTAACGCTTGAAAGGATACCGTGATCTACTTCTTTTGTGAATTTACAGAAAGAATGTTACACCAACGCAGCGTATCAAAAGCTCAGAACCTTAATGACACAACTATTGACGACCTGAATAAGAGGTTCACCATCACAAAGAACGACGATTACTACAATGCTCAAGCATTCAATGTGATCAGTCCCGTGAACCGACTGAACAGATAATGCGACCGCAACCAACCCGCAGAGCCTGGGAAGCAGCGAGCAAAAGCCCTTTCCAGGCTCTATTGATTTAATAATTTGGAAAAAGGATCACGAAGGTGAGGGATAAATAATTCCTTGAAGAAAATATGTCAGATCTACCATCGAATTTGTTTTTCTGAATGCTTTGTAATCAACTGGTTAACCACCAGGCCACAATTAATTTAGCGATAATTTATCCTTGATTGCTGTAAATATGGTATCCAATGCCTGATCTTTGATTGAGGCAAGCACGTCCGACAAAATTTTTCTAGCTTCTTCATCAAGATCGGATACATTCTTGATGACATTACCGATATCTTTGAGACTCTCTTTCGGGTCGATCGTTTTTCCTTCCGAAGCGCCCAGTACGTCAAATAAAGCGTCAATGAACGCTTTCCGACGCTCCAGGGTTAGCTGCGAAAGCCACTTCTCGACGGTTTCTTCAAATAACTTTGTCGTTTCGGATAACTCCCCGCTCAGGAACTCAGACCGCTCTATGCCCCAAGTTACCGGGTTGTGCTGGAATAGATGGCGGGCAGAACTGGTGATTACGTTCCGTTCGCCTACTGGATCAAGGAGGACACCAACAATGGATTCTTCGGGCACATAATTAACCACCTTTTGCTCGCATTTGGAAAAGGAGGAACGAGGAAGTATAGAGAAGTTAAAGCCGGGACCGTCAAAGTTAACGATCCGTGACAATCGTGACCGCTTGATGCCTTTCAGGCGTGAAGCGGCATACACCGCCAGGTTGCCGCCTTTGGAATGCCCGCACACAATCACTTTACCAGAGAAAATGCTAATCTCACGATCAAGATATGCGCTGGCCGATTCCTGCGCTGGCACTTCTTTCATATAAGCCAACTCGAAATTTTCCTTCCAGCCGATGAGGGTTCTATCGGTACCGCGGAATGCGATAACTTTTTTCCGTTTGGCATGTGGTAATGAGTAGGTAATCGCGGCAAATTGCTGTTCGACAGGAAATTCAGTTTTTTCAACAAAGTTGGATAATCGTATTTTGGCATAGCGTGCTGATTTTGATGTCATTTTCAACATCTGGATTAATTCCTGGTCCATAGAAGGGCTGACGGTCAGACCAATATTTTCAGGGTCTTCTTTGTGTGATGGATGCTCTGAAAAATAGCTACGCGCTGCTTCTTCCAGAGTAATTTTTCCTTCGTCATTTACGCCTGGCACAACATCCTTTAAAGGCAGGTAACTGAGCATAGACAGAACGAGCGCATCGACATCATTAAAAGGATCCTTCGAAAAATTTAAATCCCCAGACAATTTGAGATAATCCAGCACTGTTCCCATGTTCATGCTCCAAATTTAATCATACCGAAAATTTGCGTCAAAAAAATTTACAACCATCATACCTCAAGGGGGATAATGGTTGTAAGGAATTCGCGCATGTTTATACCAAAAACGACCATTTTTGGTCGTTTTAATAGCGGCAAGAGGATTTTTACAAGTTGTTAGACGCATGATTTCGACTTCTAATGGAAGGGTCAAGCAGCCGTTCTCTCGCAACCCGCAAGACGAACGTTTTGTGCACCAATATTTCCAAAAACCAGATTTGTTTAAGCCTGAAAGATAATATTTGTTTATGGCCGCAAGATAAAGTTTGAACTGAACAATAGTCATCAATCTAAATGACTACTGGCCTGTACTTGTTCTACTGTCATTTCACCTGGCAGGTCTTGTTGATACCCTTTGATCCTTATTCACCTGTCGGCAGAGAGAACAGCTCCTCAATCGACATGCCAAAGGTGTCGCGAACGTATTGCACCATCAGGTCCACGGAATGTTGATAAACATCCTCGATCGCGGGGTCGTTGTAGGCTTTGATGAAGTATTCCTCCACGGTCTTGTCATTGTAACTGCACCAGATGTCGAGATGCTCACCGGTATCGACGAAGTATTCAAAGCTACCACCGCCCTGGCTGTTATCGTCCACACCGGCGATAAACTTCCTTTCGGCCGCGTGCCAGGTGACAACGATGCGATATTCATCACTGATGGGAGTGAAAAAGCGAACGTCGAACTCCTTCTCCCCCCATTCGGGGCGGTGGACTTCCATGTTGACGTCTTTTTCGCCACGATACTCATATAGATAGACCGCGTTGGCCTCATCCGCGTAGAAGCCCAGATTCTTGAGAGTCGGTGGCGCGTACGGCAGCGCGTACAACTTGGCAGCGGTCATACCGAAAGTATCTTTGACGGTATCGTGAAAAATGCGCATGGGTGCGAGCAATGGATCTTCACCTTCCATGACCTCAAATACCTCCCGCATCACCTGCTCTATACTCGCGCGATCCTCTTCTCTGATGTTTAGGCCGCCATTTTTGGTGTCGTAGACATAGTTCACCAGTGGTTCGCCTTCCTTGTGGATCATAAAGACATAAGCGTCCAGATCGCCATAGTAACCCAGTAACACCTTATGCCCGCTCTCCGTATACATTGAAGTGCGGATTGTATTGGTGTGCCACTCCTCTGGTGGCGAACCCCATGCAACATGGTGAATGGCGAAAGAAGCATTTTCACTGTCATAGAAGGCCTGGTGGCTGTTGACGTCCAGGTTGAATCCGAGTTCGGCCAGGGTTGTGGCAATAAGGAAATCCTTAACTTCAAGGGTTGGATAGATGGTCTCGAGGGGGGACAGATCCTCAGTGGAGGAGTTTGCCAGATAGAGCTGGCGCAGGTTGGTCAGCCCGGCCAGGGGAGTAAGGTCGGTGATGGTCGAGTTTTCCAGCTTGAGAACCTGCAAATTGACCAGGTTCGAGAGCATGCTGTAATTTTGCGCTTTGCTCCCTGAAAGAATCAGCACTTTAAGCTTGGTCAACCCCTCGAGCGGAGATACATCGGCGACTGGGTTACCAGCCAGCGACAAGGCGGTGAGGCTGGTCAGCCCAGCCAGCGGAGAAATATCTGTGACAGCATGATTGGACAGGTCGAGGGTTACAAGGCTGGTGAAGTTCTCCAGGCCGCTGAGATTCTTGATCGGTGTCTCTTCTGAAATGTAGCTTAGTAATTCACTGCTGAGGTTCATTCTCGTCACTGCCTGCGCCTCAGCCAGGCTAATGCCGCCTTCTGTTTTGCCCATTGCGCCGCGTACCATCGCTTCCAGCACCGGATCAGCAAACGTTACAACGACAGGCGCGGATGTCTCAACAGGAGACGAGGTCGCCGTAACCTCCGCAACCGGGTTTGAAGGGGTCGTTGTCACTGCTGGCATGCTGCAGGCTGTAAGGGTTATGGTCAAAAAAACGGTTATCAGAATGTTATAAGACTTCGTCATTGAAAATAATCCTTAAAGAATTTTTTAGTAAAAAACGCGAAGGTGGGCTAACAAGTGGGCATTCTTTTTGTTCGAAAAATTTTTGGGGTTTTTTAACCTTTTGTATTTTACTCTATCCACCTGATCACACGGTAAACTGCGCAATTTGAAGGTCATTACTCGTTGACCTTTAGGTATTGATAAGAATCGAAAACGACCATTTCTGGTCGTTTTAGTAGCGGGGAGCCGATTCGAACGACTGACCTCCGGGTTATGAGGGTTCAACCTTAAATCGTTACCTTTGACTTCCGGTCTCGACCATTTTAGTCCTTTTAAATAAATGAAATATCGAGGTGGGGCTGCCAGACTAACTCCTTCGCTTATATGCAATTCGGAATGTATCTGATTAGGCTTGGGAAGTAAACAAACTAACTTGGCTTCAACCCCACCTCGATATTCAATTCTTGATGTTCTTATCTGTCATATAGTAGCTCACTTTTTTCTATTTGTCAAGAGTTTTCGCAGACGCTCAATAAGAACATGCTGAGACGATTGTAGGAAACTGCGACAGCATGCTCTTCCTGGGTGGTAAGGAAAAGACAACTCTTAAGGAAATCTCGGAGATACTGGGTAAGGAGACGATTGATCTCGACAATACTTCTGAAAACAGAGGACGGGAAAAATCTCATGGGATAAGTCATCAAAAGATGGGAAAAGACCTGATGAGCCAGGATGAGCTGGCGGTGATGGATAACTCAAAATGCATCCTTCAGCTTCGTGGCGAACGCCCGTTTTTGTCAGAGAAGTACGATATCACCAGGCATCCGAATTACAGATTTCTTTCAGATACAGATTCTAAGCTGGCATTCATTTTTAGAAAGGAAGTTGATAAAAACATGAAGTTAGAAACAGACCGTGTCTCAGAAATTTACAACATGGGTTTTGTTTCATCAGACGCATAAATTTACATCGACATTTTTGGATGTTTAACTAACAATAAATTCCAATATTTACCAACTTGCCGCTTTAACGTGATATAAGCGGCAAGTTGTTGACAACCCCGCAAATGAGAAGTATTATTCAAGAAGCTATCATATTGCCGCTCGTAACGTGTGTGAGCGGCAGACAGGTAAATATGAAACAAAACCTTGAAGAAATCAAGACACTTGCAAAACGGACTAATGGTATTTTTCGTACCGCTGATCTAAAGAAACTGGGATTTACTGCGTATGAGATTCGGAAAATGCTTGAAAAGCATTTTATTGAAAGAATAAAGCATGGATATTACAGTCTTTCAGAGACCGTTGAAAACTGCTCGGATGCAGAAATAATCGCGAGACTATTCCCTGAAGGGGTGCTCTGTATGTATACAGCACTCTTTTATCATGGTTATTCTGATCGTACACCGCTGGCCTGGGATATCGCAATCAATAAAGATGTTTCAAAATCGCGTTTCAAAATCGATTACCCTTACGTACGACCTTACTACATGGAAGCACACCTGCTTTTGTTTGGAATCACGAATGCCACTTACGGTGATACAGACTTGAAGATATTTGACAAGGATCGACTGATTTGCGAATGTGTTTTTTTTGAAAATAAGATTGATCGCGAAACGTACAATAAAGCAATTCAGGGTTATATTGCTGATCCGGATAAGAATATTTCGAATTTGCTCGATTACTCTAAGAAGCGACGAATACTAAAGAAAATCAAAAGCCGGATTGGTATCTGGTTGTAGATCAATGATTCGAACGTTCTTTGGAAAACGAATAAGATCACTATAAGAAAGGTTGTGATTGATGACAGATTTGGGAGCGTCAGTTCTTGCGCGTCTAAAAAGAAAATCAAAAGAGAGCGGAAAATCTCTTCAACTCCTTTTGCAGCTGTTTTGCCAGGAAGAATTTTTGCGTCGATTAAGTGGATCAGAATATGCGAATCATCTGGTACTTAAAGGCGGCATGTTCATCTACACTCTCAGTAATTTTTCAAGCCGGTCAACTGCGGATATTGACTTTCTTTTACAGAAGCAGCCTGGCGGCATTGAAGACATTCAAAGAATGGTGAACGAAATCATATCAGTCGATACTGGAAACAATTACATACAACTGATTCCTCAAGGCTATAAGATCATATCGCTACAACGGAAGTATAAGGGGGTAAGTTTTCAACTCCTCGGGCTTGTAAAGAACACGAAAACGCCTTTCAATGTCGATATTGGAATTGGTGATGTCATTGTTCCAGAGCCCGAGAAATTAATTATCCCCGTGCAACTGGAAGATTTTATACCTGCCAGGATTCTAACGTACTCATTAGAAAGCACAATTGCAGAAAAATTTGAAGCATTGATCCAAAGGCAACAATTAACGAGTCGCATGAAGGACATTTACGATATTTACTATCTCTCGAACCAATTTGACTTTGATGGGAATCTCCTTCAACAGGCTATCTTGCAAACAATCACCAATCGAAAGACTTTTTACGAACCTGACAGTCTGGATAAAGTCATTGCCTTGTCTGATGATCCAGATATTCAGATTCGTTGGCGTCAATTTCTTTATCGAACCCAATTGCCAGAACTTAATCTCAAACTTGTATTTTTGGGGATTGACCAATTCCTGCGACCGGTTTGGATTTCAATCATTCAAAGTAAAACTCAGAATAAGACCTGGAGAGCTCGGACAAGCAATTGGATTTGAGTTTCTACTAAAAGTCTTACTTTAGATACTGGACAGTTTATACTTCATATCAATTTGAAGTTTTTACCCACGCTGCTCTATAGAAACTATGCATTTTATCTTAAATTGTTAGACTTAACATTCACCTTATTATAAATAATACCTGGTAACGAAATTGCCAAGGATGCGTCAGTATTAATGAACGAAAAAAATGATTATTGCCACCATTTAGGCTCCTGGTTAATCGGAGGTATTCTTATGATAATCGTAAAAAAAGTAGGGCATCAATGATTTCATTCGAAAGCAGGTATCTGGAATTTGTTGATAGGATCTATTGGTATATTTTGCTAAAAGTAAGGAACACGCATGACGCTGAAGACCTGACTTCACAAACCTTCCTAAAAGCCTATCAATCATATTCCACACTTAGAGATCAAGAAAAATTTGCTCCGTGGATATTCAGAATTGCTTACAACTTATCCATGGATTATTACAGGCAGTCCTTGCAGTACAGTGCGGAAGATCCCGAAAAGCTTCCATGTGAAAAAGAGGATTTGTTGTCCAAAGCGATAAATTCAGAACTATCCAGACAAATTCAAACGGAAATTCAAAAATTGTCGAAAGAAGAGCAGAATCTTTTAGACCTTCGTTTTGTAGCCCAATTAACATTCAAAGACATGGCATCTGTGCTCCAACGAAATGAATCGACCGTTAAAAAACAATATTACAAAATAATAATCCAATTAAGAAATATATTGGAGGAAAAATGAACATTTCTGAATTTGAAAAGGAAATAGAAAAATCTTATGCTCCGCAGTATCCAAACAGGGAGTTCAAAATCAGTTTGCAAAAAAGTTTTCGAACAAATGAGTATGAAAATAAACTAAACATTCGATTTAATTTTATCCGGGCATTACCTGCACTGGCTGTACTGGCAATTTTAGCTGTTGTCTTGATCCTAGGACCCAAAAAAGTATGGGCTCAGCTACAAAAGTGGTTTGGAAATGCTCCGGATATAGGATTGGTTACTCCAGGGTCAAATGTAAAAATCTTAGAAGAACCTGTAAGTCAAACTCAAAATGGGATTACCGTGGAATTAACTTCTGCGACAGCTACCGATTCAATAACTGTTATAAGTTACAGAATTAGCGGCGTACCTGTAGACGCTTACAGCAATGATGAAAATCAGGCTTTTGGTTGCCAGTTAAACCCTTATATACTAACTGAAACCGGTGAAAAGATCGAAACAATCAATAGTAGAAACATATTTGCAGCTCTGCCTGAGAACACAACAAAAGCTTCACTGGAGTTCCCTTGTCTGCCAGAAACCCAAGCCGGAAAAGCACCAGAAAACTGGAGTATTCACTTCTCATTGGTTGATGCAGAAATTGAAGATATAGCCATGCCAGTGATAGAAGTTGCTCAAGTAGATAATCCAAAAGAAACACCAACTACACCAATCCCAGAACAGGCTGAGTCACCCTCAATAGTTTCTGAAACAGACGTTCTGCAAATTGAAAAAGTGATGCAAACTCGAAATGGTTACATTTTTGCTGGATCAATTCCCAATCAAGACTCTGATACTGAACGGCTTGGATACTTCTCAACAAGTACACCTGTTATCTTTGATGCTGAGCAAAGAAGACTCCACGTTTTTGAACCTGCTAATCGTAAAGAAATTATGGAGATGCTCTCTCCGCAGATCGAGGCAGGAAACTACCCATGGATGGTAGAAACCGATTCAAATAGCATTACTTTTCCGATAACGATATCATGGGAAGTGCAGTGGTTTTCAAGGGAATCAAACTCAGTAGAAACAAGATTCGAGTTTGACTCAACACTAGTAAAAGCTATGGGATCTGAATATCAGGTAAATAAAAAATTGCAACTTGGAAAGGATGAAATTACGATCAAGACCATTCGAAAAAATGACCAGGGATATTTTGAATTCATTTTTCTTGTACCAGAAGGGATTGCCAGTTTTGAAATAAACATTTCAAATACCCAAACCAATTGGGTTGCAACAAACAACGAGAATGGCAAGCTCATAATGACGCCCTATTTTGACGTCATTCCAGAAGGTAAAATCGAAGTTGTCTTAAGCAATCCAATCTATTATGGAAAGCGAGTTGTTTTTTCATCTCAATGGTCACCTTCAGGCCCTACCACTCAAACCCAACAAGCGATTACTGATATGCCAAACTGCTCGTTATTAGAACCATTTCCGATATTTGATAAAGAAAATGCACAATTGCACGGTAGTTTGCTTTTTACTGAACCATTTTCTGAAAGCGGGACCAACGGTTTGACCCTTTATAATATCGATGGTACCGATCGAAGGGTTATTACAGAAAATGGCAGCTGGGGTGCATTCTCTCCAGATGGGCAGCGGATCGCTTATTTTGGAACAGACCAGTTTCTCCATATCTACGACATACAAAGCAGAGAAGATAAGACCATTGGAATCGTAAATGGCATTGATATAAAATGGTCTGCGGATGGAACTAAGCTTGCTTACATCAATACTGACCCTCAGACAGGTGTTACCTTAAATATTATCAATACTGATGGAAGCGAGAAAAAGGCATTAGTTCAACACATGCAACTCAAGAATATTGGTTTTTCTGCTGTAGATGGAAATCTGTACTTCACAAAACAATATCTGCCTGAGAACAAGGATACAACGCTTCGCTCAGTAGACCCTATTTCTGGAAGAATTACAGATTTAAGCAGGTTACCTGAACCAAATGCTGTCTTTTTTGACAATACCGGAGCTAATTTGTTTGTCGTGTCTGGTAGAACTGGAAATGTGTACCTTTACAATATAGCTGAGAATGCATACAAATTATTTGCCCAACAAAATGAATTCAGTGGTGGAATTGGGAAAGCTGGTTTCGTATTTGGAGCCACACAGACAGGTGTACCCTTTAAGTATGATCAGTTAGCGCTGGTTGACTACAACAGATGTCAGGGCTGGCTCCTGGATTTCATTGTACCAGGCGGAAGTTTGATGGATATTTATATCCAAAAATAGTCTCTCGAAAAGCACGTCAGGGAACCATGGCTTGGTTCCCTTTTATTTACTCGTTAGATTTTTTGATAAAAACATTCTGAGAGTAGGCATCTCAAAAAAGGGTTGGTCTTTATGGAAATCTAATAAGTAGCAAACGCTTTGAAGATGAAAGTGGAATATCGGAAAGTTTTTTGTCCAAGTAGTCATCTGTATGTGATGTAACATATAAACCTGTACTATCCTCTTTGGTGACAAAAACACTATGAGATCCAATCCATGTACCATCTGACCCTAGTATTTGTAGCTGAATCACATCTCCAGGAGCCAACATACTAGCAGCAGTTGAATGACTACTTGTCCAGCCTAAGTTTTGAGCAAAACTATTGTTGTACGTAAAGTACCACTTGAAATGATCTACAACCGTCCAAGCTGTTGACCACTCAAAAAACCTACCTTCACCCAAACAAAATATTGTAGGGTCAGGATTTGGAATCATATACCACTCAGAATAAGTATTCTCGGAGCGGCAACCATCACCATCACCAGTCATGCCAAAACCACCACGTCTTACTATTTGACTAACAAAATTTTGACAATCAGAAGTGAATGCAGGGTAAGAAGAGTTATAATTATCGTAATAATCCTTTGCATATTGGATAGCAAGCGAACGAGAGTAGCTGAAGATTTGATTTTCATCATTTGAAGATGACTGTGGCTCAACATATGATTCTGCTGGGGGATCCGGAGGACCTGGAACGTAATCATCATATAATATATGTATCACAGTTTCTATACAATATGCTTCTAGAGCTCCGAGATCGTATTGGTCTTTGACAAAATCTGTACCTGCTTTTGAGAGTTCTGCAACTCCACCCCACAGAATACTATTTAAGAATTGAGCATACTCTACAGATTCAGGGTCTAGAGTTATACTTTTTTCTTGAAGATAATTTTCGACAATATTTTTCCCGTCTGAAATCAATTGGTCTTGGCCAGCTGCAGACTCACTTAGAAAAAAAACCGAAAGACAGCATATAAGTATAAGAATTAATGTTTTTATTGGTTTCATTTTTTCTCCTTTTTCATTAACCCAATTATTATTGGTCTTCTCAAAACGGATTGTGTTCCGAGCCATACACCGAGTATATAAAAACAGATGTTAAATCCGCGTTAAGTCCAAAGCTCTTTTGGTTTTGGTCATGTATTTGTCTAAATTATTTCAATAGTTGCGAAATATCAGTGAAAAGAAAATGAACAAATGTATCCTTTAGCAAATTTCCCCTGACCGCTGTTTATGTATTAGCAAGCCTCAATCATGAGGCGCTAATTCATAAAACGAGGTTAGAAAATGGGATTTTTCAATGAAGCAATCAACATTCTCAAAGTATTAGTCATTGCCCTTGGAGCAGGACTGTCTGTCTGGGGCGTTATCAACCTGCTCGAAGGCTATGGCAATGACAACCCAGGTGCCAAAAGCCAGGGAATCAAACAGCTCATGGCTGGCGGTGGGGTTGTGCTGATCGGGGTCAAACTTATTCCCCTGCTGTCTGGTTTGTTCGGATAAGACCCTATGCTCGGACTGCTGGACAAAATTGAAGAAGCGATTCGCAACTTCTTCATCGGTTTGATTGAAACCAATCTAACCACGATGTTTGCCGATGTCAACGAGAAGACATCCACGATTGCAGAACAAATCGGACAAACACCGCAAGGCTGGAATGGCAATATCTTCAGCATGATCCGCTCCCTCTCCGAGACGGTCATCATTCCGATTGCGGGGATGATCATCACCTTCGTGCTTTGTTACGAACTGATCACGATGATCACCGAAAAGAACAACCTGCACGAAGGAGATACCTTCAGCTTCTTCAAATACTTCATCAAAATGTGGGTAGCGGTATTTTTGGTCTCCCATACCTTTGATATCACCATGGCGATCTTTGATGTAGCCCAACACGTCGTCTCGGCAGCATCAGACCTGATCACAGGAAGTACCTACATCGATATCCAGGAGGTACTGGCAGCCATGCTGGCAGGTCTTCAGAACAAAGGCATCCCCGAGCTGGCTGGAATCGCCATGGAAACGCTGTTGGTGGGCAATGCGATGAAGCTGCTTTCTGTAGTTATCACAGTCATCCTGTATGGACGCATGATCGAGATCTTCCTGACCTGCTCGGTTGCGCCGATCCCCTTTGCTACGCTGACCAACCGGGAATGGGGACAGACCGGTAACAATTACATCCGCAATCTGGTCGCGCTGGGCTTTCAGGGTTTCTTCATGATGGTCTGCGTGGCAATCTATACAGTTTTGGTGCAAAGCATAGTGCTCTCCGAAAACATCCATGCCAGTATCTTCCAGATTGCCGCCTATACCGTGTTGCTGTGTTTCTCGCTTTTCAAGACCGGCAGTCTCTCCAAATCGATCTTCAATGCTCACTAAGAAGGAAGGAGGCTTGAATTGGCTTATGTCAATGTTCCCAAAGACCTCAACCGGGTCAAAACCAAAGTAGCGCTCAACCTGACCCGCAGGCAACTGATCTGCTTTTCAGCTGCTGGCCTGGTTGGGGTTCCTCTCTACCTGCTCACCCGTCAGGGCTTAGGCAATGACATGGCAGCTTTGCTGATGGTGCTGGTCATGCTGCCGCTGTTTGCTTTTGCCTTATATGAGAAAGACGGCATGCCCCTGGAGGCTTTCATCGGCAATTACATCCGGGTGCGCTTTCTCTATCCCCGCATCCGACCCTATCAGACCGAGAACTTCTACCGCCTGATCCAGTCTGAAATCAATCACAGAAAGGAGTTGCGCATCCGTGCACACAACAAGAACCGCAAAGAAAGAAAAACAAAAAAGCAATCCGCGCAAAAGGCAGCCTAAGGCAAAAGCCAGCTCTCCCAGAACAGCGCAAAAGACGATTCCCTATAAGCTGATGTATCCGGACGGGATTTGTCAGGTCAGAGAAGGCTACTACTCCAAGGTCGTCCAGTATCAGGATATCAACTACCAGCTGGCTCAGGAGGACGACAAGCGCGCGATTTTTGACAAGTATTGTGAGTTTCTCAATTACTTCGACAGCTCGATCCATATCCAGCTCTGTTTCTACAACTACTCCGGTCGAATTGAAGATTATCAGGTCGCGATCAAGATCGAAGAGCAGAAGGATGCCTTCAATGACATCCGCCAGGAATACTCCCAGATGTTACGCAACCAGCTGGCGAAAGGAAACAACGGTCTGATCAAGAACAAGTATCTGGTCTTTGGCATCGAAGCGAATGATTACCGCACTGCCAAAACGCGCCTGGAACGGATTGAACTGGATATATTCAGCCATTTGAGAGGTCTGGGTGCCATCGCACAATTCCTGAATGGTGCTGAACGCTTGCACGTGATGCATGACCTGTTGAATGAAAGTCAGCACAAATTTCACTTCGACTGGAAACGCCTCAAAGAGAGCGGTCTGGCAACCAAGGACTTTATCGCTCCCAGTGGTTTTGATTTCACTCCCACCGGCAGTTTTGGCATGGGTCGCAAACAGGCTCAGGTCTCCTATCTGCAAATCATGGCGCCTGAACTCTCTGATGAATTGCTCAAGAACTTCCTGATTCTGGAGAGTGATCTGGCGGTGACACTGCACATCCAAAGCATCGAACAGACCGCAGCGATCAAGATGATCAAACGCAAAATCACCGATCTGGACAAGATGAAGATTGAAGAGCAAAAGAAAGCAATTCGCTCGGGTTATGACATGGATATCCTGCCCAGCGATCTGGTCACGTACGGAGCAGAAGCCAAAACACTCCTGGAGTCTCTGCAAAGCAGAAATGAACGCCTCTTTCTGGTGACTTTTCTACTGATGAACATCGCCGATAACAAGCGCAAGCTGGAAAACGACTACTATCAAACCGCTGGCATCGCTCAATCGGCGAACTGCAATCTGCGACCTCTGGACTACCAGCAGGAACGCGGTCTGGCAGCCATGCTGCCACTGGGGATCAACCCGGTTCCCATCGAAAGAGCTTTGACCACTTCCGCCACAGCGATATTTGTGCCCTTCACCACGCAGGAACTCTTTCAACCGGCTCCTGCCCTGTATTATGGGCTGAACGCGCTTTCCAACAATCTGCTCATGGCTGACCGCCGCAAGCTCAAAACACCCAATGGACTGATCATTGGAACGCCGGGCTCAGGCAAGTCCTTTGCAGCCAAACGGGAGATCACCAACGCTTTTCTGGTGACAGAGGATGAGATCATCATCACCGACCCGGAAAGCGAATACGCCCCTTTGGTGCGTGCGCTGGAAGGGGAGGTGGTGCGCATCTCGATTAATTCCAATCAATACATCAATCCGCTGGACCTCAACCTGGACTACAGTGAGGAAGAGGATCCGGTCGCGCTCAAGATGGATTTCATCTTCTCCTTCATCGAGCTGGCAGCAGGTCGCAAAAGCGGTCTCAAACCGGAAGAAAAGTCGGTGCTTGACCGCTGTATCCAACTGATCTATCAAAAATATCTGCAGGATCCCATTCCGGAAAACCTACCCATCCTGGAAGACCTTTACGCGCGTCTGCTGGAAATGGAGGAACCCGACGCGCGATATCTGGCAACTGTCCTGGAGATCTATGTCAGAGGCTCCTATAAGGTCTTCAATCACCAAACCAATGTGGACACGCAAAACCGCCTGATCTGTTTTGATATCCGGGAGTTAGGCAAGCAGCTCAAGAAACTGGGCATGCTGGTAATTCAGGATCAGGTCTGGAACCGGGTAACACGCAATCGGGCAGTCAAGAAAACCACCTGGTTTTATCAGGATGAGTTTCACCTGATGCTGCGGGAAGAGCAAACCGCGGCATATTCCGTGGAGATCTGGAAACGCTTCCGCAAATGGGGTGGTATTCCAACCGCCATTACCCAAAATGTGAAAGACCTTTTGGCTTCCAGGGAGATTGAGAATATTCTCGATAACTCGGATTTCATCTATATGCTCAATCAGGCCAGTGGCGATCAGGAGATTCTCGCCAAGCACCTCAACATTTCCAAAGATCAACTGTCCTATGTCACCCACAGCGGGGAAGGTCAGGGCTTGCTCTTTTATGGCAATACCATCATTCCCTTCACCGATCACTTCCCCAGAGATACCAAACTCTATCAGATCATGACGACCAAACCGGATGAGGTTTAGGAAGGAGGTCATATGTCCAGAAAATCACGACTCAGAGAAAAAGCCACCCATCACTACCAGGGCGATGACCCATTGCTTGAGAAAAGCATAGAGCAAGCAGAAAGTGCAGCCTCTGCAAAGCTTTCCTCAGAAGCTATAAACCTAACAAGCCAAACAGATGCGATGGGCGGTATTTCAAAAGAATCCCTTACATCAATGGCTTCTACCGAAGAAATGAGCAGGAAACCGAAGAAAAAAATAAAAAGCGTTTACCGCAAACTCAGCAAGGGTTTTGTCGCCGATTCATCCAAAGCCCTTACACCTCAGCTTCAGCCGCAAAAAGAATCTCAGCCCAGGATCTCCGCTTTGCGCTTCGAAAGCGCTCAGGCTAAACCGGCTTCGGCTTTGAGCTTTGAACAGCCAGGAAAGGAGAAAAGGCAACGACCATTCAGAAACGTTCTGCGTCTGCCCAGCCCCTGGCAACCCTCCCGTCACGCCAATGACGAAAAAGAAGCTGCTGATCACAACGCCAGCCGGAATGCTCTCCAGGCAGCGCAAAATCATCTTCGGGTTCCCCGGGCGCGACCCATCGCAAGAGCCATTCAACACCAGGAAGCCTTGCAGCTGCGTTCTTTACGCCAACGTGCGGATCGCTTTGCCACAGAGCAGGTCAAAAAACAATCCGGCAAGAACCTTGTTTCCCGTTACATTCAGAAACAACGCATCAAACGGGAGTACATACGTGCCTACCGTGCCTCCGCAGGATTTCAACGGACTGCTGTCCAACAAAAGGCAGCCCAACGGGGCTTGAAAAAGTTCATCGGCAAAGTTACCCAAACCCTCAAAAGCCGCGCAGCGCTCTACGGGGCACTTGTCCTGGTGCTCTTGCTCCTGGTCGGTTCCATCGCTTCCTTCGCTGTTTCTGCCACAACCGTTATGGGAGGCAATATTATCGCTGGTCTGGGAGAAAGCCTGCGTGGCTCCGAAGGGATGGTTGAGGTTGCCCGTTCCCAACTTGGTCAGGTAGGTGGTGAACCTTACTGGTCCTGGTATGGTTTTCCTTCCCGGGTGGAATGGTGTGCCATCTTTGTTTCCTGGGTTGCCGATCAGGTCGGTCTGATCTCTGAAGGTTTATTCCCCAAATTTGCCGGATGCAGTATTGGTGAAGACTGGTTCAGATCCAACAACCTCTGGCAGGACGGGGGCTATTGCCCCGCTCCCGGAGAAATCATTTTTTACGACTGGGATGGAGATGCTTTTCCTGATCATGTCGGTATTGTCGAAAGCTGTGATGGTGGCACAGTCTACACGATTGAAGGCAATTGGGCCGATAGCGTCCACACTGACAGCTTTCCCGTCAACAGTCCCTATATCCGCGGGTATGGAAGCCCGGGTACGAACGAATAAAGGAGATAACCATGAACTTAGTCCAAATTAGAAATGAAAAAGCCAAAACAGAAGCCCGTCTTCAGGCTTTGCAGGAAAAGCTGAAGGCACTCAATGAAAAAGAAACCGAAATGGAAAACAGCGAAATCCTCAGGACTGTGCGCGCTCTGCAACTCAGACCATCCGAATTGGATGCATTGTTGAAACGCCTGAAGCAGAACCCCTTTCAGAACCTTGAGGATGTGAACGAATGGATTCCGGAAAGTGAGCTGGAAGACAATGAAGACTAAGCCCAAAACTCTTATGTTGTTGCTTTTGATCACCATCAGTTTCCTTTCTGCCAAACCGGCTCATGCGGCATCCCTGTCAGATGAAGGCAGGATCAACCCTGCTCCTCCTACGGATGCCAAAGGCAGTCTGATCAGCGATATGCCACCTGGAACTGCCATGCTGTGTGACTACAGTCTGGTGAGCTACCCAATGAGCAGTGGGGCAACGCCTGTCCCATCTGAAGAACCCACAGCAGAAGCGACTCCCAGACCACCCACCGATACCTATCTGGAGCCGCCACAGGTTATCACTGCCCAAGCTCCGGAAAAGGAGTTCTTTGTAATCAAGACGCGAAACGACAAAATCTTTTACCTGATCATTGACCGCAGCAAGATGAGCGAGAACGTTTATCTGGTGACCGAGGTGGATGAGGAAGATTTGCTCAATTTCGTCCAGGCGACCGATTCACCTTCTCTTTTGCCTTTTCTCCAGCCTTCCAGGCCAACCGCAACGCCTCAACCCACACCTGAACCGTCCAATGGCAAACCACCTCAGCAATCTGCTTTTTCCCTGCCCATCAACAGTGGCATGGCCATAGCCGGAGCGGTCTTATTGTTGCTGGCAGGCGGGGCGTTTTTTTACTGGAAGGTGATCAAACCCAAAGAACACACGCCAAGTGAAGGGGACTTTTTTGAGGACGATTTCCTCGAAAAAAGCACTACGGATGATAACGAAGATGATGAATAAGGAGGATTCAATGAAAGTCAAGGAACTGATCTTCAGCCTGACTGGCGTTACCGTGAACACGGATAACCTGGCGGATCTCAAAGCCCATCCGCGGGACTATACCGAAAGCGATGAAGAGGCTGCGCTTTTAGCTGAACTCTTCTTCGTGCTTGAACAAACGGAGGAAAGTGAGGAGCTGCCATGAACCAGGCTGAAGAAAATCGTTATATTACAGCCTATGCCCGCATTATTGGCGTGCAGGAGGCCAGGGTTACAGAATATGCCCAGCGCAAGGGTCTTGCCGCGCTGGTGGATAATGCCTATCAACTGCTTGAAACCCCTGAACAACAAGCCAAACACAAGGCCTTTCTTGAGCTCTACCGCATGAGCAGTTCGCTTACCCGGGAAAATCCAATTCTCAGTTCGCCCTCTGCCGCGGCAGGGTACATGCACACGGTCATCGATCAGGTGCACGACAAGGAGTCACTGGTGGTGGCTTTTCTCAACACCAAGAACCGGGTCATCGACTATGAGCAGGTCTCTATCGGGACAATCAACAGTTCCGTCATTCACCCCAGGGAAATCTTTCGCAACGCGATCCTCAACAAAGCGGTATCCGTGCTGATCTGTCACAACCATCCATCCGGAGAGCTGACCCCCAGCGATGAAGACCTGGCAGCGACCAAAGCGCTCAAAGAAGCCGGTGAAATGTTGGGGATTCCCGTGGTGGATCACATCATCATTACGGGTCTCAACCGGGATGCGGTTTATTCTTTCCGCGCCCATGGTGTATTGGAACAGAACGCGCATTATGATGCCGGGATCAGTCTGGCTGAAAAGAAAGGAACCGCCAGGGACAAGGATAAAGCGCTGGATGAGATTACCACCAAACTGGAAGAAGGCATCAAAGACATCTTTAGCAGCGGCAAGTATGCGGACTACCTCAAGGTGATGTCGCGCTTTCATCGCTACAGTCTCAACAACACGCTCCTGATCGCATTACAAAATCCTGAAGCTTCACTGGTTGCCGGGTATCATGCCTGGCAAAAACGATTCCAACGTCAGGTGCTCAAAGGCGAGAAAGCCATTCGTATTATTGCGCCTGTGGAAGAAAAACGCCTGGTGGAAAAAGAAAAGATCGATCCTCAGACAAAAAAACCTGTTTTGGACAGCCTGGGCAATCCTGTCATGGAAGAACAGGAGGTGACGGTCAAGCGTTTCAGGGTGGTACCGGTCTTTGATGTCTCCCAAACCGAAGGCAAGGAACTGCCCAGCCTAGCCAAAGAACTGGAAGGCAACGTACGGGATTACGACCTCTTCTTTGAGGCTATGAAGTCTGTCTCACCGGTGCCGATTGAGTTCAAGGCAATGAAAGCGGGCAAGGATGGCTATTACCATCTGAAGGACAAGAAGATTGCTTTACGCCAAGGCATGAGTGAGATTCAGACGCTGGCAACCACTATCCATGAGATCTCACATGCCAAGCTGCATGACCGTGATCCCCAACAAAGGGGGGCCAAAGGAACAGAAAAAGAGAAGGATCAGCGCACCCAGGAGGTTGAGGCAGAAAGTATTGCCTATGCCGTTTGTCAATATTATGGCATTGAAACAGCGGATAACAGTTTTGGCTACCTGGCTGGTTGGAGCAGTGGCAAAGAACTGGCCGAGCTCAAATCCTCACTCAAAACGATCCGGGACACCGCTTATGAACTGATTGAATCGATTGATGGTAAATTGCTGGATTTAAAGACCGAACGTGAACAGGAAGCCCCCAGAACACAACCGGAGGCTGTCAATATGCTCAACACCAAAGTGGCAGCTTTGGCTGAAGCCTTGCAACCCTACGAAGGTGAACCTTTGCCTGAAGGTGTACTGCAATTTGAAGACGGTCAGCTCAACCAAGCCGAAAGCTTACGTGCTTGGTTGGAAGCGTTGGTACGGGAAGATCGCAGTCCTTACACCACCAGGGCCGACAAGCTCCTGCAGCAGATCGATCAAATTCATGAACCTTCCGCTGTCTATTTGCTTGAAAACGGAGAAACGCTCACGCTTTTGCGTGAAGATGATCAGGTTCATTACGCGCTCACAGACAGCCTGCAAAAGCCAGTATCCGAAGGCTTCCTTGGCGAACCGGATCTGATGCTGGACGCTGCCAAAGACCTTTCCCTGAGTGAAGTTGGCAGGGATGGCATTACCGCCACCCTGCTCACCGCTGAAGCAATCGAGCATCTTGATGCTCTGAGGGTCAGTGAACCATTGGTGAGTTTTAGCCACTCTGAGCATACTGAGATTCCAGACGGCCTACATATGCCCCTCTCACAAGCCAACCGCTTGATGGAAAGGCTCGATCAACGTCAGGCGATTGACCGCCAAAAATCCGATTATTCAGGTCCGCTTACCTACAGCACAGATTTTCGGGTGGAGTACATCAAGGAAGGACTTCCTGCTGCTTACACCGGGAAACAAGAGATAGGTGCTGGCGATGGCAGTCTCTCCCATCACATGCAGGTAACTGCTCAGGAAAGGCTTTCAGATCGCTCCTGGCGCAATTACCTCAAAGAAATGGGCGAAACCCAGTTACAAGCAGATCCAAATGCCTTAGGGGATGTGCGGGATGAGATTATCCCGTATTTCAATCAGCATACCGCCTTGACCTTCCTCAAAGAACGTACGGAGGGTTATCAGGCAGGTCTTCCAAATATTGCTGAAGAGAGACGTGAGGGATTGAGGGCTTACTATGCTGACGTGGTGAATTATGTACAGGAAAGCAGGCAACAAATGAATCTGAATTCTAATCCTCAAAATCCCGAATTTCCGCAATTGGCTTCCTACATCAATACAAAAGGTATTGAAAGGGACATTGATCATGATGGTTCTACTGAACGGGTAGATATCGATGATCAGGATGACCGTGTGCAAGTGACCCACCATCTAGACAAAAGGAATGGTGTTGCTGAAAAACAATCCATTCGGGAGAGGTTGCGATTAGCAAAGCCTGAAGCAAACAACAATCAGAATGAGAAGCAGAATTGTGTGGAAAGGGAGATAGTTTGATTCCGTAAATTATTGTTGGAGGACTTTCCATATTCCACAAGGATCCTAAAACATCTAAAGACGGGGCTTTTTGTAACCAGTGATTTCCTCCAATTCGGTTCGGTTTAGTTGTGGGGAATTACTGAAAAATGGATAAGATTGCTATCGTTCACTTTATCGTTCACTTTAGACGTAAAAGTGAACGATAGCCAAAAAAACGTTAGGAGTTTATCTGATATCTTGTTTGTGGGCCTTTTCCTGACTGTACAATTTTTCCAGCTTGAATCATCGAGTTAAGAATCTGATAAACTCTTGTCTTTCCATATCCAGTAGATTGCTCAACCTCAGCTCTGGATACGGACCCTTCTTGAGCAATGAGCAACAAAATCTTTTCTTCCAAAGAAATTTCTTCAGGCTGTTTTTTATAATCAATGACAGGCAAGATAATCCTGATAAGCACATCAGAAACTTCGAAGTGAGGCTTTGAGGCATATGGCTCGTACTCTTTTCGGATGCGGTCGATGCCGGTTCCAAACTTTTCAATTAAGTGCAGACGGTGAAAAACTTCAGCGAGAATTAGGTTTCTTGGAATAGATATCTGGCTGTAGAGATATGCGGTTTCACTAACCCCTTCTGGCAGACCACCAGGAGATGTAACTTCAACTCTGTCCTCGTACATCGCGACTTGAACTGCACCACCTTGGTCATAACGCCGATGAATTAGTGCATTGGCGACGGCTTCACGATAGGCATCTCTGGGGATTTGAATACGTGGCACACGTAAAAAGCCATCCACAGCCTCATAGGACTGATACCATTTATCAAACATTTCCATTGCGCCTTGGTATTGAGAAAGCAAGGATTGGTAGGTCAGATCCTCACGGTCCATAAACTCAGAAATGGTTTTACCAAATCTCACAATTATCGTTGCAGATTGAGCGTTTTGATTAGTGTCAGCCAATAATTCAGCTGAGCGCAAGTATTGATCGTCTTTCATCAAGCCAAGGGTGCGCAATGAATCATTGGCAAGTTTCTTGAGACCAACCGTTTCTTGTAACCAACGTTCTAGTACTTTGAAGCTCAATTCTTCTTCATGAGATGGTAATTGGTCAAAAGTCATGCTACTGCTATCCAGAGAAAGTTTACGTAACTCATTTGAATCCAAAGGCGTGGAAGACGTATCACTTCTTTTATACGTTCTACCATTGTAAAGATAGGGTGCGTTCTTTCCTTTGCTCACCGTTAATTCCACGATTTGTTTTTCCTCAAAGCTTCTCGTGTTGAGAACAAACTCTGGTCTTGGAGAAATGCTGTCATTAATCTTGTGCTCAAGCTGAAGACGTGTTTTTTCTGGGTCAACAATGCCAACAACACTGCCATTTTCTGAGATGCCAAAGACAATCTTTCCCCCACCATAATTGGCAAAAGCGCTAACAGTTTTCAGAAAGGAATCAGTCAATTCTCTCTTTAATTCAACCTTGGAACTTTCTTTCTCCGGATACAAAATAAATACTCCTTCGCTGTATCAGCATTGTTAATAGTTTATCATTCTTCATAAGTACCATAGACAAGTTGCTTCTGGATAGAACCAGAGTTTTGTGTTCAAGAAAAATGACCTTCTTCCTTCTCCAAACTAAGGCTTTCTCCTGGACGAATGAGCTGTTCAATGTTTTTTCTCATGGTTTCACTTTGTCTCCAATCTCGCTTTAATTGATAATAACTTTGGTAAAGCGTCTCTTTTTCTACTTCCATATTCTTGACTTCATTTAACAACATTTCTGTTGAGGGATAAGGGGGGTTAATTCCTTTTTCTGAAAGGGACCTTGAGGCGGTGTCAGCCAAGATTTGATAGTTAATCTTTGAAGCATCTCTCTGCGCACCCATAGATGATGCTTTCGACAAGACGCTCAGTTGTTTCACAATAGTTGACAGTTCAGCTATTTTATTTTCGAGATTCTTAATTTCTGCTTTGGTTTGGTCAAAGGCATCCCTGATTTCAGAGTGCCTCTTATCAAGCTTAGAGTAGCTGTCAATTCCTAGTTCGGTCAGATAGTTCAAAGTCCTACCAGCCCTCTTAAGGTTTTGAACTTTGAGAGCTTGTGCATATCTCGGGTTTTGCATAGCTTTGATTGAGTTATCTATGTCAATTAGAAGCTGTAGATCCCGTTCGGGCCTCAAAATAATGTGTTTGTCTGTATTTCTGTTTATCTTTTCTGTAATACGTTCCTGGGTAAACCCAATTCCCAAGGCCTTTGAGTTTGTGTAACGCTGTTGCCCTTCTGCGCGAAAGGCAAGGTACTTCCCTTGCCTAATTTCGTATCCTGCCAGATGCATTCTGATCAGGAATTCTTCAAACGACCTGCTACTTCTGACAGCCTGGTTGACAGCGAGCCTCAAATTGGCTTTCCAACTTGATCCTGCTTTATGGGCAAGGTATTCCTTATAACTCTTGCCTCTTTCCTCACCAGGAATGACAACCGACAAACCATACTGTTCACAAAGGCGGTCACTGATATATCGGATTTGATAATAGGACTTTCGGTTGGAAACAAATTTACGATAATCTTCAAAGTTGGCTGCACAGAAGATTAAATGATTATGGATGTGTCCCTTATCAACATGAGTGCTGAGAACGTACTCATACTTCCATTTGAGCAATTCAATAGCCAGCTCGTCTCCGATTTGGTGAGCCGTTTTTGCATCCGTCTCACCAGGCTTGAAAGATTGCATCAAATGAAAGGCGAGGTTGTTTCCCTTTTCCATGCAATGGGATAGAGTAAATCCAAACTCAAGATCAGCGGTTTCTGGAGAGCAAGCAAAACTAGAGACGAGCAAACCCTCCCTGGTTTTATTATCCTCAAGAACATAAGTCAATGCTTTTTTTAGCGTAGACTTGATAGGATGGATCTTTGTAATCGCCATATCTCATCAAGCCTTTCCTTAATTGTTTCAAGATCCTGCCGATAAATATTTCCAGTGGCATTTAGGTGATGCGCAATTTGATTGACGTTTATTCCAATCATTCTGATTTGGCGTGTATGTTCTTTTAAAAAGGAGTAGTCAATATGAATGATGTAAGCATCAATCGCAACTTTCCGTAAATATGCGCTTCTATTCCGAAATCCTGTGGATATCATTCTTGAATCGATTTTTTGTAGCTCTTCGTCATCCACATAAAACAAGATTTGATTTTTTCGTCTTCGATTAGTCATATGATCTCATAGTCCTTCACCTTAATCTTTCCTAAACTTCAAAAGGTAAGCGATTTCAGTTATTGAATAATGTAATTTTCGGATGTGTATATACACTTCCTTTGCTTGCTACACTGAACAATCACATCGTCCTTCGTATGCTTAACATCAACCAAGAATTATTTGCCAGAGTTTCAAGAAAATGTTGGTTCTTAAACACTCATTTTCTAAAATAAATAAATTGGCTGAGAGATTCGGGGTTTCTTAGACTTACAATGATGTCGCCAGCCTATGAATTATTTTATCGAAGTTTCGGATAACTTTTTTTTAATTCCCCGCCATAGATCTGGACTTCCACCTGGCATTTGTATTGCTAATTTTCGAAGGAGAATTCACATTCGAAAACGACGGATAAGTTTCATAAGTTGAATCGTATATTCCTCCAACCAGTATGTTCCCGTAACATAATACTTTCATGTTGTCCAAAAGTTCGTGGATTTATTCATTTTGGTTCAATCGGTGTATTTTTGCACCAAGTCACCCGAAACAAATTCTTATAAAAATCTAAACTCGCGATTCAGCGTAAAATTGTTCAGAGCATGATAAGGAGATACGATGACATTACGACCACAAATCAAGGTTAATAATGAGAGCGATCGGCTCTACCTTGAAATGCTTTATGATAACTATAAAAATCTGATGTTTAAACAAGCCCGGAAATACTTTCAGAACCAATCAGATGTCGAGGATGTCGTTCAGCAATCCTTCGTAAAATTAATCATGCATCTTCCGACTTTAAGAAAACTAAACCGAAACACTTTGGCGGTTTATATCGTTAATGTTATTAGAAGCTGTTCCATCGATATCTGCAGGAAAAGAAAGATTGTGAAAGAAAATAATTTTTCCGACTTTTTCGAGGGTTATGAGGAAACGCTTGAAGATGATTATGATATAGACTGTGTAATGGAAACTTTTCTTTCAGTGCAACAACTTACTAACGCCATCTCACAACTGCCAGAGAAGGATCAATTTGTTTTGGAAGCCAAATATCTACAATGTTGGCGCGATTCCGAGATCGCTGAAGTTTTAGGAATCAAGAAGAACACGGTTCGTACACGTTTATTTCGAGCAAAGAATAAAGTGTTAGAAATCATTTTGAGAGGCAATAATGAGGAAGAATAAGATTAAGAAGAATGAACTCGAGACTCTTTTTGAAGAAGCCACAATTGCAGCCGCAGAATTAAAAGGGAAAAAGCTTTTGGAAGAAGCTAAAAAGGATACTAATTATCCGTCTGCTGAGTTCAATCATCGAATCCATTCGTTGATTGAAAGCAAAACAAAAAAGACGGAACCCCTTGCTTTTTTCAACAAGGTATTCCTGGTTTATTCCAGGGCATCTGCATGGATCCTTTTAGCATTGGTCTTACTTTTTGTAACCGTTCCGAATATCGCGTCAGCACGAAACTGGGTAACAAAACTTGTTATGGATTCAAACCCAAAATATGTCAGCTATTATTTTCAAAACAATGAAACTAACGTTTCCAATCTGGAAAGCAACAAGACTGGACTTTTTCCCGAAGGCACCTACTATCCAGCATATTTGCCAAGAGAGATGAAGCTTGTTCAACTAATTTATAAAGAATCAACGATGACATATCGGTTTCAAGACACCGAAGAAAACTATTTAATGATTCAAGTCAGTGGGATAGGTTCGACAACAAATGTTGATAACGAAAATCTTGATGAGCAGAGCACCGTCATTGTCAACGGAATGCAAGCCACTTATAGTAGCAAGGCGGATATGAAAAGCATAATCTGGAGTGATGAAGCGCATCTTTTTATCGTTAACTCAACCCTTCCCAAAGAGGAATGTATCCGAATTGCTAATGGATTAATGAATTAATTGAAGTGAATGAATTTATTCAGGTAAGGAAATCATTGTTCAGTTTTGAAACAACGACTTCGACGCATTCAAAATCTCTTTCTTAGGCGATTCCCTATCCTTAAAACTAAAACTCAACAGTTTCACAGGTGAATGTGAAACACTTCTTCCTGAAATTACGTTTCTGTTAATAGAAACAACAAAAAGGAGAATTGTTGAAATGAAACGATCCATTAATTCAATTGTTTTACTTATTATTTCAGCGGTGTTTATAGTTTCCGCCTTTATTGCAGTTCATGTAGAAGCGTCAGAATGCTGCCAACCAATTCTTGGGCAATATACCCCACAATACACAGGAACAAGGTGGATTCAAGCAAGTCTTGATCTGCCTAGCAGTATAGCATTTTGTGGCTCAACATTAGAGGTCTATCCGGGCTTTAGTGGGTACCTCACAATGTACTTACAGAGTAACTCATCTGGTTCCTGGATTAATGTAACCAGCTGGTCTGGAAGTACCTCAAGTTTAAATAAGGTTAGTTTAGCTGAGTCATACGCCAATCTCATTACCGGGACGACTTATCGTGTTCAAGCCGTCGGACGAGTCTACCAAAACGGAATCTTTGTTGAACAGGTTTCAGCAACCTCTCCGGAACGTACAAGATAACTGTCCTGGGACAGGATGTTACTCGTTCATGTTTTGTAATATTTGGAAGATATTGCGATTTGCTAAAGAAGGCTAAGTATGGTGAAACAAAAGAAATCAAAAAAAGTTGAAAGGTCCCGATGAAAGTCCTATCCGAGGAGCTGAAACGTGCTTTAACTTCAAGAGGCATGAGAATGGCGTTGCTCTTGGGTATTGGTCTTCTCATCGTTGGGTTAAATTATGCAAGATCATACCCACCAGAAAAATCTTTTGTCGATGTTTGGTATATTGCATATAGTCAAAGTTTTTATTACCTCATGCTCCCTTTGATTGCCTGCATTCCTTTTGCAGATACGCTGGCAAGTGACCGTAAACAAGGATATCTGGAAAGACTTGTGGTCAGAGAGCGATACAAAAACGTTCTCAATGCCAAGTTTTTCGCAAACGCGATAGCAGGTGCTTTAGCCTCAGCTTTACCATTATTGTTACTCTATTTGATTCTTACACTTACCAATCATAACCCTCTCAACCACCCAGCGCTCAACTCGATTGAGGGTCGTCCCTATGAGATAGCAGAGTTGGTGAACCTCTACAAAACGCTGCCAGATCTTTTCATCTTAGTTGTAAGCGGTGCTGTCTTCTTTATTGGAGCAATTTTCGCATCATTAGGAATGGCATTTACACTGTTGATAAACCATCGTTTTGTCGCACTTAGTGTTCCATTTCTTCTCTCAAATCTACTTCAATATTTCTCAAATAGAGCAAGACTGCTTCCATGGTATCTGGCACCATCTGAGATACTCTTAAAACCAAATTTCAGTCCTTCCCATGCTTTTGAGACAACCAATGAAATACCTTATCTCTTAATCCTTCCTGCAGCGTTATTGTTGATCTCCATTGCATTGGTTTTGCACTGCGGGAAGCGACAGCAAGTACTGGAAAACAGCCTTGCTCCCAGTAACGGAAGACGAAAAAGAATCGAGCTCGATAACCTAATTCCTGTTCAACTACAAAATTTTCCGATCAAGGAAAGCAGGTTACAACATGGCAGCAGGTTTGGCAACTATTTCAGAACGCAATTGAATTTGCAGATGCGACCCATTCAAATCATCATCATCGTATTATGTATGGTGGTGCTGTCTTTGGTTATGCTAGGTTGGATGAAATTGCAGTTGCCACAGGTATTTGCGTCTGAGATTGTTGGCGCGCCTCCCAATACTTGGGACCTTTACTTCCGTACGATAGGAGACCCATGGGCGATGGCACTCGTAACAGCCAATTTGTTTTTGTTCATGGTCAGCAAGTTACAGCCTCAGACAGCTTTTGGACAACTTTCGATCAAACGACTTGGTTCTCGCAGGAACAGCTGGTTAGCTCATATTGGCTTCTTACTTTTGTGTGCAATAGGCTATAGCCTGCTGCTGTTTTTCGTTATTCATTTAACCGGAAGGCTGCTTGGTTTGCCATTTTCAACCCAATGGAGTGTGATGCGTGACAGTTTTGAACATATCAACCTGGTTGGTTATCTAACTGATCCCCCCAACCATGCGTTGGCATTCGCAACCGTCTTTGGGATGTCCGCACTCGGTTTTTTCTGTCTGAGTCTGTTGATATTGCTGATCAACACCCTTAGCCAACGCAGGTTGATTGGCTACCTGCTCGTAGAAATTTTACTTATCTCCAGTCTGCCGTTGGCCTCGCTCACCTTGAGCTTGCCGAAGTTTTTTCAATATATCCCCATTATCAGAAACCTTGTGATGCGTTTCTATCCTTTTGTTTTCCGTAACCTGGATCAAACATTTACATCAATCTATACATGGTTGATTTGGCTACTAATATTGCTCCCGCTCACCTTTTTTGCTTATCAGAAGCAGGACTATCTCAGTCACCCAGACTTAGACTAAAGGAACACCCGATGACGAACATACCTATTCTCACAGCAAATCAGATCAGCAAGTCTTTTAAACAAAAGCAAGTGTTAAGCAACCTTGATTTCAGCGTACAGGAGAACGCGATTGTAGCTATCTGTGGGACAAACGGCAGTGGAAAGTCGGTTTTTATGCGCGTTCTGGCTGGTTTGGTCAAGCCAGATAGCGGTAGAGTGACCATATTTGATACAACGCTGGGTGGAAAGATCGAATTTCCACCATACACTGGCGTGCACTTTGACAATTCGGGCCTACTTCTCACCGAAACAGCAAGAAACAATCTGCTCCTTCTGGCAATGGTCAGTAATGTTGTAAACAAAGAGCGCATTGATGAAGTAATTCGCCTGGTTGGCCTTGACCCGTTAGACAAGCGTCTAGTGCGAACCTACTCAACCGGCATGCGCCAGCGACTTGGTATTGCACAGGCTCTGATGGAAGATCCTAAGCTGCTGATGTTGGATGAACCTACCACCGGGCTGGATTTTGCTGGCCAAGATTGGTTCCATGATCTGATTCAGAAATTACAGAATCAAGGCAAAACAATTCTGATCACCAGCCACAGCAAAGAAGAAATCGCAAAGTTTTGCGATCAAGCTTATGAAATGGCTGGAGGGCAACTGCGCAGATTGTAAGATCAATCAACCCGTCACACTATCTCGTGTACATTGATATGTTAAGCCAAAAAAGGAGAGACTATGACAGAATCCATGAACAATCCTAAACAGGATAAATTTATTAATTTGCTAAAATTGTTTGCACTTTTGCTTTGCATCGCTCTTCTTGCTCTTCTGACAAGGCAAATTATCGGGTTACAGAACTACATCCAAACGAGTATGGAACATTTTGAAGAAGTAATTCATCAGCAAGGCAATGTTGAAAAAGAAACAAGTTATCAAGATTATTCCGGAAGCATTTCAGTTGCTGAAAACACACCCGTACTTGGCAATTTGCAGGATGCAAAGATAGTTATTGTAGAATTCACAGATTTCCAGTGCCCATACTGCGCGATAGCACCGACACAAATTATAGAAATCCTTAATAAAAATACTGATACAGTGCTTATCCACAAGGACTATCCTTTTGTTTTTCATACGGACGCACGACTGGCGGCTATTGCCGGCAAATGTGCCTTTAGACAGGATAAGTTTTGGGAGTATGCAGAGCAACTCTTTTTAAATCAAGAGAACTTGAAATTAGACAACTTGCAGAAAATAGCCTCAGGATTGGGTTTAGACAGTAATAAGTTCAACGTTTGCGATTGCGTAACTTCCAATTATGCTGATCACTGTGCATCGTCTTGTGCCTACCGGTAAGTAAAACTAAGTAAACGCTAAGTATCATCAACCGGACTTGTGACCTCGGGCAGGCAAACAGCACTTGCCTGCCCAATTTAAAGGAGACCACATGAATTCTTACAAGAGGATAACCGTTTTTCTACTGCTTTTGCTGCTATTGGGTGGATGCGCCAGGATATCCTATCTGTCAGACGAACCAACAAGCACGTTACCCGCACCAGTTATTGAGCCTAGAAATCCAGTCGTGGACGAAACTGCATCTACACCTGCGGTAGACGAAATCCCACAAGCTGCGGTAGCAGACTGGGAAACTTTGTATACAGAGGATAACCCAGTTACTGATCACCAGGAACTGATCCGAATCCTACAGGACCTAAAAGGACGTTTTCTAAATCAGTTTGACAAGCCTGGCTGGTATCAGCTCGTTTGGTTAAATGAAATATATTGGATACACATTTCTGATCCGGATTCGGGTAGATTTGATAGCGTATTACACTATTCTGAACACGAAAAGTATAACGGCTTTTTAAGACCCTGGAATTTTTTATCACTTGACGGACACTATGGGAGGATGAACTCCCCTTCTCTGAATGATTTTTACTTCGTTCCTCTTGAGACACCACCGCCAGAAACAGTCTGGGAAAATTTGGATTATTATTTTTCATGTGACTTCTGTGTTGCTTCAGAACACCTGGATTTTCTTATCCGATGGATCCGCGATCCAGACAACCATATCTCCGAAAAAAGTTTAAAGCAAACTCATTTTTCCGGATGGGTCGGGAAATATGAGAACCAGCCGGTATTTATATTTAAGATAAACGTAAAGTATCTAACAAATTTTGCCTATGTTGATACCGGAAAACTGATAGAAATCGAAGATCATTCTTATTATTTAAGTCTCTTTAATGGTGGAACAATCGATGGAAATACCGATCGGTTCTATCTTAGCGGCGGTGAAGAATTGGACGATTTACTTCCTTACAATTTACAACAGATTGCATACTTTGAAGAATTGCCAGAACGCATACAGACTCTCTATGACGAGTGTTACAAAAAACTGATTGAGTTTGAAGAGCAAAACTGACACATAATTGAAAGAAAAGGCATATCAATTCCAGTTGAGATCATAGCAACTCAAATGATGAAAGGAGAAAAACATGAAAACAAAATTTAAACTATTGGGACTGCTGACAATTATTGTTGTTCTGGTAGCATCAATTGTATCCGTTGCCCAAGCAGTTAATCTCTATGGCACAAGAATCAGGTGTCCAGGTCCTAACGGTGCTGCTTGTACGGGCTGTGTGCCAGATCCAAATAACCTAAATAAGTATTATTGCACAACTGATGGAAAACTCAGAACCTACAACAGCACCTGCACATGGTGGAGTTCGATGGATTTAGTTTGTCAATATCCAAGTGTATGCCATTGTGTAACGTCCAACTACGCAGATCACTGTGAATCGTCTTGTGCCTATAAGTAAACAAGGATAAATAGAATCTAGCTAATTCAACCGGACTTGTGACCACGGGCAGGCAAATGGGACTTGCCTGCCCGATTCAAAGGAGACCGCATGAAATCTTTCAAGAGTATAACCGTTTTTGTAATTCTTCTGTTGCTGTTTAGCGCGTGTACCAGGAAATCTTACCCAGTAGAGAAACCTACAGAAACTTTACCTCCCCCAAACATTAGCCAAGGAAATCCTATGGTAAATGAAACTGTCCCTAAACCAGTGACAGAGGAAAACAATTCTCAAGCTACTGCAAAAGACTGGGAATCTCTGTATACAGAGTACAACCCGGTCACGGACCCTCAGGAGTTGATCCGCATCCTTCAGGACCTGAAAGGACGGTTCCTGAATCAGTTTGACAAGCCGGGTTGGTATCAGCTCGAAATGCTCGGCGAAACTTATTGGATCCATGTTTCTGTTCCAGGATCAGAAAGGTTTGATAGCGTTTTAAGCTACATTGAAAACGAGAAGTATTCTGAAGGGTTTCTGAATCCAAATTCATTTTTTTCACTTGATGGACACTATGGCAGGATGCGCTCCCCTACTCTTGATGATTTTTTCTTCGTTCATCTCGAGACAGAATCGCCGGAAGCGATCTGGGAGAATCTGGATTATTATCTTGCATGTGACTTGTGTGTCGCATCCGAACATATCGATTTTCTTACCCAATGGATTCGTGATCCAGACAAACATATCTCCGAAAAAAGTTTAAAGGAAACCTTTTTTTCCGGATGGACCGGGACATATGAAGGGCAACCGGTATTTATACTTAACATAAATGTAAAGTTTCTAACAAATTATCCCGTCACTGGAACTGGGGAACAAGTCGAAATCGAAGATAATTTTTATTACATTAGCCTTGCTAATGGAGGCACAATCGATGAAAACACAGATTGGTTTTATCTCAGTGGAAATAAAGATCTGGATAGTTTAACCCCTTACAATTTACACAAGATTGCATACTTTGAGACCTTGCCAGAACACGTGCAGACTCTCTATGACGAATGTTACAAGAAGTTGACCGAGTTTGAAGGACAGAACTGATACCTAATCGCAAGTAAGAGAGTGTGCATCAAGTCCAGTTGAGACCATATTAATTCAAATCATGAAAGGAGAAAAACATAAAACCAAGATATAGACTATTGGGACTGCTGATAATAATTGTTGTTCTGGTGACATCAATTTTTTCCGTTGCCTAGGCAGCCAATCTCTATGGAACAAGAATTCGGTGCCCAGGTCCAAATGGTGCTGCTTGTACAGGCTGTGTGCCAAATCCTAATTACCCTGATCTGTACCTGGTGGAGTTTAATGGACTTACGCTGTGCTAATCCAGAAATCTGCCATTGTGTAACTTCCAACTACGCAGAACACTACGCGTCATCTTGTGCCTGTCAGTAAGCAAAGATAGATATACGCTAAGCCAATTCAACCGGACTTGTGACCACGGGCAGGCAAATGAGACTTGCCTACCCGACTAAATATCGTTTTTAATCTATTGAAAACTGCTTCTCCTCTTTATAGACGTATTAATAATTCCTTCACCCATATGTAGTGTTATCAACACATAAAAAGAAGCGGGATGGGTTACTATCCAGGATTCGGAACGCTGGATTTGAGCAATGAAACCCGCTTTCATCATCATCACTGGTTGGGGTTTGATCCCGTATCTACTTTCCAGCAGAAGACTCTAAAAGAGATAATTCAAAACCTGGTTTGAAAAGGTTGACAATTAATAATGGCCGAGAGAAAGGATAAGAAAATTTAGTAGGTGAAGAAGTACTTGTAAGTTATAAAATATGATGACACTTATTCTTATGATAGCCAATAACTTTGGCTATTTTTTAAAGATGCCTCTTGTCTGGCAAAAATTTTCCGAGAGTTGTTTTAAGAAGTGAAAGGAGATCAGCAAAAAGTTCCATCAAAGGAGGTAGGTATGATGCCAGTATTAGATGAATTGGAACTGCAACGTGCTTTCAATAGCTTTTGTAAAAACTATTACGAAATGAAGCTATCAATGCAATCGTTGCATTACAGAGGCGAAAGAATACCGTATTGAATTTTTCAGACATCAATTTCGATGAGGAAGTGATGGTTGGCAGCTATGACCGCACTATTGATCCGGATACGGAGTATTTAGTTCAAGGTAGGAAGATAAGTAATGCTCAATTAATAAAAGCAATTAACCAACTGGCTGAACCATACAGAAAAGTAATCGAGTACTACTACTTTTACGAGCTAAATGATCGACTAATTAGCATAATGTTGGGAGTTTCCAGGAGCACAGTGCAAAGCAGACGTTCAAAAGCACTCGGTTGGTTACGGAAAGACCTGGAGGAGAATTCAGATGTATGCAATACAAATTCTTGACAGAAAAAATGATGATAGAGGGCTCATGCCTTTCGAAACGATCATCGATGCAATAAGCGGAGATTGTGTAGCCATGGATCAGGTTCTTAATCACTATGATAACCAGATGAATTATCTGTCAACATGCCACATTAGATGTGAAGAGGGGTATCTGATTCCGATGATTAATATGGAAATAAAAGATCGTTTAGCTTCAAGACTGATTCAAGGAGTCACACGGTTTAGTATTGAGAAATTCTAATCTATTCAAAAAACTAAATTTCAGCACGATAGATATCCTAATGAATTAACTTGAGCATTATTGCACCTTAACAAAAACGCCAGGAGGATAATGCCTGGATGTAATACAACAATCCGGATACGACAATCCATCACTGATCACAGACGCGAGACAATCCTAATAATAAACGAGTGACAAGCGTTTTCGAGAAGATTGATATGGCAAATCAACTATGAAGTGAAGGGCATAATGATACTCCTCTATAGCCACAGTCCGAGCGTAGACCCGCCGCAGGCAATGGGTAGAGCTGTCCTGGTTGAACAGGGGTGAAACTCCCGTGGGCAATGCCAACTGCCATCCGGATTAAAATAAAAAAATTGAACAGCAGGCTGTGAATGAATAAAAAACCTTGCTCTCAATCATTGGCAAAATTTTAAAATAAATTGTTTAAATGGTTGAAGCTTGATTTAGCCTTGGAATGAAAAGAAATAAGTGAGATTGAAAAAAATGTCGATAACAAAAATAAAAATCCCACATAAAGTGATAATCCGTGCGCCTGGACTCTTACCAATGTTGTATACGCTAAACGAGTTGGCTTCGGCTTTGGATATACCTTATAACACTTTACGTGGTTGGCTTTCTGCAGGTGCTCCACATGAAAAAGATAATAGTGGGCGTTTATGGATAAACGGAGAATCGTTCAGAGCTTGGGTGGTTAGTCAAAAGCCAGATAAAAAATTACAGAGATTGACAGAGGGCCAGGGTTATTGCATGCACTGTAATCAAGCCAGAATAATTGAATCTCCGCAATATACATTCGTCAATGAGAAAGTAAAACGTATAAAAGGGTATTGTCCGGTTTGCAAAAACATCATTAACCGAGGAATCCGAGATGATTGAACGTCAAAACTTTCTTAAAGTATCCAAGTATCTTTTATATTTGAAGGAAGTAATGCAGCTGGGAATAAGCTCTGTTGAACGGTATCGTTTCTACCTCAGACATTTGTTGCTTTGGGCAGATGATCACGATTTCTCAAAAGCACCGATGATACGTCCCACCTTTCCTAAATACTTATCTAAGCAAGTCCAAAAGGACAATAGTAAAGACCTGGCTCAGTCGACACAAAAGAAAATACTCGACACAAGCAAAAGATTTTTTTTTTGGGCTAAAAGGACGTATCCCCGTGAATTAAATACTGTTACATTAGATTGGATTGAAACCTTACGACTGCCAAGACAACCACAGAAACTGCAAGTGAATGTGTTTGTAACTGAAGAAGACGTCAGAAAGCTTGTAATGCCACCAGCCCCGCAAAACGATTTGGCATTATTGCGGGATCAGGCAGCTGCTGCTTTCCTTTTTTTATCTGGAATGCGTGCTACTGCTTTTGTCACCCTTCCATGCTCTGCAATTGATCTGGAGAACCTCACGGTCTACCAATGGCCAGAGCTTGGGGTCAAAACAAAGAACGGTAAGAAGGCGACAACTTTTCTTTATAATGTTCCAGATTTAATTGAGCCAATAAAACGGTGGGATAGCATTATTCGTGAGACATTATCTGATGATGCATGTTGGTATGCACCAGTCCACCATTTGTGGGGTGAGCAAAGCATATCCCAAAACAAGCCCGGTAATAACAGAGCGCATGCACTCGGTCGAAGGATGAAAGTTCTCTTTGCCAGAGCACAAATTGAATACAAATCTCCGCATAAATTTCGGCATGGCAACGCTGTATACGGTCTTTTGCATGCGAAAACCTTAGCAGATTACAAAGCTGTCTCAATGAATCTTATGCATGAGAACCTTGAAATCACAGACGGAATATACGCCCCTTTGTTATCATCAGATGTCAAAACGCGTATCACCGGATTAGTTGACAATACTAGTCAACCTCCAGACCGTAGATTAGAAAATTACCTGGACGGTCTGGAGAAAGAAAAGTTAGGTAAAGCACTATTGATGATTGCTGAAAAACTAATCAATTAAGTACGATGCTTATAGCCTCCAATTGTCAACTGGACTTGCCTTGCGATGCGCCGTAGCAACATCACTTTGCGCAACTTGTGCATAATGACGAACCATATCGAGTGAACTGTGTCCAAGCAAAAGCTGTAAGGTAAACACATCACCGCCCGATCTCAAGTAAGTGATTGCAAAAGTGTGTCTGAATTTATGCGGATGCACATGGGGAATACCAGCCCTTTCACCTAAGCGTCTGATCATGATCCTAAGACTATTTCGGTTAAATGCACGGGATGCGTTATTTAAAAAAAGCGGAGTTTCAGGATCATCACCATCTTCTCGGTTTGCCAGATAACGCCATAGAGCTTTCTTGCTTGCTTTTCCCAGGTAAGTTACCCTACCCTTACCTCCCTTTGCACCTCCGGAAACACCATGTCGAACACTGACTTGTCCGGTTTTTAAATCAACATCACCTACCAATAAAGAACATAATTCAGATGCACGCAAGCCTGTATCCAATAAAAACATGATCAAAGCCTGATCACGGTTGGCTGTTGGCCTACGCATAACAAAGCTCCTACGGTTATTGGGTTGAGCTTCTCTTGAATAGAGACAGGATTTAATTAATTTTTCAATGTCTTCCTTGGAGAATGTTTGAATAACATGTTGAGGATACTTAGGAGGTGGAATGGTTTTTGCGGGATTCTCTAATCCAAACTCTCTTTCAAGCCATGAAAAGAAAGCTCGAAGGGATACATAAACATTTCTTAAAGATTTAGCAGATAATGGTTCAGTATTTCCATTCCATCTTCTGGGTTTGTAATCAGTCCTCATCCATGCCAGAAAGGAAATCAGATCTGAAGTTTTGATTTGAGCAACTTTACGATCTCCAATTTGATCCAGCCAATGCCTTAGGATATGTTCATAAGAGTCGATCGTACGCTTGCTTAAGCCCTCTGCTATCTTGAAAGTGAGGAAACCATCGATAGCTTTTGACAACAGAATTGATGTATGTGAGTTTTTTGAGCCCGGCGAACAGTGGTTCATTATTAAATCCTCCGATTCTAAAATGTTGGCAACCTCTGTACGCGCGGCTAACAAAAAACCAGAGTATTGCGTACTCTGGTTCCTTCTCAATAGCGGGGAGCGGATTCGAACCACTGACCTCCGGGTTATGAGTAATGCTCCTGAATCCGTGCTATTTGTGCGGCGGGTTCTGCAAATCAGCCAAACCGACGAACGCTGGTTCTTGCTTGCCCGGCACGCAGCAGTAGTTGATCGATATTCGTATAGTAGTCCTTTTACGTGGGTTCGTCAAGTCAATTTTCACCTTTGCCGTTCCCTTTTTTAAAACATACTCAAATAGATATATTTGACTTTCTCTCAAGTTTACATAAATTTCGACATATCCATAAATGGTCGAATTTTCGTGCGTATAGGAATTTGGTAGTTTATGCCGATTTTAGACTAAAACATTTTTACACCTGCGCAAAACTCAACCTAAGAATGGTGCCTTTCTTCTCAAGATAACCATGAACTGAGATCGTGATAAAACATAATGAAGTATCGCGCGCGGTCAGGAGACCTGCGCAAAAGATCATCTCCCGCTTTACTCGTCAGGGCCAAGCTTAATAATCTTGAAAAAGCAACCCGCTCGGGCAAACTTACCCGGCGGGTTGTGTAGATTGTGAAGGAATACTTTTTGGTTATTGGCGCATGTTTTGGGTTGCCACTCTTGTTTCTTTTCCGTTTCACATGATAATGCTTTTTTTGGCTTGGAAAAATTCCTAGTGTGCTAACCAATAAATATTCCTTAGAAACACTCTAATGGACCGTAAACTCTACATCTGCGGGCATGCCCGGCTTGAGCCTGTGATCGGGATTCAGCACCTGGACCTTAACCGCATACACCGTGGATTTTCTGCCTGACTCGGTCTGCACGTTTTTGGGTGTGAACTCGGCTTCGTCTGAAATGCGCACGATGGTGCCTTCAAAGGTTTCACCAGCAAAAGAGTCCACCGTGATATACACCTCATCGCCGATTTTGACCTGTCCGTATTGATCTTCGGGCAGGTAGACCACCAGGTCGAGGGTATCCAGGTTGGCCACGCGCATTACGGTGCCGCCGGCTACAGCCAGGTCGCCGACCTCAACATTGCGGGTCAGCACCACACCGTCCACCGGGGAGGTGACCGTAGTGCGGTCGAGCTGCAATTGTGCCATGTTCTGCGCTTGCTTGGCTTGTTCCAACCCAGCTTCGGCTTGTTTCACCATGCTGGCGGCTGCTTCGGCGGCTTTCTGGGCGGCCACTACCTGAAGGGATTGGTCGCCGGTTTGCAGGGCGAGCAGGGCATCTCGGGCGTTATCCAATGTTGATTGGGCGACTGCCACCCGTGAACGCGCCAGGATGATCGAATCCGCGGCGGAGGTGGTGAGCATGCGCTGGTAATCTGAGAGGGCAGAGTCGAACTCGGCCTGGGCAGCATCTTTAGATTCGATGGCGGCATTCTCAAGGTCAGTGTTGCCCGCGGTTTGCGCCTGGGTCAAAGTTGCATTGGCAACTGTCAAGGTCACTTGAGCGAGCGCCAATCTTTTCTCAACCGCGATGAAATCTTTGCTGCTGGCTTTCTTCTGCTCATTCTCAAGTTCGGTGCGCGCGGTTTCCAACGCTTTTTCGGCACTATCCACCTGTGTCAGGGCGGCTTCGATCAATTCAATCTCGTTGAAATACCAGGCTTCCTGATAATCTTCGGGGAGGGAATTGGTCCAGGCCATTTGACGGTTGGGCATATCCTGCACGAGGGCACCCTGCAAGGCAAGTTGGTACTGTGCTTCAGCACTGGCAGCCTGTGAGCGGCTGGCTTCCACGGCGGCTTCGGCGGCGCTTACGGCTGCGGCAGCTTGGTCATATTGCGCCTGGCTTACTTCCGCGTTGATCTTGAACAAGGGTTGCCCGGCGGAGACGCTTTCACCTTCGACCACGTTCACCTCGCTGACCTTGCCGCTGAGCTCTGGTGCAATGGAAGTGTCGATGGCCGAGAACGAGCCTGAGGCGGTGAACTTTCCGGTTTCAGCGGTGGTGCAGGCGCTCAACAATAAGATGAGGATGGTTGACAGGCCGACAAGTTTAAGTAAATCCTGTTTCATAGGGTTCTCCTTGATTAGTAAGTTAGATGCGTTTTCTGAACACCAGAATGCTGGCGACGAAATAGACGACGCTCAGAATGATCAATGGCAATGTTGACGAGAAGAACAGCGAACTGGCTTCCACGCCGCGCACCATGATACCGCGCGTAATCTCAAGATACTGGGTGACTGGCAGCATTTCACTGAACCAATAAGTGAAAGCTGGCATATTCTCTCGTGAGAACATCAACCCTGAGAGGATGATGGCTGGCATGAGCACCACGAACAATAAGATGTACATGGCTTGCAGTTGGGATTGGGAGATGGTTGAAATCAGCACACCCATCCCCAGCGAACCGAGGATGAAAATGATGCTTAATCCGATCAAGACACCCAGGCTGCCTGCCACGGTTATACCAAAGAAGAGTTGGCTCAGCCACAACAGCGCCAACAGATTGAAGATGCACACCACCAGGTACGGGATGATCTTACCGAGCATCAACTCCCATGAACGCACCGGGGTGACGATCAACTGCTCCATGGTGCCTTGTTCGCGTTCGCGCACAATTGCCAGCGCCGAAAGGATAAGGGTCTGTACTTGCAGTAAAATGGCTATCAACCCGGGGATCATATAGATCTTGGAGTCGCCGTTCGGGTTATAGAGTGTCTTAAGGATGCCGGTTACCGGAAGGTTCAAGCTGCTCGAAAGGCCCGATTTCACCACTTTTTCGATGAGCATATCCTGTGCGACCATGGAGGTGATCGAATTGAGTTTGAGTTGAAGCGTCAATGAATCCGTCGGCTGCATCGAGCCGTCGATGTAGATCGGGATTTTCGCCTGGGTGCCGCCCAGAAGGTCGCGGTCATAATTTTCAGGGATGAGGATGCCCACATCCACCAGGTCGCGGTTGATTAGGTCGATCAAGACATCTTCATTCGAAACATCGTAGGCATACACAAAATCCTTGCTGGCGGTGAATTTTTCAATGAAATTGCGGCTGGAATCGGTTTTCGAAAAATCGGCGACTGCCATCTTGACGGATTGCTGTTCAAAGGAAATACCAAATCCCAGCAAGACCAGCAGCAGCGCCGGAAGCACCACGATCATCGCCAATGTGCGCGGATCCCGCCAGATATGAAAAACCTCCTTGCGCATGATTGTCCACAATCGGTTCATGCTTTTCTCCTTTTTTCTTGCTTTACTGGTGTTTCGGTGGTTGAGAGCTGTTCAGAAACCATGGTCAAAAAGACATCCTCGAGCGAGGGTTGGATGACCTCCCATACCTTGATCTTTATTTTGGCATGGGCGAGAGTTTCTTTCACCAGCGGTTCGACGCTGGCGTCTTTCAAGGTGAGGTGTGCCAACGCGCCGTGGATGGTGGCGTTCATCACGCCCTCCATACCGGAAACGAGCGTTAGTACATCGCCCGGACGGTCGCACTCCAGTTGCACCAAGACACCTGGCAGGTTGTTCTTGAGGGTTTCAGGGCTGGCCAGCGCCACCATCTTGCCCTGGTACATCATGCCGATGGTGTTGCAATACTCGGCTTCATCCATATAGTGGGTGGTGGCGAGCACGCTTACGCCCTCGCTGGCGAGGTCGTAGATCAGGTCCCAGAATTCACGGCGTGAGACGGGGTCGACGCCCGCGGTGGCCTCATCCAGGAAGATCATGGAGGGGTGGTGGACGATGGCGCAAACCAGCGCGAGACGCTGCCGCCACGCCCCAGACAGGTTGCGGGTGAGCTGACGTTCATGGCCGCCCAGGTCAGCCATCTCGATCAATTCTTTAACCCGATCAGCCCGTTCTTTCTTGGGCACACCGTAAATGGAGGCATAAAACAGGATGTTTTCCACCGGGGTGAGATCGTTGTAGAGTGAAAACTTTTGAGACATGTACCCGATGCGGCTTTTTACCTCGTTGGGGTTGCGGGTGACGTCATAACCCAACACGTTGACCGAACCGGAAGAGGGCAGCATGATGCCGCACAAAACCCGGATGGTGGTGGTTTTTCCCGCCCCGTTCGGTCCGAGCAAGCCAAAGATCTCGCCTTGCGGGATGTAGAAACTGAGGTCGTTGACCGCGTAGAAATCATTGAAATTCCGCGACAGGTGGTTCACCTCGACAGAGTTCATGCATGACCTCGCTGAGTGCTTACCAAATGGACGAACACATCTTCCATGCTGGGGCGCGTCGGACGTAAGAGGGTCACTTTCAATTGATCTTGATCCAGCCGTTCGCGAAGAGAGAGCAGGATCTTTTGCGAGGCGCCATTATTGGGCACGTTCAACCGTAAAGAGTCGCCGACCGGACGCCAATCCAAAACACCCTGGGTCTCATCGACGATCTGGCGCATTTTCTTGCGCGGGCTGGCTTTCAGCTCTAGGATCTCAAAGGGCAGTTTCTTGATCAATTCGTTTGGAGTGCCGGTAGCAAGCACTTTTCCGCGAGACAAAAAACTCACCTGGTGGCAGCGTTCAGCTTCATCCATGTAGGGAGTGCTGACCACTACGGTAACGCCGAGCTGCACCACTTCCGCCAGGATAACCCACAGTTCGCGCCTCGAGACCGGGTCCACGCCGGTGGAGGGTTCATCGAGGATCAAAAGCTGCGGTTCATGGACGAGCGCGCATGCCAAGGCAAGCTTTTTCTTCATCCCTCCGGAGAGGGTACCTGCCTTGCGATGCTTGAACTCTTCCAAACGGGTGAAGCGCAGCATTTCGGTAATGCGGGCTGGCTTGCGCTCCTTTTTTACCTGCTGAATATCGGCAAAGAAGTTCAGGTTCTCAAGCACACTCAAATCGGGATACAAGCTGAAGTTTTGCGGCATATATCCGATCTGTTGCCGTAGGGGATCGGGATTCTTTCGGGTGTCAAACCCCATCACGTTCGCAGTTCCGCTGGAGGGTAGCATGACCGAAGACAGGATGCGCAAGGTGGTGGTTTTTCCAGCACCGTCGGGGCCGACAAGTCCAAATAAAATGCTGCGCGGAATGCTCATGGAGAGGTCATCGATCGCGGGCTGTGTGTTGCGTTTGCTAAATTGTTTTGATAAATGATCTGTTTTAATCATAAAATCCATATAGGTTCTCCCAAAGGATCCATCTATTTGATAAATGAGGGTCAGAATTTCAATATACTCATCTGCAGGCAGAATCACCAGATGTTGAGCGACATTCACCCGGGTGACATGAAACATGACCCTGCATGACAGGCGTCATCTCTCTTGCACCCCCAGAATGTGATTATGTTATGATAAAAAAGATGAAAAGACCGATCGAGCCGGGGTTATTGAGAATATTCCGCTACTTCGCCGGAGTGGCAGTGGTCTATTTTGCCATCTTGTGGGGATATACCTTGTTCTCTGCCGGTTGGGAAAAATCCGTTCAGTTCCAATTTTTGGGGAATTTCGTGGTTTATTTCTGCCTGTATGGCTATTTAAACCTGCCAATCATGGAACAGCGGCTGAGAAAAATATTCTTACCATTGGGGTTGTTGGTAGCCGCGCTTTTCCCGGTTGTCGGCAATTTTGTGTATCTGTTGCACCCGCAGCAAGCCGATATTTTCACGATCATTAACCGTAGTTGGTTGTGGCTGCCAATCCTTTTTGTTCCCCTGGTGTTAATTGCGTGGCAGTATAACTTTAAGGCGGTGTTAGCCTATATCTTTTTTTCCAATGGGCTTGAGTTGATCGTCTTATTTTCTGTGATGGATAAATTTTCCTACGAGACACTTCCGCTGATAGGTGTGCCGTTTATCCGGGCGTTCGCGTTTGGCACGGTGGGGTATATCGTCAATATTTTGATTGAAACGCAGCGCATGCAAAACCAAAAATTGATCCAAACCAACTTGAGGTTGAACCAATACGTGAACACTTTGGAGCAGCTTGCCACCAATCGCGAACGCAACCGCCTGGCTGCCGAACTTCACGACACCCTTGCCCATACGCTCAGCGGATTGTCAATTAACCTTGAAGCGATCAAGACGGTGGTGCAACCCTCGCAGGTTGAAGCTCAAAAAATGTTGGATCACTCCTTAAATACCACCCGGCTCGGATTGGATGAGACCCGCCGCGTGTTAAAGGCTTTGCGGGCAGGACCGTTGGAAGATTTGGGTTTGAAACTGGCTTTACAGAACCTTACACAGGCTGCTTCAGCGCGTTGTTCGATCCCCGTCACGCTAAATTGCCCCGATCAACTGCCCGTGCTGCCCATGGATGTGGAGCAAAGCATCTACCGCATCACCCAGGAAGGTCTTGAGAATATCGTACGCCACGCCAATGCCACCCAGGCAGCAGTAAATGTAGAGGTGGCAGCTGAGAAATTGGAGCTCACAATCCATGATGATGGCGTTGGGTTTGACCCGGGGCGGGTACCCAGCGAAGAGAAATTCGGCTTGCGTGGATTGCAGGAACGAGCGGCTTCGATTGGCGGCAAGCTGGTGGTTGAAAGCCAGCCCGGCAGCGGTACCACCATCCGTTTTGTGTGGGAGCGGTTCAATGATTAAAGTGTTGATCTGCGACGACCAGGAGATTGTCTGCGAGGGATTGCAGCGCATCCTCGAATCGGATGAAGAGATCAGCGTTCTGGGAACTGCGCATAACGGCATCGAAGCCCTTGAGAAGGTTGAAAAAACCAAACCTGACCTGGTATTGATGGACCTGAAAATGCCTGAGATGAACGGGATCATAGCCACACGCAAAATCCGCGATAAACATCCTGATATCAGCGTATTGATCTTAACCACTTTCGACGATGACGAATGGCTGTTCGACGCCATCCGCAGCGGTGCTTCTGGTTATTTGTTGAAAGACAGACCGCGCAGTGAATTGATCAACGCGATCAAGGGCACGGTCAGCGGCGGATCGTACGTAGACCCGGCTGTCGCAGGGAAATTATTGAACAATGTTGCGCAAAGCATCCCCCAACGGACGCCCAATGTGGATACTTTGCTAAGTGACCGTGAGTTGGAAGTGCTTAGGTTTTTGTCCATGGGGCTTTCAAATGCAGATATAGCCAAACGGCTCTTCCTGTCTGAGGGCACCGTGCGCAATTACACCAGCGCTATTTTTGCCAAATTGAACGTGTCTGACCGGACACAGGCGGTGGTAGCTGCTCTACGGGCGGGTTTGGTGGACCTTAACAGCTAAACAACCTTAAACCGATCAACCCTTTTTATGACAATAAATGTATCTGAATCCCCAAAACCTATCCATTTGGATAGATATTCAGGTTAACAACCTACCGATATTGGTATATTGCGTTGAAATCGTTGGAATGTTAACCTTGATCTATCTCAAGAAGAGAACCAATAAGTGGTCAACACAATTTTCTCTTCCCAATTAAATAGTTCAAGGAATCAACGCATGTTTAAACCAAAAACGACCATTACTGGTCGTCTGGAAAATAGTAGCGGGGAGTGGATTCGAACCACTGACCTCCGGGTTATGAGCCCGACGAGCTACCACTGCTCTACCCCGCATCGGAAAGAGGAGTATATAACAAAACTTTGCCTTTGTCAAATCCAATTACACAAAAGATTGTGAGGAGGTCAGCACATGGTATACACTTTTTAGATAAGTCATACGAGTTGTACCGGGACCGATGTTTGGAGTTATGGGGGATAAGATATCAAGACATCGAGGTGTACATTGATCAAAGCTATAAC
>Ga0209203_1000304_pt1 | contig 43795 bp, 33 predicted proteins | sample AD_UKC109_MetaG_FD_184423 | JGI IMG/M metagenome (GOLD analysis project Ga0209203, IMG submission 184423) | Active sludge microbial communities of municipal wastewater-treating anaerobic digesters from Hong Kong - AD_UKC109_MetaG (SPAdes)... | ecosystem: Engineered > Bioreactor > Anaerobic >... | reverse complement strand
CCGAATTACTCGCTTCTGCTTTGGCTTGTCCATGCCTTTGGGTGTATTAAATTTAGCACTGAAACACAATTAAAAAATTACCATCGAGAAAATCGACAGTCTCGTAAGCCCCAGGAAGAAATCGATCAATCTTCATCAGCCCTTTAGGGCGGCAGAGGCGGAGGTTGCATTTTCCAATTTCCCGGCGCTCACGCACCGGGCTACCCTCTATCGCCCCTGACGGGGCTGTTTGTCGCCCGTCGGCGCATTTATCGACAGTCTCTCAAGTCCGGGGTGACAAAGGAGCGAACTCCGATCTTGTCCTAATCAATTTCCCTACCGCAACTTTTCACTCGCACCTCATAACTCATAACTGTCATTTTCCGACGCGGAAAATGATCGTCGATTCGTCGCGGCGTTGCGGCGCGCCGAAGACCTGCTCACACCACGTTTCGAGCAGATCGCGCTGACCGCTGGGCACGTCGAGCGGATGCAGCGCCACCGCGGCGACTCCCAGTTCGCGCAATTGCGTTTTCAATTCCGCCGGAACCACATCCGCCAGGCCGACCCAGTTGATCGGCTCGCCGTTGAGCGGCGTCAGCGACGGCGCGACCTGCAAAACCTCACCCCGCAAACCGTGCGGCACGCCGGGCTCGGGATTGCCGCTCACCACCCGATGCCGGTGGACCGTCTGGTAATAGCGATAGCGCGCATTGACCGAGGTCGTGCACGAAAACGGCAGCTCCAGCACCGCGCCGTCCTCGATCTCAAACAACGCGCCGTAGGCGTCGGGCACGGACGTCTTGAAGGCCGGATTGGGCAGATGGAAAAACGACACGGCCAGCCCCAGCAGCACGCAAATGCTGATCAGCTTGCCCTCGTCGTTGGGCCGCAGTTTCTCGATGTACTCCGCCGCCGCGCGGATCGTCTGCGCCGCCGGCACGGCCAGGCACAGTTGCGCCATCGCGGCAAACGGCAGCGGATCGCCCGCCGGCAGCAAGGCAAACGGTCCGGGGATCGTCGTGGCGCGGCCCCAGACGGTCAGACGCTCGCCCCATGAAAAGGCGAACAACACCAGCGCGCTCGCCCACCAGAACGCCGCGTCCTTCGGACGGCGCACCAGAGCGTACGCGGCGACGATCAGCAAAAAATACGGCACGGTGTCCGCGTAGGTGCGCGGCAGAAAAACGAGCTCGAGCACGTCCAGTCCAGCGGCGGATTCGCGGAACGTATAGCGCTCCATCATCAGTATGAAATTGAAAAAGCCGACGAGCGCCAGCGCGCCGATGACGCGCAGGAACGTGTGCGTCGCTTCGCGTTGCTTGTCCACCCAGCGCGTCCAGATCGCGGCGGCCAGGGCGAAAATCAACAGCGCCCAGCCGAAAGAGACGTGCCACAAAAACGCGAACAACAACGCCGCGAAGGCGGTCCATTCCGTTTTGTTCGACGGCCGATCGCACAGACGCACGATCGCCCACGCGCCCAGCGGCAGCACGAACACCCCCGCCATTTCCAATTCGCCCGCCGCCACGCGTGACAAAACATACGTGGAAAACGCGAAGGCCATTCCCGCCGCCAGCGCCGGCCCGTGATCGCCGACCACCGCGCGTAAAAACAGATAGGCGCACAGTCCGTTGAAAAACAGCGTCAACAACAGAATTAAATTCACCGCCGCCGTGGGACCGAAAAGGCGCGTTACCGGTGTTAATACCAATGGAAGCAAAACCGAGGGAATGACATGTTGTTTGTTGGCCTTCATCGAGAACAATTGCCGAGACGGCAAATCCAGCGTCCGGTCGCCGCTCAACGCCGTCGGCGCGGCCCACATCCGCCACAAATTCGCGAAAGCGGGTCCGTTTACCTCGCCCACGGCCACCGAATCGAAATAGTAGACCGCCGGGACGCTAAACAGCGCCGTGGTCGCGACAAGCAGCAACAACGTGACGATCCAGTTCCGCATCAGCCCTCGATGGTGGTTGAAATTTTTATGGTTCGTGAAATGATAACGATGCTTGAAAACATATCAAGTCGTTTCCCATTAAACCAACAAAAGGATAAGGGAGTGCAACAATGAAACGAGTTCTGTTGGTCCTGGTGGCGATGATGCTTTTGTTCAGCGCCTGCTCGTACATACAAAAAGAAGCCATCCCCGAAGGTCTGTACACCGCCCCGCAGATGAAGGCCGATCAGCTTGAACGCGGCGATCACGTGATCCTCACCCGCTACGGTTTCCGGCTGTTTACCATTCCCATCAGCCTGCCGCAGCCCAACACGATGATCAACACGGCGATTCAGGACAATCAGGGCAAGGGCATCACCAACCTCGACGTCGAATTCTCCGAGTTCAATATCCTGATTTTCCAGATCCCTAAAATCCGCGTCGAAGGCGACATCGTAAAGTAGGAGGCGATCATGCGTAAATCGATTCCGCTGCTGATCGTCGCGTTGTTCATGCTGGGCGGCTGCGCCTATATCTCGAAGGAAGCCGTGCCCACTTCTCTGTACACCCGGGCGGACATGCAGCGCGAAGGCGCGCAGGCGGGCCAGGTCGTCACGTCCACCCGTTACGGCGTGCGGCTGTTCACCATTCCGCTGACCGTCCCCCAGCCCAACGAGATGGTCGACGAACTGGTGCGCACCAACAACGCCAAGGGGATCACCGATCTGGATGTCGAGATGAGTGAGCTGTTCTCGCCGATCATGGTGGCCCCCGCCAACCCCTGGGCCACGGTCATCGGTTTGATCATTCAGATACCCAAAGTTAAGGTCACCGGACGCGTCGTTCAGTAAAAAACGAGAAAAGACTTGACGAAACGGGGCGTTATCTGGTAGCCGTAGGAAAGGTCGATAGGCCTTTCCGGAGGGAGCTAATGAAGAAAGTCGCTTTGTTGGTCGCGGTCGTGTTGGTGTTGTCTATTGCGGCGGGGGCCGTGGCGGATAGCAGCACCCAGACAATCAATATTTTGATCAGCAAAATCCTCAAAAATTACGCGATGAAAACCGACTTCGGCAACGTTTATTTCAATATGAGTGACTTGCGGAAGCTGGTCGATTCGGCGGCGAAACTGCGTCCGATCAACCTGGGCAACTTCGTCACCGATCAGAACAACGTGGTCAAGATTCAGGCGCTGGGCTACGACAAGGGCGTGGTGACCATCCTGGTTACTTCCCTGGGCGCGGCGCAATAAAATAGTCCGTTTTCATCCGCTAATGAAGAACGCATACGGCAGCCCTGCCCCGGGCTGCCGTTTTCATTAGGGCGTCAGACGAAATACGGCCGCGCTTTGCGCCGGCACATGCGCCGTCCAGCGGCCCAGGGCGTCGCGTTCCAGCTCGGCCGGCGCGCCGAAAATCTGTTCGATGACGACGTTCCCGTCGAATTCCGCGGCCAGCTCATAATCGGTGAAACGCAGCGTCGCGGTCATCAGATCCCATGCAAACAACGCGACGATCCGTTCGTCACCGTTCGCCCGCACCCAGACGCGCGCCGGATTCGACGCCACCATCGCCACGTCGAAACCAGGCACGGCGATCGGCCACAGCACCGCGCGCTCCATCAGATCGATCGCCCAGAAGCGCCCGCCCCAACCACGCAAATTTTCCGCCGCCTCCGAGGTCAGCAGTTGCTTGCGCGCGTCGTTGAGCGTCAACAGGCTGTCGCCCAGCAGGTTGCTCGACCCGCCCAGGTAATTGGCCGCCACCGCCGCCTCCGCGTGCGAGTCCATCAGCGGCCAACGCACGCACAGGTTGTCCGGATCGACCGCGTACCACACGCCGTCGACCGTCGCGCGCACGCTGTGGTAGCGCGCCAGATTGGCCGTCAGCGTGTGCAGCGGCACGCCGGGGAACGTCCCGGTCACGTCCGACGAATCGCGCGCCGCGTGGAAATAGCCCAGGCTCGGCAGCCACACCTGCCCGCTGGCCAGCAGAAACGCGCCGCCGGCCGCTTCGCGCAACGCCCGCATTGCGCGATGATAGGCCTCCATCGTCGTCGAACCGTCCGCATGCACGCCCTCGTAGGCGCCGACGAACAGAAAGTCGAACTTGAAATACTCGAACCCGTCGGCGACCTTCGCCGCGATCGCCTCGCGCACATACGCCTCGGCCTCGGGCACGGTGATGTCCAACACGTAGAATTTGTGGGTGTTGAGCAGGTCGTCGAACTTCACCGGCCGCCCGTCGGCGTCGTACAAAAACCACTGGGGATGATCGTCGAACAGATCGCTGCGCACGTCGACCATCAGCGGGGCCATCCACAGCCCGGGCGTCATGCCCAACTCGCGAATGCCCTGCGCCACCGGCGCCAACCCCTCGGGGAAGCCCGCCGTGTAGCTGTCCCATTCGCCAAAGAGCGTTTCGTAGCCGTCGTCGATCTGGCACAGCAGCGCCTCCTCGTCCGGATACAGCGCGCGCATCGCCGCGCAATTGTCCAGCACGATGTCCCGGTCGATTTCGGTGAAGTAATCGTACCAGGTCGCCCACCCGAAGGGCGCGGCGCGTTCCGGCTCCAGCGGCGGCGTTTCGGCCGCGGCGGCCTGCGCGTATTCGTACAGATCGTACGCCGGGCGCGCGGCGAGCTTGAGCCAGATCGGCTCCATCTCCAGCGTTTCGCCCGGAACCAGCGCGCGTTCGTCGCCGGGCGTGCCCTGGACGATCTGCAAACGCACCAGGTCGTCCGCATGCGTCAGCGAGCCGCCCGCGTAGGTTTTCCAATGCCGCGCCGCCAGCGCGCCCCACAGCAGGCCGGGCCCGCGCTCCGCGTCGGCGACCGCGCCCATCCACCACGAAACGCCGTGGCAGGTGGCCAGATACTCGTAATTCTCCGCGCACGGCACCGGCGCACCGTCGACGTTCGCCGGCGGCGGATCGTCCGACAACAGATTCTCGACGCCGGTGAAAGTCCAGGCGTCGTGGCCGTTTTGCACCCATGCCGCGCGCCCGATATTCGCCGGCAATTGCACGCCCGTGCCTTGCCCGCCGGCGCTGGGCAGATCCAGATACACCAGACGCGCGCCCTCGCCCAACCGCTGCGGCCATGTGATACTCGGACGCAGCACGGCCGTGCCCGCCGCCGCGTCGAAGGCGATCGCCACGCTCAACTCCGGCGCCTGCGCATGGCCACGCAGCGACCATTGCCAACCGTTCGCCGTCTCCACGACCTCCCGCTGCGGATACTCCTTGGCCGCGACGACGTGCAGCGCACCGTCCGCGTCGCGCCATGCCAGGCGCGCGGTGGCGTCGAGCAGGCCGATCGCGCATTCGTCGCCGGTCAGCGAAAAGCTCGCGCCGTCGGCGGCGAAGACCAGTTCGCTCGCGCACGCGACGGGCAGCGTCTCCGGCGGCGTCTGCGCGCCGGGTTCTTCCTCGATGCCGTTGCTTTCCACGCAACCGGCGCACGCCAACAACAAACTAATGAAAATGATGAAGTGTTTCATGCCGCGCAATTTAACAGCGCCGCGCGCGGACAACAAGGGCGGTGTGAAGTGTGCCCCTCGAAAGAAGAACGCTTTTTTGTGTGCCACAGTTTTCGCCTTGGCGAAAGCTGTGTCGGTCAACAACCAAACACGGCCATGTTCCTGTGGAACAAGACCATGGCGCCCCTTTCCTAAACGGCACACCTTTGGCTTCGCCAAAAGTGTGGCACACACGCCGGCCGAGGGTCCACACAATGACAGCAAATCATAGGTCCAGGAATTATTCCTGGTGGTTGACTGATTGTGGGTCATCGGTTGAAATCGAGAAACCATGTTGAGCCAATACCGCCTGATGATCGTCGATCCGGATGACGCCGAGCTGGAAACCGCGCTGCTCGGCGCCGAAGGCGTGCCGGTCGTCAGCGTCGCCGCGTTGCCGGTGGCGCAACTGCCGGCCGACATCAGCGCGGTGCTCGTGCCCTATCGCCTGCTCGCCGGCGTCGACATTCTGCCGAGTTGGACCAAGCGCGTCGCCCTGATCGTCTTCGCCACGCCGGGCACGCCCGACATCGACCGCGAGTTGTGGAACAAGGGCGCGCAGATCGTTTCCGCGCGTTCGTTGGCCGCGCTGGATCTGCGATCGATCGCCCAGGCCGCGCGCCGCTTCGCCGCGATGTTGCGCGAGCGTGATCACCTGCAGGCCGCGTTGGCGCGCATCGATCAATTCGGGCGTCAGCTTTCGTTGGTGGAAAGTCCGGGCGCGCTGCTCGAACGCATCCCCAGCCTGCTGCAAAGCCTGCTGCCCTTCGACGTGCTGCTGCTGTGGGACATCACCGAAAAGGATCTGCGCCTGTTTCTGCCCTACATGTGGAGCCGTCCGCAGGTCGACGCGGTGACCAAACAGGCGCGGCAGTTCGTCGCGCGCCAACCGGACCTGCCGCCGTTGCCGGCGATGTCGCAGCGCCACGAATTCGATCCGGTGCATCGCGAGCCGCCCGCCGAACGCATCGCGCACCACCTGATCAGCCGCGTCGGCACGCAGCGTTCGGTGTTCGCGATGTTCCGCACCGGCGATCTGCCCTTCGCCGCCTACGACGGCAAGCTGTTCGACCTGGCCGCCAACCTGATCACCTCGGCGTTGGCCAACGCGCGGTTGTTCGAACGGCTCGAACAACAGTCGCAGAAGATCATCCTCAAAAACCGCGAGCTGCTCACGGCCAACCGGATGAAAACGAATTTCATCGCCAACACCAGCCACGAGTTGAAGACGCCGCTGCATTCGATCCTCGGCCTGACCGAACTGCTCGTCGAAGCCGACGACGCCGACGAACTGTCGCGGATGGCCGGACGCATCAACGTCAACGCCCGCCGGCTGCTGGAAACGGTCAACGATCTGCTCGACTACAGCCAGATTCTTAGCGATCGCGTCGAGGTCTTCGCCGAATCCTTCGCCCTGCGGCCGTTTCTGCACGAGATGCTCAACAACGTGCGCGACCTGGCCGAGGTGAAAGGTCTCGCGCTGGCGCTGGAGATCGACGACGACCTGAAAACCGTCGCCACCGACCGCGAAAAACTCTACCGCATTTTGATCAATCTGCTCAGCAACGCGATCAAGTTCACGCCCGCCGGCAAGGTGCTGATGCTGGTCAACCGCCAGAAAGAGACGATCCAGTTTCACGTCACCGACACCGGCATCGGCATCGCCAAAGATCAACTGACCCGCATCTTCGAGCAGTTTCACCGCGTGCGCGGCCCGCTGCACGAGGCGCAGGAAGGCACCGGTCTGGGCCTGACCATCGCGCAAAGCCTGGCGAACATGCTCGGCGGCGTCATTCGCGTGCTGAGCACTCCCGGCGTCGGCTCGACCTTCACCCTCACCTTGCCCCTTGCGCCCCCGCCGTCGGATAACGATGATATACCCCTGTTTGGCGAACACTCCGGAGGCAACGCCCCATGAGCGAATCATCCCCGCGCATTATGCTGGTCGAAGACAATCCCGATCACGCGTTCTACATTCAAAAGGGGCTGAGCAAACGCGGCTTCCACGTCGATTGGTACACCGAAGGGCCCTCCGCGCTGGCCAAGGCGAAGGAGGATCCGCCCGACGCCATCCTGCTGGACATCATGCTGCCCGACATGCACGGCCTGGACGTGCTGCGTGAATTGAAAAGCGACAACCGCACCCTGTTCGTGCCGGTGATCGTCGTCACCGCCTATGCAACGTTGCAGTTGAATCGCGAAAAGGAAATGGCCATGACCTACGGGGCCACGGACTTTTTCAAGAAGCCCTTCAAGGTGGATGAACTGGCTACGACGCTGCGCAAGATTCTGAAACTGTAATCGCCTTCGGATCGCAGAAAATCAAAAACGCCATCGCCGGCCGGCGCGACGCGTCGCTCATCGCAAAGCGGATCGTATCGAGCGTGTAGCCCTCGCCGTGCATCTCGTTGATGATTTTCTCCAGCGTTTCGGCGGTGACGTCCATGGTTTCCACCACGCGAATGGGGCGCCGTTGCTCGTCCATCATCCCTCCGGCAGGTTGGTGAAAAAGACGGCCAGCATCGCGCCGATCGCGCTGCCGATGAAATTGAGCAGTTGCTTGTTCGGTTTTTTCTGGAACTGACCGAAGATGCCGCCCATCGTGCTTTCGATGTGGTTGGCGATGATCGCGGCGAAGGTCATGACCACGATTTCCCGCAGGCCGATTTCGAAATACTGAATCGAAAAACCGCCCACGCGCAGCAGGATCATCGACAGGATCGCGAACACGACGACCGCCCCCGCGCCGATCAGGCTGCCCTCGACGCTCACCCCGCCGCGCGTGCCGGCGCGCACCCGCTCCAGGGTGATCAACCGGTAAACGCGCCGCCCGTAGGCTTGTCCCAAATCGGTGCTTAGGATGTCGCCCAACGCCGAGGCCATCGCCGCCAGAAAAGCGACCACGCACAAAAAGCGCGTTTCCGGTTCGCCCGAGAGCACCAGCACCACGGCGCACAGGAACGGAATGAAGCCGCGCACGAAGATCATCGCGAAATTGTGCAGGCTCGTTTTTTCCTCGCCCACGGCGATTTTACGCCGAATCATCACCTGCACCGCGTGCCACCGGGCCGCACCGGCCGACAGGAAAAACAGGCAAAGCAGCACGAAGCCCGACCAGCCGAACGCCAGATAGACCGCGGCCATCACCACCGTCAGGCTCCAGGCGCCCGCCTTGGTCGTCCATTTAAGTTTCCAGGCCAGCAGGCTCAGCACCAGCGCGAGCGCGAGCCCGATGAGCGGATTCCCGTTGAAGTGAAATTGAAATGGCATCGTCTTTCTTCCACTACCGTCCTGAAAACACGGAAAAAATCAGTTCAAACTATGCCCGATCGTTTCGCGCCGCGCAACAGGCGATGTGTATCATCCCCCATGGGGTTCAACAAAAACGGCGCTCGCATGAGGTCACGCGAACGCCGTCGATTCGGTCCATATCTCGTTCAGCGGCCGGGAATATCTTCCGGATCCGGTTCGACCAGCCAGTGGCGAACCTCGCTGCAATAGTAGCGCACGTTGATCAACTGCGTATCCACCCGGCCGTCGGTCACTTCGCGGTGGAAGCTCATTTTCAAGCCCGACACCCAATGCTTTTCCGGGCAGACGTTGTCCATGTTGTCCACGCCGTTGCCGAAAACGTCCTTGCCGCGCAGTTCGTCGTACGGCTCGTAACGACGGCAGACCCGGCGCGCGCCGGTCAGATTGAGGCGCTTTTCGTTCGTATAGAATTCCGAGCCCGCCAGCAGGTAGCCGACCGGGCAATAATCGGTGATCACCTGGCCGGTGAACGTCTCGCCCGACGCACCCACCGTTTCCGGCTGCTGGAACGCGTTCGGATCGGCGCACACCAGGCTCAGGCCGGAAAGGATCTTGTCGCCCTGGTCTTCCTTGATGTTGTACACCAGCGCGTGGGCCACCTTGCCTTCCGGGCACATGTACGAGCGTTCGCAATAATTTTCCACTTCGTTCAGGCACGTCTGGCCGGATCGTTCGGTCAGCAGCACCTCGCTTTGCTTGACGTACAACTTGCCGATCATGCTGCCGGCCGCGGCCGCCGAGGCGGCGATTAAAGTGGCCAAAAGAACCACGACCACCGTCTTGTGTCGTTTCATCCGCACCGTTCCTCTCTGCTAAATGTCGAGACGTTCGCACCGCGAACCATGACTCGGTACACTACAAAAGACACCGCAAATACGCAAGCGGATAAACGGAAATTGAGGCTGCAAAAAACGTGTGCATTTTTCTGTAGTTAAATCCCAAAGTCTTGACAAGCCACCGGGCAGGCGATATGTAATCGTTGTGGTGAGAGTTATTCATTTACCATGAAAATCATGTAGGGAGGCAGGCCCATGCGTGTTCGCTATCTGCTGATAGCAGCGACGATTATTACTTTATCGCTTCTTATTTTCGTCAACGACAAACCGCAGGCCCAGGGTGGAGCTTATGTCGATCTGGCGCAGGTGACCAACGACGACTTCGACGATTTTTATCCCGACGTGTCGCCCGACGCCAAACGGGTGGCCTACATGAGCTACCAAAAGAGCGATTCGGCCGGTAAAAACTTCGATATTTTCATCAAGGACACGGCCTCGGGCTCGGTGCAGCGGCTGGACGTCGACGAAGCCGACGACGCGTTTCCGTCCTGGATGGCCGACGACCACACCCTCCTCTTCGATTCCTACCGTCGCGTCGACATGCGCGCGATCTGGAAAAAGAACGTCGGCGGCGGCACCATCTCGAAGGTGACCAACATTCCCAAGCTGGCCTTCGGCGCCGATTGCCACTACGACAACGTAAAGATCGTCTTCAACGCCTATGACAAAGGCAAGGACGTGGGCATCAACCGCAACGGCATGTTCTGGAAACGCTGGCGCAGCAAGATGCCCAACATCTACATCATCAACGCCGACGGCTCGAACCTGCTGGACCTCAACACCCAGGGCCTCTTTCCGAAGTGGAGTCCCGACGGCACGCGGATCGTCTTTTCCAGCAACGCCTCGGGCAACTTCGAAATCTACACGATCCGCCCCGACGGCTCGGACCTGACCCGCCTCACCTCGCGCGAGGCCGAGGACATCGAACCGGCCTGGTCGCCCGGCGGCCGCTACATCGTGTTCACCTCGAACGAAAACAAAAACTGGAATCTGTGGATCATCAAATCCGACGGCACCGGCCTGGCTCCGCTGACCACCCACGAGAAATTCGAGGGCGGCGCGATGTGGGGCAACGACGGCTACATCTATTTCCATTCCAACGATAACGGCAACTGGGACATCTGGCGGCTCAAGCCGGCCGGCTTCGTGCCGATCCCGCCCGACATCGACGGCGACGGCATCATCAACGTCAAGGACCAGTGCCCGAAAGAGGCCGAGGACATCGACGGCTTCGAGGATGAGGACGGCTGTCCCGACACCGACAACGACAACGACGGCGTGCTCGACGCGGAGGATCAGTGCCCCGACAAGCTGGAAGACAACGACGGCTTCCAGGACAACGACGGCTGCCCCGATCCCGACAACGACAACGACAACATCGCCGACAAAGACGATCAGTGCCCCAACGAGCCCGAAACCTACAACGCCTTCCAGGACAAGGACGGTTGCCCCGACGATCCGCCGCTGCAGAAGCTGCATCCGTTGGCCATCCAATTCAAGGTGTATCGCGATGAATACACCATGCAAAGCATCCCGATCCTGGAAAGCCTCGTCGAGAAACTCAAGAACTGGAAAGAAGTGCGCGTGGCCGTGCGCGTCTACACCGACAGCGTGCAGCACCGCAACAATTCGCGCCTGACCCAACGCCGCGCCGAGAAGATCAAGGATTACCTCGTGCAGCGCGGCATCGAACCCGGCCGCATCCAGCCCTTCGGCATGGGCGACGCCGCGCCGGTCGCCAGCAACAGCACGCGCAGCGGCCGGGCGCAGAACAACCGGGTGATCATCGAGGTCCTCGGCGAGTAATTTGGGGATTTGTGGCAGACGCCCCTCATCCCCGCCCCTTCTCCCGGTGGGAGAAGGGAGTCCTTGGTTACCGGCTTTTGCCCTCTCCACCAGGGAGAGGGTCGGGCGCGGCCCGGGGTGAAAAAGAACGCACTACAACGCATGCGGGGATGGAATTTTTCCGTCCCCGTTTTGTTTAATAAACTCGACATTCCGCATTGTAAAATTCCGCTTTCCGCTTTCGTCATTCCGCATTGGATTGGCTCATCGGGTTGTACTTTGACGGTGAGTCCTTTATGGTTGGAAAAAAGATACGCAACCGTGGAGGCCATAATGGGTGTTGGCAGCAGTCCGAAAGAATACATCAAAGCCGTGGCGGACGGTTACGCGATGATGACGGTGGTCAGCTTGCGTAAATTCGGCACGAGCGAACAACTGCGCACACTGCTGCAATACGTCGCCCAATTCGAGCGCGAGTTCCGCAACGAGATCATCGCCGAAGACGATTTCGACGGGAACCGCAAAAAACACCACCGGTTGTCGAATCTGCAAAAGGCGCGCAACATCATCATGGGCTTCGCGAAAAGCCGCCGCATTCCCCTTTAACCAGATGCGAGGATAATTGACCGCACGATGACCGCTCCGCGCTCGACGTTGCGTTTGTTTTCCCTGACGATCCTCCTTTCCCTATCGCTTTTGCTGTGCTCGTCGTGCGCCGTGGGCACGGCCGACGACAGCATCAGCGCCTCCGCGCCGCCGCCCAATCCGCTGGCGGAAAAGGAAACGGCCGCGCGGAAATTGCCCCCCATGGCGCAGGGACGCGAGTTGGTGCGTCTGGCCCGCGAGCACGAGCAGGCCGGGCGCTACCAGCAGGCGTCGCGGTTGTTCGCCGAGACGGGCGACCTGCTGCCCGCTTACCGGGCCGCCGCGCTGGACGAGGCGGCGCGCAACGCGTCGGCCGCCCACGATCACGCCGCCGCCCTGACCATGCTGCAAACCCTGCGCACGCAGTATCCGCAATCGCCGCTGACGCGAAACACGGCGGGGCGCATCGCGCAGTCCTACGTCGATCTGGATAAAAAGGACGAAGCGGTCGCCGCGTATCGTCAGGCCGCCGCCGCGGCCGCCGGCGCGACGCTGCGCGCTTATTACCTGGTGCGCGCGGCCGAGCTGCTTGAAGAGCAAAAGCAAACCGCCGACGCGGCCGCGTTGTATCGGCAATTGCTGGAAAAGACCGATCCGCACCGTTACAGCATCCGCGCGTTGGAGGGCCTGCACCGCACGGCCTTCGCCGGGGACGTGCCCGCGCAGATCGACCACGCGGCGAAGTTCGGTTTGCGCATGTACACCGGCGGCGCGTATCAGCAGGCGGGCCCGGCGCTGGATCGCGCCATCCGCCTGCGGCGCGAACGCGGCGAGCCGTGGACGGCGATGCCCGAGCTGGTCGACAAGGCGGCCGATTCGTTCTTCCGCACGCACCACAACGATCAGGCGGCCGCGTACTTCGAATTGCTCAAAACGCGCCAGGACGCCAAGTACGGCGACATTCTCTACCAGCTCGCGCGGCTGTACACGCGTTTGGGCGACGCGCCCAAGGCGCGCGAAAACTACCAACTGCTGACCAAGCACGGCGCGGGCTACGGCGCCCGGCGCACCGGCTGGTATCAACTGAGCCTGTTGAACATCGAGGACAACAAATACACCGACGCCTACGGGTATTACTCGCGACGTTTGAAAGAAAAACGCAGCGCCAATTCGTTCCTGCATTGGAAGGCCGGCTGGACGGCGATGATGGCCGGCAATCTGAAAACCGCCGACGGGCACTTTGCCGCGATCCTCAACGATCGGCGCGGCGAGGAAAAGGAACGCGCGAGCTTCTGGCGCGCACAGGTGCTGCTCAAGCAGAAGCGCGTCACCGAGGCGATGGCCATTCTCACCCGGCTGAACAAAAACGATCCGACCGGCTATTACGGCTGGCGTAGCGCGGAAATCCTGCAGGCGCACAAACGGCCGGCGGTGACCATCGCCCAGGGCATGAACCGGCACAACACGCGGGGGCCGAAACTCACGCCGATCAACAGCGCGTGGTGGGCGGAATTCGACGAGCTCAAAAACTTCCCCCGCCTGCAACAGACGACCGAACTGGGCTTCTGGCGCGCGGCCAACCGCGAGATGGTGTCGCTGGAGATCCCCAAGAAGATCAAAGCACCGCAACGTTTCGCCCTCGCCCGCGTCGCGCACGACGCCAAGGCGTATCCGCTGGCGCGCAAACTGGTGTACGGCGGCGGCGTGTACCAATACCTGAAGGGACACCGCGATTCGCTGCTGGACACGTACTATCCGCTGTATCTGCCGCTGGGCTACGCCGAGAATGTCGAACGCTACGCCAAACAGTTCCGCCTGCCGCCGGCGCTGGTGTACGCGATCATCCTCAACGAGTCCAACTACCGGCCGACGGTCGAGTCGCCCGCCTATGCGGTGGGCCTGATGCAGGTCATGCCGCAGACCGGACAGGAGATCGCCGCCGCGCTGGGCGAGGATTATCACGAAGACAGCCTGTACGATCCGGAAACCAACGTCCGCTACGGTTGCTGGTACCTGCGCCATCTGTTGGATACGCTGGGCGACGACCCGGCCTACGCCGTGGCTGCCTACAACGCCGGCCCCAAGGCCGTCGCCAAATGGCTGCGCAACAAACAAAAAATAGAACAGGCGTACTTCATCGCCGAGATCCCTTACCTCGAAACCAATCGGTACGTCCGCCGGGTCATCACCGCGATGAAAAAATACGAGACCATGCTGACGCATCGCGACCGGGCGCGTTGACATAAATCGCGGCTTTCTCTAAACTTTGGTGGCTTTTTCGATACTCAAGCTATATAGGTTGATCAACCGCAATGAGTGACACGCGCCTAACCGACAACCAACGCGACCAGATTCTGGAAACCATCCAATCGTTGGGCGGTACGATCGTCAACATCAAGCGGTACCCGCCCGGATCGTCCATCATCAAGATCGCCCTGGAACGCGGCATCGGCCACTTCGACAACATCTTCGCCGAGTTGAATTCGTTCACGCTCTCCGAAAATGAGCGCCAGTTGCTGATCAACGAGGAACTGCAGCCCGACCGCATCCAGAAGCGCGGCTACGTGACCAAGTTCATCCAGACGATGGGCGATCGCAACATCAAAAGCCTGACGTACAAGAAGGGCCTGAACAGCGGTGAGCTGGAAGTGTTCGTCGACATTCTCGGCCAACAACCGGATGAATTGCGCCAGATCGAGGACATCAACAAGCACCTGGAAGCCAAAGGCGTCACGCACATCGAAATCGACACCAAGGTTTTCGTCGCGATCGAACGCGGCCAGACCGTGGCCGACATCGCCGAGCTGGAAAAGCTGGCCAACGTACCCAGCGGCCAGCTCAACGACGAGAATTTCAAGGAAGGCGTTTTCGTTCAATACCTGGTGAGCAAGCTGCCGCTGGAGGACCTGAACATCTCCGACGACAAGTTGGACCAGCTCAAGCAGCAGATCGATTTCGACAAGGTGAAAAACGCCAAGAGCGTCGATTTCGAACAACTGGCCCCGGTGTTGGCCGCCGCGCTGGATCGCTGGAGCAACGACGCCGAGGCGATGGAAGCCGACATCACCGCCCCGCAGCCGGCGTACCAGCAATCGGCGGTGACCAGCGAGATGATCTCGAGCATCAGCCCCGAGTTGCTCAAACAGATGGCCACCATGCAGGCCGCGGCGACTACCGAGGCCAACGAAACCTCGCGCGACGAACGCGTGGAAAAACTGACCGGCACCTTCGAGAGCATCAGCCGGGTCATCTACTCGTTCAACCAGCCGCAAATCCGCGCCAAGCTGCTGGACGACTTTCTCAAGATCGTCACCAACTTCAAATCGTTTACGCTGGCGCGCATCCTCTCGACGCGCTTCAACGAGGACCTCGAGGAAAAAGCCGACCTGAAGGGGCGCATTCTCTCGACCCTGTCGATGAAAAAGAAATCGACGATCATCGACATGTTCCTGCGCAAGTACCACCGGGTCATCGAAGGACTCAACCCGGCCGACTTCGAATTCAATCCCTCGCAGATCGACGAATCCGAGAAGGTGCTCAACCGGCTGATTCAGGATCTCAAAACGCGCCAGCAATCGCCCGACCTGGTGGAGAAAGCGCAAAAGGCCCTGGGCATGGCGCGCGCCGTCAAGAAAGAGGCGACCGATCCGAACAAGCTGCTGATTCTCAAGGTGCGCCGGCTGATCACCAAGGACCCGGATTATTTCCTGGACGACAAGATCCAGCCGAACATCCCCGATCTGCTCGTGCGTCTGACCGACATGAACCGTCCGGACGTGGCCAAGAAGATCCTCGACAAGATCTATCAGAACATCAACGACGAGGATCCCAACGTGCGCCTGCGCCTGGCCGCGGCCATCGTGCGCATCAGCCAAAGCCTGCTGGAAGTGAAAAACACGACGTACCACAGCCACCTGTACAACTGGAACCTGCGCGCGTTCCGCCAGGAAAAGGAACAGCGCGTGTACGCCGCGTTCCTCGCCGTGCTCATCGGCGACCTGGGCAAGCTGATCGAAGCGGGCAACCTGCAGTTTGTCATGCAGATTTTCAAAGCGGTCAACAACCTGCGCGAGATGGAAAACGACCAGGTGAAAATCAAGTTCCTCACCATGTGCGAGGCGAAGATCCTCGAGCACAAGGAACTGTTCGACTACCTCATCGACCGCTTCACCGCCGAGGATGAAAAGCAAGCCGAAATGGCGCTCAAGGTGCTGTTCACCATGGACACCTCGCGGCTGGTCGGCAAGCTGATCGAGATTCTGCGCGACAGCGAGGAAATGCGTGTGCGCAAAAAGGTCATCACCGGTCTGGAGCGGTTCCCCGAATCGGCCAAGCCGTTGGTGCGCGAGTATCTGGAAAAGCCCGAACAACCCTGGTACTTCATCCGCAACCTGGTGGTGCTGGCCGGCGACATGAAAGACGATCAGGCGATCGTGCTGATCGCCAAGCAGATGACCAGCCAGCACGAGCAGGTGCGCAAGGCGTGTCTGTCCTCGTTGATCAAAATCAACAACGAGCGCGCCAACCAGATGATGGCGCAGGCGCTGCCCAACCTCGACCTGTCCAGCCAGCGCATGTTGTACACGCACCTGGGCAACGCGCGTTCGAAGGCCGGGCTGGAGTTCATGCTGCAGCAGCTCGATCCGACGCTGCCGGAAAAGAACGAACCGCTGGCCATCGACCTGATCACCGCGCTGGGTAAAATCGGCGGCGAAGAGGCGCTGCCCCTTTTCAAGAAAATCATCCGGCCGGGAAAACTCAGCAGCCTGTTCGGCCCGAAGGTCAGCGACAAGATCACCGAGGCGACCATCCGCGCCCTGGGCGACCTGGGCGGCGAGGAAGCCAAGGACATCGTGCAGAAGTTCGTGCGCAGCAACAAACCGGAAATCGCCCGCGTCGCGCAGGCGGCCCTCAAGAAGATCAGCTAGCCGCCGGCGGCCGCTCCATCGGCAAAGCCCATATTTGTTCGAGCGTGCGCGCCGTCGCGCCGCGATGTGTCTCCAACGCCCGCCGCCCCGCCTCGCCCATGCGCGTACGCAGATCCTCATCGGCCAGCAATTCACGCAGTTTCGCGATCAGGGCCGGGCCGTCGGCGACCACGGCGATTCCGCCGGCCGCGCGCAGGGCGTCGACCTCGGCAAGAAAATTGGGCGTCAGCGGCCCGGCGAGCACGGGCACGCCCCAGGCGGCGGGCTCGAGCACGTTGTGCCCGCCGACCGGCGCGAACGATCCGCCGACGAACGCCGCCCGCCCCAAGCCGAAAGCCCACCCCAACTCGCCGATGCGGTCGATCAGCAGCACGTCGGCCGCGCGCACCGTCGCCGCCGTCGCCTGTGAACGCAACTCGACGCGACACCCGGCGGCGGTCAAATCGTCCAACGCCTGCCCCGCCCGCTTGACGTGCCGGGGCGCGACGATCGCCGCGAGGTCGGGAAATTCCTTGCGCAACGCGACCAGCGCTTCGCCGATCGTGCGCTCCTCGCCCTCGTGCGTGGAGCCGGCGACGATCACCGGCCGGTCGGCGCAAAACGCGCGATACAGCGCCGCCACGTCGTCGGCGGGCGTTGCGCTTGGCGAAATATCGAACTTCAAACTGCCGGTGACGATCGTCTGGTCGGCGGGCGCGCCCAGTTGCACGAAGCGCTGCCGGAACTGCTCGGTCTGCACGCACAGCAGGTCGAAGCGGGCGAGCGTCCGGCGCACGGCGAACTTTAAAAATCGATAACGCGGGAAGCTGCGGTCGGAAAGCCGCCCATTGACCATCACCAGTCGCGCGCCGTTGTCGGCGGCGATGCGCAGGGTCAGCGGCCACAGTTCGGTTTCCAGCAACAGCAGCAGGCTCGGCCGCAAACGCGTCACCCACCGCGCGGCGCAGTTGAGGCAATCCAGCGGCGCGAGGGTGATCGTCGCTTTGCCGGCGAACAGTTCGCGCGCGCGCCGCAGACCGCTGGGCGTGTAGGCGACCACGACCACCGGCGCTTTGTTCGCCTCGATCAAGCGGGCGATCAGCCGTTGCGCCGTGTTGACCTCGCCGACCGACGCGCACCACACGACGATCGGCCGGTCGGCCGCCAGCGCCGGGACGCGGCCGAAGCGGGCCAGCGCATTGTCCCACCAGTCGCGCTTGAAAACGCCGCCGACGGCGACGACCACGATCGCCAGCGGAAAGGCGATCAGGCCCAGCAAAATGTAGACGGTCAAAAACAACATGCGCTCAGTCGCCCTTATGTTTGCGGCGTTCCATGCGTTCGATCTGATGCCCGACGGGATCTTCGAAGTAGCTCTCCAGCGGCCCTGACCAGCGCATGTTTTGCGCCAGATAAACGCGCATCCGTCGCGCCGGCGCGTCACCTCGTTGGTGCACATACGGCGCGAGCTCGACCACCGAGGCAAAATGCCGCTGCAACTTGCCGGGCATCGTCTGCTCGTCGACGTACAGCACGTCGCGGCCGATCAACTTCGCCCAATCGTTGTCCAGCGTGAACTGGCTGCCGCGATGCGCGAAGTCGGCCGTGTACACGCTCGGTCGATCAACCAGATGATAAACCAATTCGCTCGCCGTTTGATAGCGCTTGGTCATCAACGCCGCCTGCGGATACCTTTCGCGAAACGCATTCACGTGCTCGGCCAGGCCGTCGTAACCGTAGAACTGCGCGGTGATGTCGGTCTTGATCGTCACCAACGGATGAAAGACGTGCGCGTGCAGCGCGATCGTCGGCAGCAGCACGGTCAACGCGACGGCGACGAGCCACCGCGGCGCGTGCGTGCGTCCGGCGTCGATGCGGCGCATGATCCAATCGACCGCCAGCGGCGTCAGCGCCAGCCACGCGACGGCCGGCCAGTTCGCCTGAATCTTCGCCCGCCACGCATTGACCGCGAAGTACGCCAGGATCGTCAACGCGGGCACGGCCAGCAACAGTCGCTTGCCCTCGTCGTCGCGCCGTTCGCGCCAGGCGGCGATCGCGGCGATGATCCCCACCACGGCGAGCACGGGGGTGATCACGCCGATCTGGCCGCCGATAAAATCGAAGAACGAAGCCAGCCGCGCCGCGCCGACGACATCCGGATCGAAGGCCAGCTTGCTCACCGCGCGCCGGGCGATCCAGTCGTGTTTCAGGTTCCACAACACGACCGGCGCGAAGAGCACGGCGGTCGCCAGCGCGCCCAGGTACGGCCACGGCGTGCGCAAGTGCGCGCGGCCGCGCGGTTGCGTGAGCAAGGCCAGGAAAAAGCCGAAGGCGACGATGACCATGCTGAACTTGGCGTAGAGCCCGCACGCGCACAACACGCCCAGCAGCGGCCACCAACGCGGACGATCGTCCAGCACGATTTTCGCGAACAGCCACCACGCGCCGGCGGCGATCGCCAGCAGCAGGCTATCGTGCAGGATCAACACCGCGCCCGCCGCGAACAACGGGGTGATCTGCAACAGCAGCACGCCGAGCGCGGCGGCGGTTTTGTCCATCACGCGCCGCAACAGGCCGTAGATCAGCAACGAGGCGACCAGCGCCAGAAACACGGCCAGCGCGCGCAACGACAGGCGCGATGCGCCGAACGCCTGATCCCACAGCCAGTGCGCCCAGGCGATGCCGCCGGGTTGATCCCAGTAACACCAGTCGGGTTGCAGCGACCACGTCCAGTAATAGGCCTCGTCGGGAATGACGCCCACCCGCGCGCCCAGCGCCAGGCGCAACACGGAAAGCAGCAGCAGAATCAGCAGCAGGCTGGCGAGCGGGCGGCGCACCGTCGGCTACTCGTCCCGGAACTGCATCTTGTACAGCCGGGCGTATTCGCCGTCGTGCGCGATCAGTTCTTCGTGACGGCCGTCCTCGACGATCACCCCGTCTTTGAGCACGAGGATGCGATCGGCGCGGCGGATGGTCGAGAGGCGGTGCGCGATGACGAAGGTCGTGCGCCCTTCCATCAGGTTCTCCAGCGCTTCCTGCACTTCGGCTTCCGCCTCGGTGTCCAGGCTGCTGGTCGCCTCGTCGAGGATCAGGATCGGCGCGTTCTTGAACAGCGCCCGCGCGATGGCCAGACGCTGCCGCTGCCCGCCGGAAAGCTTGACGCCCAGTTCGCCGATCTGCGTGTCGTACTTCTTGGGCGTGTGCTCGATGAACTCGTGCGCGTTGGCGCGTTTGGCCGCCTCGACGATCTTCTCCATCGTCGCGTCGGCCTGGCCGTAGGCGATGTTGTTGCGGATCGAATCGGCGAACAGGAAGGTATCCTGCGTGACCATGGCGATCTGCGTTCGCAGGCTGCGGATCGTCGCTTGCGAGATGTCGCGATCGTCGATCAGAATGCGTCCGCCGACCGGATCGTAAAAACGCGGGATGAGGTTGATCAGCGTCGTTTTGCCTGAACCGCTGGAGCCGACGAAGGCGATCATCTGACCCACGTGCGATTGGAAGGCGATGCCCTTGAGCACCTCGCCGTCGGCGTCGTTGTAGGCGAAATGCACCTTCTCGAAGGTCACCGTGTCGCGCAGCGCCGGCAGCTCGACCGCGTCGGGGCCATCGCTCACGCTCGGGGGCGTATCGAAGACCTCGAACACGCGCGCCGCCGCGGCCAGCGCGCTCTGGAACGCCGCGTTCATTTTGTTCACGCGCTTGAGCGGTTCGTACATCAGGCCCAGCGAGGCCATGAAGCTGAAGAATTTACCGGTGGTCAAACCGCCCTGGATGACCAGCGAACCGCCGTACAAAATCACCACCGCCGCGGCCAGCGCGCCGAGCACTTCGATGACCGGGCTGGACAGTTCGTCCCACTTCGAGCGCTTCACGTTGGCGTCGTAGACCTTCCGGTTCTCGACCTGGAACCGCGCGCGCTCGTAATCCTCCATGCCGAAGGCCTTGATCACGCGGATGCCGGTGAAGTTCTCCTTGAGGATGCCGGTGAGTTCGCCCATGCGCTCCTGCCCGCGCTTGGTGTATTTGCGGATCTTCTTGCCGAAGCGGACGATCGGGTACGCCGTGGCGGGAAACAGCACCAAAATGATGAGCGCCAACTGCCACCATTGATAAAACGCGAGCACCGCGAGGCTGATGAGCGTGATCGGCTCGCGAAACAGGTTGGTGATCGACGGCACGGCGCGTTCCATCATGTTCACGTCGTTGGTGATGCGGCTCATCATCACGCCGGTGTTGGTGTCCGAATAATAGTCGATCGACAGGTCCTGGAAATGATCGTAGAGCTGGTTGCGCAGCAGGCGGATGACGCGTTGCCCGACGACCAGCAAAATGTAGTTTTGCGCGAAGCGGAACACGCCCTTGAGAATGTAGATGAGCACCACCGCGACGGGGATCAGCTTGAGCCAGAACATCGCGACGTCTTTGTCCGCCTCGGTGAACACCTTGTCCATGGCCGGCTGCACGAGGTAGGCCGTCGCCGCCGTGGTCGCGGCGACCAGCAGCGCGCAAGTGAACGCCAGACCCACCCAGAAGGCGTAGGGCTTGAAGTAAATCATGAAGCGCTTGAACTCGGCCCAATCCTGCGTGTGCCAGAACTTCAGTTTTTCGGTCCACTTCGCCATGTCGATCTTCAATCCTTTCGCCGCGCCGCCAGCGCCAACACGCGCCCGGCCACGGCCTTGCTCACCTCGCCGCCGTCCAGCGTACGCCACAGTTCGTCGCAGTCGGCCAGCGCCTTCGCCCGGCCTTCGTCGCTCAACAGGGTTTGCAAATGCCCCGCGACGATCGCCGGCGAGCACTCCTGTTGAATCAACTCGGTGAACGCCGCCCGCCCCAGGATGATATTCGGTAAACCGATCATGTCAACTTTGATCAACCAGCGGGCGAGCAGGATGTTCAGCGCGTTGCTGCGATAGCAGATGACGTGCGGCAGCCGGGCCAGAGCCGCTTCGAGCGTCGCGGTGCCGCTGGTGATCGCCCCGGCGTCGGCGCACGAAAGCAGCTCGTAAAAGCTCCCGCGCACGTACACCGGCGTAATGCCCGCCGCCGCGAAATAAGGCGCGAGGCGTTCGGGCGTCACCGACGGCGCGAGCGGCACGACGAACTGCACATCGTCGCGTTGCGCGGCCAGCAACCGTCCCGAGCCGGCCAAGGCGGCGGTGTTGTGCTTGATCTCATGCCCGCGACTGCCCGGGGCGAGCACGACGATCTTCTTGTCCGCCGCCAGCCCGAACCGGGCGCGCAGGTCCGCGCGGTCGATTTCATGCGTGGGCAGCGTTTCGAGAATCGGGTGCCCGACGAAGGTACAGGCCGCGCCTTGTTTTTCGTAAAACTCACGCTCGAAGGGCAGCGCGACGACCATGTGGTCGATGCGGTCGGCGATCACCCGCACGCGCCCGGTGCGCCAGGCCCAGATTTGCGGACTGATGTAATACAGCACCGGAATGCCCAGGGCCTTGGCCTGGTTGGCCAGCGCCAGGTTGAAGTCCGGCAGGTCGAGGCAAATCAGCACGTCGGGGCGGCGCGTTTTGAGCGTGCGCAACGCGGCCAGGTAGGTGCGGCGCAGTTTGCGCAGGCCGCTGAGCACGCCGGTGAAGCCGACGATGGCGATGTCCTCGGCGCGGCCGACCGCCTCCAATCCCGCCGCCAGCGCCTGCTCGCCGCCGATGCCGACGAACCGCGCGCCCGGCGTGCTTTCGCGCAGCGCCCGCATCAGATTCGCCGCGTAGGTGTCGGCGCTGGTTTCGCCGGCGACGAACATGATCAACGGTTCTCCCGGCGGCGAGACCGACGGCGCGAAGGTTTTCGGCCGTGTCAGGCCCATGCCGGTGTACTTGCGGATCGCCGCGAGAAACGCCCAGGAACAGGCGACGCCCAGCAGCGCGCCGGTCAGAATGTCGAGCGGAAAATGCACGCCGACGTACACGCGGCTGATCGCCACCAGCGCGGCGAGCGGCACGACCGTCAGCCACAGCCACCAGCGGCGGTAGGCGTACAGCAGCGCCGTGGCCGTGCCGAACACGCCGGCCGCGTGCCCGCTGGGGAACGAGCGCGAACCGAGCTTCGGGCCGATGATGTGCAGCGACTGCGCCGAGTCGCTCAGCGGAATGGTCAGTTTGTCGATCCAGCCGAGAACCTGCGTTTTCACCGCCTGCGCGGTCAGCGCGCCGAACGCAATGTCTTTCAGCGGACGCGGACGGCCTACGAAGCTTTTGACGATTTGCACAAGCAAGCCGCTCAGCCCGACGGCCAGCGCGAGGTAAATCAGGTTGCGCGGAAAATTCTTGCGGTCGCCCAGGTACAGGCCCAGCGCGCCCAACAGCGTGAGCGACAGGCCGTGGCCGAGGTTGGTGATCAGGCCGAAAAAGACGTCGAGCGCGGGGGAAGACCAGCCGGCGTTGATCGCCAGGAAAATCGTTCGATCGAAGCCGGCCAGCGCATCCAACATCTCACCACTGCAACTTCCATTCGAAGTAAACCTGCGCGGCGTCGTGGGCGTCCTTGCGGAAGTAATCGCCGGTCATGAACAGGTGACCGCCGTAGATGGCGAACAGGACGTTGGGCGAAAAGATATAGTCGACGCGCGCGTCCATTTCCCAGCCGATTTCCGCGTCGTCGGTGACCGGATTGGGCTCGGTGGCGCGAATGTAACCGTAGCTGACGTAGTAGTGATGGTTCGCCTGGAAATTCAGGTCGAGGCCGAGGTTGGCGAACATCGTGTTTTCCACGCCGCCGCTGCCGTAGCCGTCAAACAGGCCGCCGGGCACGCCCGCGCCGGGGGACAGATTTTCGTAGACCGAGAAGTAGCCGCGCTTGATGTACTCGTCCATCGTTTCTTCGCTGATGCCGAAGTCGTTGTCCGGCGCGAAGAAGCCTTCGTAGTTGACGGTGTCCGGATCGTCGCCGCTGCCGTAGCCCATGGTCAGGGCGACGGTGTCGACGTTGGTGATGCGGTAGTCGGTTTTCAACAACGCCGCGCGGCCGCGCCAGTGCAGGTCTTCGGCGCCCTCGACGTCCTCGTTGGCGAACAACGTGCCGAACTGCTGATCGTACTCGGCGTTGATCGTCACCGGGCCGAAGTCGCCGACATAGTTGGCGCCGAGGTTCCACATCTGGCTTTCCTGCCCGGTGTATTCCTCCTGCGTGAAGGCGGGCAGCAGCCACATCGGGCTGTTGGGGGCGACGCGGTTGGGATACTGCGTGACCTTGAAGTCATTGACCCAACCGAACAGCGAGAGTTTCTGCTTGGGCGTGGGCGTCGCGTTGGCCCAGACGAAGAAGGTGTCCTCGTCGTCGTTCCACTTCATCTTCATTTCGTAGTTCTCGCCCTCGTACTGGCGCACGGCGCCGGCGGCGATTTCGAAATAGCGATGCTTGTAATAGGTGTACGCGCCGTCATGCTCGTTGCCCATGATCAGCCGGTTGCCCAGCTCGACGGGCATGCGGCCGAAGACGAGGTACAACGGGATCGGATAGATGTCCATGCGCGTGTACAACTCGCGGAAGTACAACGCCTCCATGTCGAACTTCTGATCGCCGCGCCCGCCCATCACCGGGGCCTGGCTGCCCCAGACGATGTCGCCCAGTTGCATGCGGATGATCAAGTCGGCGTAGTTGCCGAAATTGAAGATCGTGCGGAACTGGAAGCGCTGATCCCACCAGCCGTAATCGTTGCTGAACGTCGACTTGGGGTGATAAGCGTATACGCGGTCGCCGGCGAAGTTCGTGTAGTTGTTGATCGTGTTGGCCTCGACCAGTGCGCGCGAACGGAACTCGCCGTGAAACGACACCGACCAGCCGTTGCTGAAGGTGATCGCGTCGCGATCGGCGTCCCAGGGCAGCAACGGCAGCACGTCGTTTTTGCCCGACGCCTTTTTCTCGACTTCGGCCAACCGTTTTTCCAACTCGGCGATCTGCTTTTGCAGTTCCTCGGCGGTCGGCTGATCGTCGTCGTTATCCTCTTGATCGTCGGCCGCCCAAACCAGGGCGCACGACGCCAGCACCACGCTCACCAACACCAACAGCGATAATCCTTGACGCCACATCTTCATACTCCGCAATCGCTTCAGATACCCATCAGTGTGATTCGATAACGCGCGGCATAGCTGCGCACGCGTTCGGATTCAATCATCAGACTCGTGCCCGCTTCGACCGCCAGGCAGGACGCGCCGGCGCGGCGCATGACCGCCAGCGTCTGCGTGCCCCAGGCCGGAACGTCGAAACGCGGATCCTGGTCGGGCCAGGCGACTTTGGCGACCACCGTGTTTTCGCCGGCGAGCTTGCCCGCGCGGCGGATGGTCGCGTCGGTATGCTCGAAAGCCTCGACGGCGGCCACCGCGCCCTGCTTGACGACCACGGTCTGGCCGACGTGCTGAGCGGCGACGGCGCGGGCGACGGCCATGCCGCGCTCGATGTCCTGCCGCATCGCCGCGTTGGGTTCCGGGCCGCCCAGGTGCCCGGCGGGGGTGACCAGCTCGGGCAAGGTCGCGGTCTGGGCGACGATGGTGAAGCCGTGCGCTTCCATCTCGTCGGCCAGCACGCCGAACAGCGAATTGTCCTTGCGATCCGGCAGGCGCATGAGCATGGCCATGGCCACTTCGTCGAACTGGATATTCGCGAAGTTAAGGCCCTTCTCCACCTTGCCCAGGTAGAGCAGTTCGCGCACGCCGTGATCCTTCATGTACGCGATGATCGTGCCCACCTGCCCCAGGCTGAACGAGGCGCAGGCGACGCTGACCGGGCCGAGCGCGTCCTGACCGGTTTCGGCCAGTTGCGCCGACACGACCTCGCGGCCCGCCCGGCGCAGGGACCGGGCCGCCAGCCACGGCAGACGGCCCGCCCCGGCGACCAAGCCCAGCGGGGCAGCGCTCATTATTCGACCGCCTTGAGGCGTTCGAGCACTTCCAGCGAAACCTTGAGCGAACGCAGTTCGTTTTCCACGCTGATCATCCGGTCGCCGTTGCCCTGCACACAATTGAGGAAATGCTGAATCTCGAACTTCAGCGGATTGCCCTTGTGCACGAACAACCGCTCGACGATCGACTCCTGCCGATACTTGAGGGCCTCGTCGGCGACCGTGAGCGTGTAGCTGCTTTGCGAACTGCGATGAATATGTATTTCCTGGTAGGAATAATCCAAATTGATGTACGCGCCCTTCTGGTGGACCGTCAGGGTGCGAATCTTCTCCTCGCTGACGCGGCTGGCCAGGAAGGTGGCCAGCGTACCGTTGGTGAAGGTGATCTGCACGGTGACCAGATCCTCGTAATCGGACATGATCTTGCGGCCCTGCACGTCGAGCTTGGCGATCGGCTGGTCGATCATGTTCAGCACGATGTCGATGTCGTGGATGAGAATATCGAGCACGACGCCCGCGTCGGTGATGCGGCCGGTCCACGGTCCGATGCGCTTGCTTTCGACGATGAAGGGATTGTCGACGATCTTCTTGACTTCCTGCACCGCGCCGTTGAAGCGCTCGACGTGGCCGATGTGCAGCACGAGGTTGTTTTTCGCCGCGACGGCGAAGAGCTCCTCGGCCTCGGCCAGGGTCGGAGCGATCGGTTTTTCCAGCAGCACGTGAATACCGTTTTCCAGAAATTCCTTGGCCACCGGAAAATGCAACGCGGTGGGCACGGCGACGCTGACCACGTCGACTTTGCCGAACAGCTCGCGATAATCGCTGAAGTACGGCAGGCCGAACGGCTCGGTCACCTGCTTGGCGCGCTCGACGTTGACGTCGGACACGCCGACGATTTCCACGTTGAGCAGTTCGCTGTACGCGCCGACGTGGTAACGGCCCATGTGGCCCACGCCCACGATGCCCGCGCGCAAGGTGTTGGACTCACTCACCGTTCTTCCTCCTCGCCATGGCGATGCCGCGTTTGGTTCCTTCGATGAACGTGAGGAACATCTGCACCGCCGGGCTTTCAGCCACTTCGTCCTTGATCGCCGCGACGGCGTTTTCCACCGTCAACTGCCGCGTGAAGAGAATCTGCCACGCCTGCTGCACCAACTGGCGGTGTTCATCCGGAATGCCCGCGCGCTGCATGCCGATCGAATTCAGACCGACCGGCCGCGCCGGCACGCCCACCGCGGTGGTGAACGGCGTAATGTCCTGCGAGGTCAGCGCGCCCGCGCCGAGCATCGCCAGCGTGCCCACGCGCACGCCCTGATGGGTGCCCGCATAGGCCGCGATGATCGCGCCGTCGTCGACCGTGCAGTGACCGGCCAGACCGGAGTAATTGGTCATCACCACATGGTTGGCCACATGACAATCGTGGGCGACGTGGGTGTAGCCCATGAAGAAATTGTTGTCGCCGACGGTCGTTGCCGAACCTTCCCGGCTGCCCCGGTGCATGGTCACGCTTTCGCCGATCATGTTGTTGTCGCCGATGCGCAACCAGGTTTCCTCGCCTTGGTACTTGAAGTCCTGGGCGGCGCCGCCGAGCACGACCCCGGGCCGTACGCGGTTGTTGCGTCCCAGGCTCGTCCAGCGATGCACGATGACGTTGGCCAGCAGCTCGGTTCCTTCGCCGATGGTCACGTCTTCTTCGACGATGCAAAACGGTCCGATTACGACTCCTTCGCCCAACACGGCGTTCGGGTGCACAATCGCGGATGGATGTATCGTAGCCACGGCTTTCTCTCCTTATTTGGTTTCCAGCGCGTCGACTCGTTTGCCGAGTCGCTGCAAATCCTTCAACGCTTGCGGAAGGTTTCTGATTGCCACCAATTCGCGTTTCCAGTCCATGTGATCCTTGCCGGGGATACCGGCGATCACCTGGCCCGGTTCCACGTCGCGCATGACCGCCGCGCCCGCCGCGAGGATCGCCCCCGCGCCGATGCGCACGTGCGGCACCGCGCCGGCCCGCGCGGCCAGGATGCAGTCGTCGCCGACGACCACCGAGCCGGCCAGACCCGTCTGCGACACCAGCAGGCAGCGTTTGCCGATCAGGCAGTTGTGCGCCACCTGCACCTGGTTGTCGATCTTGGTGCCCGCCCCGATCACCGTGCGGCCGAAGGTCGCGCGATCCACGCACGAGCAGGCGCCGATTTCCACGTCGTCCTCGATCACGACGATGCCGCGCTGCGGGATCTTCACCTGCGTGTCGCCCATGCGCTCGTAGCCGTAGCCGTCCGCGCCGATCGACACGTTGTGGTGCAAGATCACCCGATCGCCCAGCGTGCAACGCGCGCCCACTTTCGCGCCCGGATGCAGCAGGCAATTTTTGCCCACGCGCGCCTGCGCGCCGACGTAGGTCTGCGGCATGAGCACGGTGCGCGCCCCGACCGTCGCACCGGGGCCGACCACGGCGTGCGCCATGACCGTCGCGGTGGGATCGACCGTCGCGTCGGCGGCCACCGAGGCGGCCGGATCGACGCCGGGTTCGTAATGCGGTTCGGGAAAGAACGCTTGCGCCAGTTGCAGCGCCGCCAGGTAGGGATCGCCCACGACGATCTGCGGGGCGGTCAGTTCGGCGAATTCGCTTTTGACCAGCACCGCGGCCGGATCCTTGTCGGCCAGCAGGCGCAGGTATTTTTCCTCGGTGATGAAGGTGACTTCGTCGGACCGGACGGCGTCGACCTGGGCCACGCCGTTGATCTCGCGGTCGGAGTCGCCGACCACGCGGCCGCCGACGATGTTCGCAATCGAATGCAGATCCAAACCGGTCTCCTCTCCTCGCGCGTAACGCCCCCGCGACCGGCCGGTCCCTCCCTTCGGCCGGCGCCGCTTACTGCGCGTTCATCTGGCGAATGACTTTGTCGGTCAGGTCGACGGACGAGGAGCCGTACAACACCACGCCGCCTTCGGTCATCACGTCGTCGACTTTGAGCAGGACGACGTCGTAGCCTTCGGCGGAGGCGATCTTCGCGGTGATCGTTTTGATCTGGGCGATCAACGCCTTGAACAGTTCGAGTTTGTACTGTTCGATTTCCATGGCCGACTGCTGATAGACCTGCTGGTACTCGCCCATCAGCTTGTTGAGTTCCTCGTATTTTTCGCGCTTGGCTTCGTCGCTGAGCGCCGAGGCGGTCTTTTGCACTTCGTCGCGCAGGGTGATGACCTTGAGCTCGGCCTTTTTCACCTTGATCTTCAGTTCGTCGGTGCGGGTGGCCATTTTCTGGTTGATGTCCTTGCCCATTTTGGTCAGTTCCAGCACCTTTTGCAGGTCGACGAAGCCGACTTTCCCGGCCAGCGCCGGACCCGCCGTCAACGCGACGATCAAACCGACGATCACCGCCAGCATCAGTTTACGCATATTTGAACGCTCCTTTCCTTACCCCTTAGAAGAAGGTCCCGATACCGAATTCGAAGACCTGTTTGTCCTCGCCTTCCTGACGATACAGCGGGAAGCCCCATTCGAACCGCAGCGGTCCGATCGGGCTGATCCAGCGAATGCCGAATCCCCAGCTTTGGCGAAGTTCGCGCAGATTATACCAATCTTCTTCGATGAACGCATTGCCCGCGTCGTAAAACAGCAGCCCCTTGAGGCCGAGCTGTTTGACGATCGGAATCAGCAATTCGACGTTGCCCTGTAAATATTTGTTGCCGCCGATCACGCTTTCCACCTCGGCCATGGTCGAGGTCGGATCCTGGTAGTTGTAGGGAATGAAACTGGTTTCGGTCGGTCCCAGGCTGCGCGAGTAGAAGCCGCGCACGCTGTTGAGGCCGCCCAGGAAGTAGCGTTCGGTGATCGGCAGCCGGCCCTCATCGAGGTTGTCGGCGTAGCCGGCCTCGCCGTTGACCATCAACGAAATGCCCCAGTAGACCGGGAAGTAGCGGCGGGCCATGACCGTGTACTTGAGGAAGTTCAGGTCGCCGCCGAAGTTCTCGCTGGCCCATTCGGTCGAGGCCGAAACCTTGGCGCCCGCGGTCGGATCGAAGGGATGATTGACCGTGTCGCGCTGCAAGGTGAAGCGCGTGCTGGTGGTGATCTTCTGCCCTTCCTGCAAGGTGAGGAACAGCGCCGCGCGGTTGTCGACGTCGGTGATTTCCACCTGCTGGTACTGATAACCCAGGTGCGCCTCGACGTCCCAGTACAGCGGCCGGCCCAGGCTGACGTACGCGCCGCGATCCTTGCGCTGGAACGAGAAGTAGTCGCGCTCGGTGTTGTTGAGGGTCGTGCCGAAGATCCACCGCGAATCGAACAGGTACGGCTCGCGGAACTGCAACTGGAAGTTCTTGCGGTACGCGCCGACCTCGGCCATCAACGAGAGTTTCCAGCCGTAGCCGAACAGGTTGTTGTGGCTGACCTGCGCGGTGCCGAAGAAGTTTTCCAGGCTCGAGAAACCCACGCCGATGATGAAGTTGCCCTGCATCCGCTCTTTGACTTCGATGTCCACGATCACCAGGTCGTCCGCGCCGCCGCGCCGCCACTTGATCGACACCTCGTCGAAGTAGCCCATGCGCATCAGGCGTTCCTTCGACTGGCGGATGCCCGGGCCGGAGAACAGGTCGCCCTCGCGGATGTACAACTCGCGGCGCACGACCTTGTCGCGCGTACGGTCGTTGCCGACGATCTCGATGCGCTCGATGTAGGCCAGCTTGCCCTTGTTGATGTTGAATTTGATCTTCACCCGGCGCGTTTCCGGATTGGGCGTAACGTCGGGCTCGACCTCGGCGAAGGCGTAACCGACGTCGGTGTAGCGGTTTTTCAATTCGTTCAGCGACTGCTCGAACTTGCCGCGCGAGAAGACCTCGCCCACCTGGATGGTGAGCAGCTTCATCAGGTCTTCCTTTTTAAAGAGCAGGTCGCCTTCGATGTCGATGCTTTCGATGAAGTACTGCGGACCCTCGTTGACCGACACGGAGATGTACATCCAGCGTTTGTCGGCGCTGAGGGTCACGACCGGGCGGCCGATCTGCACGAAGTAGCCGTGGTTGGCGTAGAACATGCGTAGCATTTGCAGGTCCTGCGCGAACATCGTTTCGCGGTAGACGCCCGACTGGCCCATGAAGCTCATCACGTGGCCGGCCTTGGTCTGCAACTGCTTGCGTAGGGTTTCCTCGTCGAAGGCCCGGTTGCCCACGAAGTCGATGCGCTTGATGTAGATCTTGCGGTACTCGGTGATGCGGATGATCACCCGGACGCGGTTGTTTTCGAGCGGCTCGATTTCGTGGTGGATATCGACCATGAAAAAGCCGTCGGCCTCGTAGAGCTGACGGATCTTCTCGATGTTCTCCTTGATCTTGGCGATGGACAGAATCGTGTTGGGCTTGAGGTCGATCGCCTCGTTGATCTTGTCGTCCTTGATCTTCTTGTTGCCCTCGATGACGAACTCTTTGACCGCGGGTTTTTCCTCGAGCAGGAAGGTGACGATCTTGCCGGCCGCGCTGTCCTCGACCTTGATGCGTACGTCGGCGAAATAGCCGAGCTTGAACAACGCGCGCAGATCGTTGTTGAGTCGTTCGGCGTCGTACAGATCGCCGCGCCGCGTTTCGATCGCGCCGAAGACCACGTCGTCCTCGATGCGCAAGGTGCCTTCGATGCGCACGTCGGCGACCAGATCGCGCGCCGCCGCCATCGCCGGCAAGAGCACCGTCAACGCCACGACCATCGCCGTCAGGACCGCCCATCGCTTCATGCTATCCGCTCCACGTGACCCAGGCTCAGGCGATAGATGCAGTCCATCCGCTTGGCCAATCGTTCGTTATGCGTGACCACGACGAACGTCGTGCCCTTGCTTTGGTTGATGTCAAACATGACCTGCCACAATTTTTCGCTCGTTTCCTCGTCGAGGTTGCCGGTCGGTTCGTCGGCCAGCACGACCTCGGGCTGCATGATCATCGCCCGCGCGAAAGCCACGCGCTGCTGCTCGCCGCCGCTGATCTCGCCCGGCTTGTGATCGAGCCGCTCGCCCAGGCCCAGTTCCTCCAGCGAGCGCCGGGCCATCCGCGCGGCCTCGTCATGCGTATGCCCGGCGATCAGCGCGGGCATCATCGTGTTTTCCAGCACGTCGAACTCCGGAATCAGTCCGTGGAACTGAAACACGAAGCCGATGCGCCGGTTGCGGAACTGCGCCAGTTCGCGGTCGTCGATGCCCGGCGGAAACACTTCGCGTCCGTCGAACAGCACGTTGCCGCTCGTCGGCCGCTCCAGCGCGCCCAGCAAATACAGCAGCGTCGTCTTGCCCGCGCCCGATTCGCCGGTGATGCCCACCATCCGGCCGCTGTCCACCTGCATGTTCACGTCTTCCAGGACGGTCACCGGGCTTGCCGCCTCCAGGTAGATCTTGACCAGATCGTGTACTTCGATCAACGCCATAAATGCTTACTCGTACCGCAACGTTTTGACGACATCAAGCCGTCCCGCAATGCGGGCCGGCGCGAGCGTGGCCACCAGGCTCAGCCCCAGCGAGGCGAGGAAGATGATCACGAAATCCAACACCTTGAATTTCATCGGCAGCGTGTCGATGTAATACACGCGGGGATCGAGCGGAATGAGGTTGTACTTGATCTGAATCAGACAAATCCCCACGCCCAGCGTCGCGCCGATGATCGTCCCGAGAATGCCGATGAACATCCCCTGAATCAACACGATGTGCTCGACGCGCCGGGCCGACGCGCCCATCGAACGCAGCATGGCGATCGACTTCTTCTTGTCCATCACCGCCATGTACAGGCCGGTGAAGATGTTCAACGACGCCACGAAAATGATGATGCACAAAATGATGTACATCACCAGTTTTTCCAACTTGATCGCCGAGAACAGGTTGCGGTTCATCTGCATCCAGTCCTTGGCGTAAAACGGCCACTTGAGCCGCTCTTCCACCTTGCGGGCCACCTCATCGGATTTCCAGATGTCGGCGATTTTCACTTCGAGGCCGCTGATCGAATCGCCCGTGCCGAAAAACGACTGCGCCTGCTCGAGGTGGATGAACGCGAATTTCGCGTCGAATTCGTACAGGCCGCTTTTGAACAGACCGACCACGACGAACGGCTGCGCCTTGGGCAGCACGCCCATCGGCCCGATCTCGCCCATCGGGTTGATCAACTGGATTTTCTCGCCGACGAACACGCGCAGGCTCGCGGCCAGTTCGCGCCCCAGAATCACGCCGGGCAGCGTTTCCTTTTCCGTGTTCTCGCCCAGCGGCGCAATCACCTCCTGCGGTCCGCTGAGCATGTCCAGCGAGCCGCGGTCGATCGAGTCGCCGATGCTCGTGACGTTGCCGGCGGTGTTCGGATCGATGCCGCGGACGATCACCCCCGCCGCGTGGTTGCCGGTCGAGGCCATGCCCTCGCCATAGACGAAGGGGCTGGCCGCCAGCACGTCCGGCGTGCCCTGGATCGTCTCGACCACCTCCGGCCAATTCTCGATGCGGCTGTGGTGGGAAAGCACCAGCATATGGCTGTAGGCGCCCAGGATCTTGTTGGTCATATCCTCCTGGAAACCGGTGATGACCGCGAGCACGACGATGAGCGTGGCCACGCCGACCGCGACGCCCGTGATCGCAATGATGCTGATCACCGACAGAAACAAGCTCCGTCGCTTCGGGCGTAAAAAGCGGAGACCGACGAACCGCGCGAAACCCATCGTTTAGCTTTGTTCCTTTCGCATCTGCGGAAAGAGAATCACGTCGCGGATGCTGGCGCTGTTGGTCAACAGCATCACCAGCCGGTCGATGCCGATGCCCTCGCCCGCCGTCGGCGGCAGGCCGTATTCCAGGGCGCGGATGTAATCGGCGTCGTATTCGTGCGCTTCCTCGTCGCCGGCCTTTTTCGCCTCGACCTGCTCGACGAACCGGCCGCGCTGATCGTCCGGGTCGGCCAGCTCGTTGAAGGCGTTGGCGATCTCGTTGCCGTTGATGTAGAGCTCGAAACGGTCGACCACCTCGGGATTCTCGTCGTTGCGCCGGGCCAGCGGGCTGACTTCCGTGGGGAAATGGTAAATGAACGTCGGCTGCACCAGCTTGGACTCGACCAGTTCCTCGAAAATCAGCACCGTCAGCCGGCCGGGCGTCGCCTCGCCGATGATCTCGATGCCGTGCTTGGCGCAAAACGCTTTGAGCGTCGCCGCATCGGCCAGATCCTCGACCGACAGGTCGGTGTATTCGGCCACCGCGTCGGCCATGCGCAGGCGCTTCCACGGCCGGGCGAAATCGATTTCCTGTTCCTGGTAGGCGAAGCTCAGCTTGCCGAACAGGCTGTGCGCCAGGAAGCAGCACAGTTCCTCGGTCAGCTCCATCAACTGCTCGTAGGTCGCGTAGGCCCAGTAGAATTCGAGCATCGTGAATTCGGGATTGTGCTGCGTGCTGATGCCCTCGTTGCGGAAGTTGCGGTTGACTTCGAACACGCGCTCGAGCCCGCCGACGATCAGCCGCTTGAGGTACAGCTCCGGCGCGATGCGCAGGAACAGATCCATGTCCAGCGTGTTGTGATGCGTGACGAACGGCCGCGCCGTGGCCCCGCCGGCGATGGGGTGCATCATCGGCGTTTCGACCTCGAGAAAGTCGCGTTCGGAGAAAAACACGCGCATCAGGCGGATGATTTCGCTGCGGGTGCGGAACACGTCGACCACGTCGGGATTCATGATCAAATCGAGATACCGCTGGCGATAGCGCGTCTCGACGTCGACCAGACCGTGGAATTTTTCCGGCAGCGGCCGCATCGATTTGCATTGCAGGGTCAGTTCGTCGGCGGCCAGCGACAACTCGCCGGTGCGGGTCTTCATCAGCTTGCCGGCGAAGGCGTAAATGTCGCCGATGTCGGCCATTTTTTTGAAGGACTTGAAGTTCTCCGGGCCGATCAGCTTCTTGGACAGCAGCACCTGCAGGCGGCCGGTGCGGTCGTATATATCCAGAAAAATGACGTTGCCGAAGTCGCGCTGGCCTTTCACGCGTCCGGCGATCGCGAAACGATCGGGAACCTGCTCGATCGCCTCAGCCTCTTTTTCCCCATACATATCGCGTAGTTGCTGCGTCGTATGGGTTACCGAAACCGTCGTCGGGAACGGGTTGACGCCCTGTTCGCGCAAGGCCTGCGCTTTTTCCCGCCGCAGTTCGATCAGTCGATTGGTGTCCTCGTTCATTACCTTAACCTTAGAGGGTAAAAATCCGCGTTACCCTAGAGTTAGTCGGGCCATTCTGTCAAGCCGCGCCGCCGTTTAAGATTCCACCCGGGAAAGCAGATAAGCCTCGATAAAACGGTCCAAATCCCCGTCGAGCACCGCGTCCACGTTGCCCATTTCCACGCCGGTGCGCAGATCCTTGACCAGCCGGTACGGCTGCAGCACGTAGGACCGGATCTGGCTGCCCCAGGCGATGTCCTTCTTCTGCGCGTTGACCGCCTGCCGTTCGGCTTCCTTCTCCTGCAACTTCAGTTGGTACAACCGGGCGCGCAGGACCTTGAACGCCGTATCCTTGTTGCGGTGCTGGCTGCGTTCGTTCTGGCACTGCACGACGATGCCGGTCGGGAAGTGCGTGATGCGAATCGCGCTGCTGGTCTTGTTGACGTGCTGGCCGCCCGCGCCGCTGGAGCGGAACGTGTCCACCCGGATGTCCTTTTCGTCGATCTCGATCTCGATGGTGTCCTCGATGTCCGGATAGACGAACACGCTGGCGAAGCTGGTGTGCCGGCGCTTGGCCGCATCGAAGGGGCTGATGCGCACCAGGCGGTGGATGCCGCTTTCGGCCTTGAGCATGCCGAAGGCGTTCTTGCCGTGAATCTCCACCGTCGCGCCTTTGATGCCCGCTTCCTCGCCGGGCTGATGGTCGATCAACTCGGTTTCGAAGCCGCGCCGCTCGGCCCAGCGCAGGTACATGCGCAGCAGAATATCGGCCCAGTCCGACGCCTCGGTGCCGCCCGCGCCGGAGTGAATTTCCAGAATCGCGTCGGCGGGATCGGCCTCGTCGGAAAACAGCATTTCCAGGCGTTGATCCTGCAGTTTGGCTTCCAGCGCCTTGAGTTTGGGCGGCAGTTCGGCGGCCAGCTCCTCGTCCTGGCTTTCCAGGGCGAGTTCGAGGGTCACCTCGACGTCCTCGACCATGTCTTCGAGCACGCGCCAGGTTTCCAGCTCGCCCTCGACGTCGCTTTTTTCCTTGAGGATCGGTTTGGCCGCTTCGTTGTCGTTCCAGAAGCCGTCGACCGCGATCTGCGCCTCCAACTCGGCCAGTCGCGCCTGCTTTTCGGCTAAATCAAAGATACCCCCGCAGCTCGTCGAACAATTTCCGAGCCTGGGTGACGTGTTCTTTGTGGTCTTCGATCATTTGGTTTTTTCCTTACGTCGTCGCACGTTGCCGATCGCGAGAAACACCAGAATTCCCGCGTAAATCACCGCAGCCACGTACGCGGCGACATCGCCGATTGTGGCATATACCGTGCGGATGTCCAGCGTTTTGACCGTCCCCACGTACGTCGCGGGCACGTAGATATCGGTCGCTTTTATCGTCCGGCCCAGCGGATCGATGATGCCGCTGATGCCCGTGTTCGCCGCGCGGGCCACGTAGCGCCGGTTCTCGATCGCGCGCATGGCCACCTGGTCCCAGTGCTGATAAGGCGCCGACGTTTTGCCGAACCAGGCGTCGTTGGTGATCGTCACCAGGAACTTCGCCCCGAGGTTCGTCAGGCGCCGGACCGTCGTCGGGTACACCGCCTCGTAGCAGATGAACACCGAGAACGGCGCCTTGGGCAGCGGCATCAATTTGTAGATGCCGCTCGGCTCGAAATTGAGCGTCCCGCGAATCTCCTGCCCGGCCAGCCGCTGCAGCCAGTGCTTTTTCGGGATGTACTCGCCGAAGGGCACCAGGCGGTTTTTGTCGTACCAGGCGATGTCCTCGCCCTCGGGCGAAACGAGCACCGCGCTGTTGTGGCTCGTATAGGGTCCGCGCGGATCTTCGCGATTCTTGCGCTTATCCTTCACCGGCACGCCGGCCAGCACATAGTGCTCGGTCACCTCGGCATAACGCGCGATCTCCGGGTGCAGATGCAGCCAGCGCCGCTGCCGCCGAGCGATCGCCGTTTCCGGGAAGACGATCAACTCCGCGCCCTGCTCGGCCACGTGCACCGCCATGTCCTCGTATTCGTCCATGATCCGTTCCCGATGGTCGGGCTTCCACTTGATCGACTGGTCGACGTTGCCCTGCAACAGACCGACGGTCACCGTTTCGCCCCGGGCCATGATCCGCTCGATCTGCCCGGTGCGCACCGCGCCGTAGATCATCCCCGCCGCGACCAGCGCGACCAGCACGGCCGTCCGCCACTTGGGGAACGGCGCTTTCTTGCGTGCAAATTGCCACAAGTGGAAAAACACAACGTTGCCGAAGGCCAGCAGCCAGCCCAGGCCGTGTTCGCCCACCAGATCGAATGTCTGATTCAACAATGGAATATGAAACGCGGCGCAGCCCAAAAGTTCCCAGGGAAATCCGCCGAGGATCCAGGTCCAGCTCCAGTCCCAGAAGGTCCAGGCCACCGGGAAGACCAACCACAGCGGCAAACCGCGCGTTTTCACCGCCCAGTGCGTCGTGACGAACGCGGCCAGCCACGACAGCGCGATGAACGAGGTCATCAGCAGCAGGATCAGCACGGCGGCCGCCGCGGGGATCGGCGAGAAATAGGAGATCGTATAGACGATCCAGTACAGCTTGCCGGTCAGCCCGACCAGCCCGGCGACCCACCCCAGGCGCATCACGCGCTTGCGGTCGTCGGTGGCCAGCACCGCGTCCAGCAGCGGCACGAAACATACGAAGCCCAAAAAGCCCAGCCCCAGATGCGGAAACATGAACACGTACAACGCGGCGGTGACGTAGGCCGGCCAGGCGGTTTTCCATCGGCGCAGCAGCAAGCCCATCACCCAGGCCACGACGAGGAAAAAGCCCAGGTACTCCAGCACCAGACTGGGCGCGCCGAGCAGGCGCAGCACACCGTAAACGGCGTTGACCAACACCGCGACGATCAACAGAACGCGCATGGGCGTCCGGAATTTTGGCTTCGTTCCTCCGCTCATTTACCTTTCCGCCGCTGACAAAATCACCCGTCAAAGGGTGATGGATGATAACAAACGTGGCGGGGGATGCAACTTAAGGTTTTACCGCGATAACCAGATACAATTCCAGGCCCTGGGGGTCCAATTCGATCAACTGGAAATCCTCCGGATGCGCGCGGGCCCAGATGCGTTCGAGCGGGAAACCACCCTCGTCGTGGCGCAGGTAATCGCGCTCCTCGCGCGCCAGCCGTTCGACGACGAGGTACTCGATTTTTTCCGCCAGCAGGGCGTTGCGCCAGGCCGCGTAATCCGGTGCGCGCCGCCGCCAATTGTCCTTTTCCCGCATCGGATCAAGCTCGCTCCGCGCCGCCGCCTCGCGCACGTAATCGTGCAGGCGCGCCGCGCGGCGACCGTCAACGTTCACGTAGGTCACGCGCGTGACGCCGCCCCGCCCGGCCAGGTAGTACGGCCGGTTGCGCCCGGCGTAGGCGACCGCCTTGGGTCGCAGCCGCCACAAATGCGCGTAGCCGGTCAGCGGCATCTCGCGCAGCACGCCGCCGCCCGCGCGCATGTACGCGCCCCGGTCGATCTGCGCGGGCCACAGGGCGATCGTCGCGCCCAACAGCAACAGGGCCGCCCAATACCAGCCGCGCGCGGAATAGCGGCGCAGTAAAAACGCGGGCACGCCCATGCCCAGCAACACGACGAGCAACGCCATCCAGCCCGCCGGCTGCAGCCAGCCCGACGCGGCCACCGGCAGCAGGCCGATGTGAAACGCGCGGCCCGGCCCGACGAGCATCAGGCCGATCACCGGTGTGAGCAGCGCAACGAGCAGGCCCGCGTTGCGGCGGCCGATCGGCCAGCGGGCCAACGGCAGCAATGACAGACCGACGACCCAGAGCAAAAACCGATCCTGCGAGCTGTAGGGAACGAACAGGAAATGCCACAGCAACGCCGCCGGGGCGATCCAACCCACCGCGCGCCACGCCCCCCGCCGACGCAGGAACGACAATCCGACGATCATCCCGCCCACGCCCAACGGCACGAACCACACGCCGTAGGCCTGCATCGTCACCGCCAATGCGGCGGGCAGGTTCGGCGCGTGAAACGGGCTGGCCAGCATCGCCGCGCGTCCGTAGGCTCCGGCAAACCACAAAAATTCCGCCGGAAACAGCGGATTGCCCGCGACGATCCAGTTGCGCAAGTACCACGGCGCGCCGCACGCCAGCAGCGGCAGCGCCCAGGCGAGCACCGCCCGCGCGCGTCCGTGTTTCCACAACAGCGCCAGCGACGGCAGCGCGATCAACGGCGCGTAGGCCAGCGCCAGAAACTTCACGCCCGCCGCCATCCCCAACGCCGCGCCGGCCAGCGCCGCGTAGGAAAAGCGCGGTTCGTGCGCGTATTCGATCGCCAAGGCCAGCGCCGCCAGCAGACACGCGGCCAACATCAAATCGACGTTCGCCCCCGCCGCCTGCACGAAGGCCCAGGGCACGAGCGCGAAGGTCAGCGCCGGCAGGTAGGTCGTCCATTCGCCGCGTCCCAACCGCCGCGACAACAGCAGCAGGCTCAACGCCGCCAACACCAGGAACGGAAACTGGCCGATCTTGGCCAGCGCATCCAGCCCCGCCAGCTTGAAGGCGAACTCGCCGGGCGTCGCGCCGACGAACGGGGCCATCAGCCACGCGTACCACAACTCGCCGTGCGCCGGCGCGTACGCGGGCGCGGCGTCGCCGAAAGGCGTATCCATTAAGAAGATGCGCCCCGCGCGCAGCCACTGGGCCGGAAAATGCAGATGATAGGTCAGCGCGTCGTAGTCCAGCGCCGGATACGCCGCGCGCGCCGCGAACATCCCCACCGCGATCGTCGTCGCGAACAACGTGAAGGCAAGCAGGCCACGGGGCGCGGCGGGCCACGGCTCGCCGTCCTGCGTAGCGGGCGCGAAAATTTTCACCACGGCGACAAGCGCCGACGCCGCGATCCACAAGGCGACGGTCAGCGCCGCGAAATTCATCCATCCGGCCAAGCCCAACGCGCCGACGATCAACGCGACGAAAACGAACGCGCCCAGCAAGCCCGTCGTCGCGCGCAGCACCGGATCGCGGCGGGCGATCGTCAAGCGCGCGATGGCCACGGCGGCGACGACAACCGGCGCGATAATCAGCCCGGCGCGGGCCAAATGGACGAATGTGTAAAGCATGGTAAAATCATGCACGTAATCATCTTGACACACAAGCAATAACAGGGTTCGCTGGAAACCGTCGACGATCAGGGGGAGGAATCGATGGCCGAACGGGAAGCGGTGCTGTCCATCCCGATTCTCGCGCTCTTGTTTTTTCTGCTGGTCCTGCCGGCCGCCGACGATCCGGGCGCGCCTTTCACTTCCGCGTCCAACACCAGTTTCAACGTATGCGTCGATCAGGCGCCGGGCGTCACGCTCACGACGATGCCGGTGATCGCCGTGGCGCGATTGCTCACGGCCGATGCGGTGCGCCAACGTCATCTGGCGCGGATGCTCACCCTCACCTTGCTGGTGCTGATCGCGGGCGTGATGCTCTTTCGCCTGCTGCCCGCCTGGGGCGTCAACGACGGCCTGCGGTTGATCGCCGTGGGCGCGTTTTGCGTGAGCACCTTCGCCTGGGCGTCGTTCACCTCGCTCAGCGGCCCCGGTTTCGCCGCCGCGCTGGTGCTCATCGGCGTGCTGCTGCTGATCGATTACCGGCGGCAACCGTCGTTGAAAACGGCGGCGCAAAGCGGGCTGTGTTTCGGCCTGGCGATCGTCTTCGATTATGCCGTCGTCGCGCTCGCGCTGCCGGCGCTGGCGTACTTCGTTTCCGTCGAACGACACGCCGTGCGCGTCTCGACGTTCGTCGCGACAAGTTTGCTGCTGCCCGCCGCAATCGTCGCGCCGCACAACCTGATCGTCTTCGGCGAGCCGCTGCCCGCCGGCCTGTTCGCCTGGAGCGCACCGACGGCGGCGACGTTCGAACAACTGTTGATCCGCCCGGCCAAGGGTATGTTCTTTTGGAGCCCCGTGCTGCACGTCGGGCTGATCGGCATGATCCTGATGATTCGTCACCGGCGGCGCGAGGGATTGCTGTTGGCGGGGATGTTCCTGGCGCTGACGACGGTCGTCGCCGGGCGCGCGGGGGTGGTCGACGAAGCGGGTTTCGGGCCGCAACGGCTGGCGTTGCTGATCGGACCGCTGATCGTCGCGGCGGCGTGGCTGGCGTCGCTGACCGGCGCTTACGGGCGCGGCATTTTCGCCGGGCTGGCCGTCGGCTCGAGCCTGCTGGCGGCGATCGGCGTGACCGTCGCGCCGGCGATGCCCGGCCGCATCGCCAACCCGCTGTGGGAATTCGCGCTGCCGCTGCTGCGTGAGAATATCGGCGCGGCGCAGGCCTTCGGTTTGTCGGTGCGCGGTGGATTTTGGCTGATGCTCGCGCTGGTCGTCGCGTTGTGGCTGGTCATTTTATGGTATGCTGAAAAGAACCACGAAAAACCCGACCGGCGGTTTCATCGCGGCCTGGGGGCGACCCTCGCCCTGGCCTGCGTGTTTTACGCGGGGGCTTCGCCCTTGCTGGCGACGACGGAAGAGAGCGTGTTGCATCGAGTGAAAGGCGAGTACTTCATGGCGCAGCAAGCCTACCCGCGGGCCGCGGACGAGTTCGCACGGTCGGCGGCCGTGCACGCCGATCCCTGGACGCTGTATTACCTCGCCCGCGCGTATTATCTGTCGGGCCGCGAGGCCGAGGGCGACGCGGCGCTGCAACGCATGCTGGCCATCGACCCGACCTTCCAAAAAGGCGACGAGCCATGAAGCGCGTGCTGTTCGTCCTGCTGATCGCGATGATTCTGCTCATCGCCGCGCAGCCGCTGCTGGCCCCCTACCAACACGCGGGACACAGCGCCTACGTGGATCTTTCGCGCGCGCAGGCCTTTCATCAAGCGGTGGTGCACGGCGATTTCACGCCGCGCTGGATCATGGATTTCTATTTCGGATACGGCAGTCCGATTTTCAATTTTTACGCGCCGCTCACCTACTACGCGATCGAGATGTTCCGCCTGATCGGCCTGGACGCGTTGTGGGCGCTCAAGCTGACGTACCTGCTGTTCTGGCTGCTGGCCGCGTGGGCGATGTTCCGGCTGGTCAGCGAGGTGATCGATCCCGACGGCGCGCTGGCCGCCGCGGCCGTCTACAGCGTCGCACCCTACCTGCTGGTGGACGTGTACGTGCGCGCGGGCATCGCCGAGTTTTCCTGCTTCGCCTTCGTGCCGCTGACGCTGCTGGGCGTGTGGCGTTCGGCGCGCGACACCTCGAGCTTCGGACCGCTGCTGGCCGCGCTGGGACTGGCGGGGCTGACCTGCGCGCACAACATCACCGCGCTGGTCACCGCGCCGTTTTATTTTCTGCTCGCATTGCTGGTCGCGGAAAACTCGCGCGCGCTGATCCGCACCTGGGGCGCGCTGGCGCTGGGCATGGCGCTGGCCGCGTTTTTCTGGCTGCCGGCCATTGCCGAGAAAAACACGGTCGGCTCGCTGGAAAACCTGACCGGCGGATTTTTCGATTTCCACAATCACTTCCTGTATCCGGCGCAGTTGTTTTTACGCAAATGGGGCTTCGGCGGCAGCGCGCCGGGCCCGAACGACGAGATGGGCTTCATGTTCGGCGAGTTGCTGTGGTTGGGCGTGGTGCTCGCGCCGGCGGCGCTGATGTTCACCAAGTTGCGTAACGACGCGGTGCGGTTTCGCGCGACGTGGTTTTTCTTCGGGGCGACGGCGATCTTCCTGCTGATGACCCAGCCGCTGACGCGCCTACTGTGGGAACATCTGCCGCTGCTGCCCTTCGTGCAGTTCCCCTGGCGTTTTCTGCTGCCGGCGACGGCCTTCGGCGCGGTGCTGATCGCCGTGCTGCCGGCGGTGTTCAACGAACGCGTGCGGCCGTGGATCGCGGTGGGCATCGCCTTGGCGGCGCTGGCGTCGTCGGCGGGCTACCTGACGGTCCGCTACGTGTTTCACGATACGCAACACAACGCGATGGTTTTCACCAACCGCGATCAGGCGGCGCTGGCGCAGCACGACAAGCGCCTGGTGCGCCCGGACCTTTTCCTCAGCCCCGGCCTGATGCGGCAACTGGGCGTGACCAGCACGGCGCGTGACGATTACCTGCCCATCGGCTGCACCAAACCGCCGCAGCGCATGCCCGAGCAGCCGCTGGTGACCGAAGATTCACAAACGACCATCCTCTCGGCCGCTTATGGTTATCCCTACATTCGTGCCGAGGTAAAAACCATCTACACTGAAAAGCTGGTCTTCAACCAATTCTATTTCCCCGGCTGGCAGGCGACGGTCGACGGCATTCCCACCGAGCTGCTCGCGGAGCCGGAAACGGGCCGCATGGTGCTGGTCGTCGGCCCGGGCCGGCACGCGATCGACATCCGCTTCAAAGACACGCTGCTGCGCACCTTCGCCAAGCTGGTCTCGATTTTCGCGCTGATCATCTTCGGCATCTGGGCCTGGGTCGCGCTTCAGATTCGGAGAGACGATTGAAGCGCCGCCTGCCCGATCTACTGGTTTTCGCCGGGCCCTTCGCGTTGTATCTGGCGACGATGCTGCCCACGCTGCACCTGGGCGATTCGGGCGAACTGACCGTCGGCGCGACGATGTTCGCGGTGCCGCACGTGCCGGGGTATCCGCTGCTGGCGATGCTCGGACACCTCTTTGCGCAACTGCCGCTGGCCAACGCCGCGTGGCGCGGCAATCTGTTGAGCGCTTTTTTCGGCGCGCTGGCGGTGTGGATGACCTACCGGATGCTGGTGGAGCTGACCGGCAAACGGTTGATCGCCGTGGTCGCCGCGCTGGCCTTCGCCGGCACCTACACGCTGTGGGAGCAGTCGCTGAAGATCCGCGCCTATCCGCTCAACACGTTTTTCGCCGCGCTGATCGTCTACCTTGCGCTGCGCTGGCAGGCGACCAACGACCGCCGTTTTCTGCTCAGCGCGTTTTTCCTCTACGGCCTG
>Ga0209203_1000303_pt1 | contig 43873 bp, 34 predicted proteins | sample AD_UKC109_MetaG_FD_184423 | JGI IMG/M metagenome (GOLD analysis project Ga0209203, IMG submission 184423) | Active sludge microbial communities of municipal wastewater-treating anaerobic digesters from Hong Kong - AD_UKC109_MetaG (SPAdes)... | ecosystem: Engineered > Bioreactor > Anaerobic >... | reverse complement strand
GACAGCCATGAGGAGGGCGTAAAGAGGAGAAAAGAGATCGAGACCAGGAGAAAAGAGAGAAGAAGATGACACTTCCAGATTCCCTACCGTTCCAATTAAAAACAGAATCGTTTTTCAGTGGACCCTAATTATATTATTAAAGTGCTTGGTGGTAACCCTGGGAATATGAAATTTGCTAATGTGCTTCCTAATGCCGTGATAAATAGAGAGTATGAAGCTTATCTGCAGCCATCTGGAGCAGGGAATTATAGATTCGAGATTACCTCTGGGCAGCTTCCCAAGGGATTATATATCCAACTTACCAAGGATGGAAGCCCACAATGGAAAATTATCGGTACACCAACAATGGACTCTGTGGGATTATATCCAGTGACATTACTATTGACTGGAACTTTGGGTGATTTTTCTTTCGCTCTTGAAAAAACGCTATATCTTGCTGTTATTAATGCTGATCACTATCTTAATGAACCCATATTGGCAGCAGATAAAATTGTCGGCAGTACTGTTGGTGACACAGAGATGATTCTTTATTATCCTGTCAACGAAAATATTCTAGAAGGTACTAGGGAATTTCGTTTTATTCCGATTATTGATGGAAATAGCTGTGACGACTATTCTGATTATATTTCACAAGATGTATTTCAAAAAACAAATATCGCTGATCCGAATGATCCATCAATAGATTATACTTGGGTCTTTTCCCTTGAAACACCACCATTGCCTGAAGGAGAATATTATATTAAATTTGCCCGAAAGGCTTCAGGTGTGGGAACTTGCGCAGACAACACCTTCTCAGCCCACGTCTATGCGTTCACCGCGAATCAAGGAACGCGTGACGTAAGCGTGATCGACACGACCGAAAACCAAATTGTCGATCTTGATGCATCATTGACGGGCAATCAGCGGATGAGCATGCCCGCTGGCACAATCCCGTGGGGGATGGCGTTGAGCAAGACGCCCAAGGACAGCATTGAGTTTTATGTCGTCGATTACGGTCTTGGGGATGTCCAGGTCTATGATGCCGTCAACTATGCCTACGAGACCACGATCCAGCTTCAGAATCGGGACGATTTCGCCTGGGCGGGTCTGGGGGCGGTCGATGTCGATGTGGATTCCCAGGGCTTCGCGTATGTCATTCACACGACCGGCGGGCTCCAGGATCAGCCAGGATTTCCCTATCCGATCTGGAACCCGATCTATGGCAGCATCTCAGTAATAGACACAGCGACAAAAACTCTTGTGGACGTGGATCCCGACGATCCAAAATATCAGATCGGCTGGATGCCTGGAATCCATAGAATCAGAACTTTCGAGCTTTACCCCTACTCCATCTCTATCTTGCGGAGAGATCCGGGAAACGTCATCTATGAAGCAGGAGATGGCTATCCCGGGGAGTACGCCTTTATCTCCGGAGTGGGCCCGCAGCCGCCGGATCCCATTGGCTGGCAGGCCGTGGGATGCACCGATGGACTCCAGGTCATCAATTGCCTGCCTTCGACACCGCCTTGTGCCTGCCCATACGGATGGTGGCACATTTGGGAACCGATGTATGACGTCAGACCCATCACCATTGGCATACTTGACCTTAATCCGCAAATTGTCGCAACAGTGGACAGCGACGGTCATCCTCTCACCTATGCTTCCAATGAGGTCAGCTACAGGAAATTCCTCGGTGTTCAAAACATAGGCGAGGATGGAAGACGGATGGGCCAGGCCAATCAGGGGCTGGACTTCGCCATCTACCCGGACGGTTCGAATGCCTGGGTTTTCGCGGTCAGTCCTACTGAAGACAAGGTCTACTATTTCAATTTCAAAGATGCGATTACTAATCCCACAACATTCAACTACACATCTCTGGATCTTGTTAGTGGAGACCATCCAAGCGATGTAGCCGTCGAGGAAATCAACGGCATTCCTTATGCGTTCACCAGCAACCGCCTATCCGATACGGTCAGCGTTATTCAGGCAACACAGGATCCGCTACCCTTCGTGGCTGGAACGATTGACATCTCCGAGGCAGCGTGTCCAATCTCGACGGACTTTTCCCCCTTTGGGCGCGACCCGATCGCGATTGATACCAGGAGCAAAGGCGACTATGGATATACCGTTAATACCAATTCTGGAACGGTCACAATAATCGATTTAGTAAATCTCTCCTGCCAGGGGGACATCGTACTCGATGAGACGGAATGGACGCGACCCTGGCGCATCGCGATCCAACCGGTCAACACGGTCACCGATTTCTATCAGAGCGTCAAGACAGAACTTGCTGTGGCACCGGATACCGCGTTTACCGAGGCTCCGAAAAAGGACAACCTCATCCGTGAATGGGAAGGCGTGAATGATTTACAGGAAACCAGCGCGGATTCGACAGCGGTTTTGGTTCACATTGACAACTTTCAGCGCAACGTCGGTAAATGGGTCACCGATGAAAACACGCTAGCAGCCGTCAATCAGTCCATTGACTTGTACCGGACGGCATACTTAATGAGTCTGCCCTAAGCTCCCTACGCGGAGGGAGAGCCATAGCCTTCTGGGGAGGGGGGAATCAACCCTACGTCGAGGATTTTTGAATGAGTTTGACGCAGCAGATGCAGGTATATTCGCGGCCGCAGCCGTAGTGAGTGTGAGATATTTGTGTTACTGCTCGGCATACCCCAATAACCCACCCCCAGGCGCGAAGACCCGCAAAAAGAAACCTCCCGACGTGGGGAGGAGGACAAGTCGTTCTGCAGACTCGGGTGCGGGAAACGGCGCATAGGGGATGAAACCCGAATTCTCATACTCGGTGCGCAGCGAGACAGTGAAGATATCTGGAGGTGCAAGGAAAACGATTGAAAAAACCGGAGACGTAGACGGAGCCTACGTTGAGGATTTTTGAATGAGTTTGACGCAGCAGATACGGGTATATTCGCGGCCGCAGCCGCAGTGAGTGTGAGAAGTTCGGGTTAGTACTCGGCATACCCTCGTAACCCACCCTCAGGTGCGAAGCCCCGCAATCAGACAACACCCAAATGTAGGGAGAGTGGGAATCCAAATTGCAATGAGGGAGTTCAGAACGGCGCATAGGGGATTCGACACTCGGCATACTCCAGCCATCCACCCACAGGCACGAATCCCCGCAAAAAGAAACCTCTCGATGTGGGGAGGAGGACAAATCATTCTAAAGCCTCGGGTGTGGGGAACGGCGCATAGGGGATTCGACGCTCGGCATACCCTCGCAACTTACCCTCAGGCGCGAATCCCCTCAATCATCTAGTTTTTAATCGTTTGGGAAGAGGAAATTAATATTATAAAGGGGAAGTACAATGCGGCGCATAGGGGATTCGACACTCGGCATACCCTCGTAACCCACCCTCAGGTGCGAAGCCCCGCAATCAGACAACACCCAAATGTAGGGAGAGTGGGAATCCAAATTGCAATGAGGGAGTTCAGAACGGCGCATAGGGGATTTGATGCTCGGCATACTCCAGCCATCCACCCACAGGCACGAATCCCCGCATAATAAAACCTCCCAACGCGGGGAAGAGGACAAGTCGTTCTGCAAACTCGGGTGCGGGGAGCGGCGCATAGGGGATTCGAACCCCTGTTACCGACGTGAGAGGCCAGCGTCCTGGTCCACTAGACGAATGCGCCAGATGGACAAGTATACACGATCCATTTTAGGTAGGCAACACCCAACGGGGGCTTTACAAAGACCGTAGATTGGGTTATGGTCAACGCCGTTGATTCACGTTAATTTTCTACCGTGACATTGTTTGAGGAGGTTTCGATGCGTCTGATTCAAGTTTTCGTTCTTCATCTCTTTGCCCTCTCAGTCTTTGCCGCTGCCGGGGACACCGTATTGATCCGGAACTTTGCCGAAAAATACCAGGCACCCTGTGACGGCGGGGCTATCGAAGTCAAGGTAAATACCGAAGATACCGATTTTACCTACTATTATGTCTCACGGGACTGCCCCCATGACAAGAAACACAACTTTGGCATGCCTGTTGTCTACCTTCCAGGAGAAAAGACTCTCTTTGTCGGAGAATATTTCAACCTGAAACGTCTCAAGGAAGAGGCCGATAACCCCAGGGCGGTGGAGGCATTTATCGGTGAATTCCTGGGTGGAAAGGCAACACTGACCTTCGTGAAAAATGGTAAAGGATACCGGGTTTACGATATGAAAGTCGAAACTGGATTCGGAGCGGTACACCATGAAATGTACCGTTTTAAAGACTTTCACGTCATTCTGGGCAAGGCCTATGGAGATACAGAAGACCCACGTGAGACCCGGGTTCGTGAATTTCCCTGGGGTACTCTTCCCTCAATTGGAGATCCGAGTGCGCCTCATAAGCTGGCCGTATTTCTTGATCTTGAGTGTCCAATGTGTGCACGGGTGGAGAAGGACCTTCTCGAAGCCCTGAAAACTCATCCGGAAATCACGGCATCCTTTGTCCAGTTTCCCCTGGTTTCCATCCACCCCTGGGCGTTTCGTGGAGCCTGCGGAGCCATGTGCTTTTTCTCTGCAGACCCATCCTTCTACTTTGATTTCTTGACAGACATGTATGCCCAGAGGGACACGCTAGATCTGGATACAATCGATTATGCCGTCTTCGGGTTCGCCGATCAGCGTGAGCTTCGACCCCATCTTCTGGACTGCTATCTTAAAACCGATAACATCCGTTCCGTCCTGAACCAGCTGCAGCTGGCCCTTACCCTCGGAGTTCGATTCACACCCGGGCTCTACCTGGATGGCACCCTCTATGTCCCGTCGGATTTGCTCGCCCTCCTAAAGGAAAGGAAATCCTTATCATCGGAGAAGTAGCATCATTCCAAGCACTGCTTAAAAAAAAGGGGCCCCATGTGGGGCCCCTGATTTGTTTCAGTAAATCAACTCAGAACATGAATTTGATGCCGACAACGCCACGATAGAAGGTGGCTTTGGTATCGATGGTGTAATCAAACCAGGAATCCCACATGGCAGCAGTATTGTAGTTGTCACACACGCCATCGCTGTCGCATCCAAGTTCAAGAACCTGTTCACCGGTCACGTCGGTATACCGTCCAGGCATGACGTGATAGATCACAGCTTCATTGTTCAGAGCGTAAAAATACCTCAGGTCAAAGGTAATGGCGAACTTGTCCGAAAGCTTGATATCACCGCCGGCACCCAGGTTAAAGGTGAAGGCATTGAAATCGTCTGCTTTCAAACGAACCGGGAAGAAGGTCTGGGTTCCAAAAACGACATCATTCTGGGGAATCCAGCCCGTGGCTTCTGCATCGAGATGAATGGAGTTCAATCCCACACCGGTGAGGGCATAGAAACGGAACTTTTTTTCCAGGTTTGTAAAATAGTACCGGGCATTCAACTCGGTTACGTAATTTCGGATTTCACCCTTATAAAGCGCACTGTCGGCAAAGGATCCCGATCCACCATCCGGAGTGGTGAAGGAGCCGGAAAAGGAGGAAAGAATGTCCAGATCGTTGGAAAAGGTTTCATAACCAATTTCAATACCGAGGCGCTCATCGAGCATACGGGTGTAAATCAGGCCATAGCCAGTTTTTGCATCCGTTTTGCTCTCAAGGTATCCCATGTCCTGCGCGGTCATGAATCCTTCATAATCGTACAGATGGGATGAGATACCGACTTCGTCATACCGACTCTGATCATACATGCCACCAAACACGAAGATGTCGTTGTTCTGCGCGTAAAGCGGTGTAATCAGAGCCAGTGCAAACAGTAGCAGGAAGAGTTTTTTCATCGATACCTCCTCAGAATTCAAGACGGAAGCCCACTTCATAGCTGCGGGGGTTATACCAGGAATCCGTGAATCCCCAGCTGGCTGGACGATCGAGAGTGCCCCAGTAACCGCAGGAACCCTCAGCCGCATCCGTCACTTCCTCGGGGGTAAATCCTTCACCGATGGCCACACCCTGGTAGGAATAACAACGGTCGGTGGGACCCTGGTTGTTGATCACATTGTTGACCGAAAGGATGACGCGAGCGTCAATCCGGTCACCGATCTTGAAATCTTTCCTTGCTTCAACATCGAGTGAGTAGAGGGATTGATTTCGGCGACTTCCTCTCGGCTCAATGAAGTACGAACCATAGTCAAGAACCGGATAGTAACGGTACGAAGAGGTAAAGTTCTGCGAGAGACCGGAACCCCAGAAGAAGTTGAATCCCAGAGAGGTCTCGAGGGGCAGGTAGAAGTATCCGTTGATTTTCACACGGTGACGACGGTCGTCGCTCATGTAGCCGTAAATATTCGTGTAGTGCAGCGGGATGTCGAGATCTGTACCGCCATACTGCGTGTACTCGATGGAACCTCTGGATTTGGAATAGGTGTAGTTGACAATGATGTGGAACCAGTCCTTGTAGCGGGATTCCAATTTCAGCAGGTAACCGTAGTAATAACGCTTGGCGGCCGCAGGGTTGCGGAGCATGTAGGATCCGCAGTACTCAAGACCCCAATAAGGATCGCCATTTTCATCGAGCGGCCAGGTGGAGGGATCACCGGGATCGATAAAGTTGCCGTTTTCATCATAACCGGCGCAGGTATCCTCGATGATGTCCTTGGTACGCTTGTTGACGTAGGTGACTTCGATTCCCGTACGGGGCATAATTTCTCTTTCAAAACCGATGGAGAATTCATCCGCGTAGGTGGGCTTAAGGTCTTTGAGAACCTGGTTGGGTTCACCACCGAAGAAATCCGTCACGAAGTAACCGTTTTCGTCACATTCGTAGCCAAAGATTTCACAGTAAGCCTGCCAGTCGCCCTGACCGTTCTCATCAAGCAGACCCGCCTGATATGCAGCCTGACCGGCGTAGGTTTCAGTCCCACTGACGGATACGTGCTGCTTGACAAAGTCGGGAAGCGTAAGCGCTCCGGGGTGCATGAAACGACCCCAGTAAGCCCGAAAGACGGTCTTTGAATCGTTGAAAATATCCCAGGCAAGGCCAAGTCGCGGCTGAACCATGTCAAACGTGATGACTTCATTGCCGAGGTCATCCCAGTAGGTCGCCTGATCAAAGCGGACGCCGGGTTTGAAGGTCAGGTTGGGACGGATACGCCATTCGTCCTGAAGGTATCCCGTCCAGAGTTCACCGTCGAAAACACCGAAGTCACCGCTCCAGAAGGCACGTTCCACCTCGTCGGGATCGGCATCGTGCCACTTGCCGTCGGGGCCGAGACCGGACTGCCAGTATTCGGCATATTCGTTGTCCGGGCAAACTTCTTCTTTCACACCATCACCATTCACGTCAGTACGGTAGCAATCGTCCCAGTGGTCGGTGTAATAAAGAGGATAGGCTGTGTATTGCTGACCCTCGTACGAAAAGGTATACGGAGCACCGTTGTACCGGTTGACGGAGTCAAACTTGAGATCGTGGTATTCCAGACCGGCCTTGAGAGTGTGATCGCCAAGGAAGTTGTCTTTGTAATACGTCAGAGAAGTCATTCCTTCCACACGATCTCGCTCGGAAAGCTGAACCAGATAACCACCGTTGTAAGCCAGTCCGGTGAGAAGGTCGATATACTGCGGACTGTCGTAGTCTTCATTTGTCGGGTACACATCCAGGTCCTGATAGGCCGATCCGAGCTTCAGGCTGAAGAGTGTGTTCTCCGAGAGAATGGAGGAGTAATCGATCTGGGCGACACGGGTCATCTGGTCCTGTCTCATACCCGCTTCGGGGGCCGTATAGGGGCCGGCATCCCAGTTAGAAATATAGGCCCAGTCAAAGGAATACTTTCCGATTATCGTATTGTTGGGGTTAACCTGCCAGGTGATTTTGCCAAGGTTGGACCACGCATCCCATTCATAATCGGAGTAGGCCTGCCACGGAGTCTGCTTGACCATTTCATGACCCACGGCCACGAAGAACCACACGCGGTCGCGCAGCAGCGGCCCTCCGATTGTGGCGTTGGGGTTGTAAAACTTGTAGGTGTCCTGACTGGGATCGTAGGGATCCCAGACGGGGTTTTCGCCGTCTTCGGTAAAGGATTCATCCTGATAACGGATATCAAACGTACCGGAGAAGGTGTTTCCACCTGACTTGGTCACGACGTTCACGACACCGCCAAGGGCTCTTCCATATTCGGCCTCGAAACCGCCGGTCTGGAAAGAGATTTCCTGAATGGCATCAAAGTTGAAATTCGTGCCGAAGGTGGATGTTACGGGATCTGTAGAATCCATTCCGTCGATCAGGTAGGAGTTTTCACCTTCCGTGGATCCCAGTACCGAAGGATTCCCACCTCCCTGAACGCCGGCGGACATGCCCATGACGTTCTGGAAGGATCGGCCACCCGAACCGATAGTCGCTTCCTGGAGAAAGTCCTGAGTGTAAACATCACCCGTGTTGGTCTGGGTGGAGTCTACAACCGGAGCCTGTCCGGAAACAACGATCTCGGTTTCAAACTCGGACGCCAGCTGCATCGTAACGCTGAGTTTGGTATTCCGATCGAGATTAACGGGGACCTGTTCGTTGGTCAGGAGCTGAAATCCTTCAAGATTGAAGGAAACAGAGTAGGTTCCCACCATGAGTTTCGGGAAACGGAATTCCCCGTTCTCATCGGTGACAGCGACTTTTGCGCCTCCAATTTGATTGGGTGAATCGGCGGTTACGGTCACGCCGGGAAGAGGATTACCGTCGGAATCCATAACCGTGCCCGACAGAGATCCGTGCTCCACGACGGCCCAGGCGAGTCCTGCCGTCAGAAGCAGAATCAAGCCAACTATGAACCACGTTCGCATACGACCCTCCTTGTGATTTTGTTCACACCTTTCGGGAAAGGTGAACCTCACCCGAATAAGATGCAAGAATTATACCACAACATCAAAATATGAAAACACAGCAGAGAAACCCTGATAAATCAGGACTTTTATCTCCAATTTACAAAGCCGAGTCTTTTTTCTGGTTGAATATTTTGAAACTTAGTTCAACACATTGAACGACCATAAGGTGTCAGAGTGTGAAGGGAATCGTTACCACCGTCCACGTTTTTACCGGGATTCCCTCCTTCAACGCGGGCGAAAAGGTCCATTGCTTCACTGCCTCGATGGCTGCCTTATCCAGCCCAAGCTTTCCGCCCGGATAACGAATCGCGTTGAAATCGACAGCTTGTCCTTCCTCGTTCACCAGGACTTTGAGGATTACGTTTCCCTGAACCCGCCTCTTGACTGCAAGGGGCGGATATTCCGCTCGCACGGTTGTGAGAGGAATGGGAGCCTGGTCCACGTCTTTGATATCGACCAGCTGACCTTTGGTCACGGAAGGAACTGCAGGTTCAGGCTCTTTTACCGGTGCCGGATTTTCTTCCACCGCAGGTGTGGTTTCTTCCTGCGGACTCTCCGTTCCCGGCTGTCCCTTCAGAGTGGTGACGGACGGCTCCTGAGGTGGTGGCGAGGAGGGGCGTGAGGATGCAGAATCCTGGGATGCAGGTTTAGGTTCCGCCTTTGCCTTTACAGGTTCCTGGGAAGATGGAGGGGCCTCCCCCGTTACGGTCTCTTTCATTTTGTTGAGAGCTTCGCGGGTTTTTTGAGTTTCGGCTTCCTTTTCTTTCAGCTTCTTCTCAATTTCCGGATTTTTTTCGGCCTGCTGTGTCTGTCTCAGCTTATCCAGCTCCTCTTCCTGCTGGGCGATCTGCCGTTCGGCTTCATCCAGCTTTGCCTGCAGCTCTGGAGACGGTTCGGCAGGGGCGGTCGCCGCGGCGGGTTCCGGTTCGGGTTCCGATTTAGAGGCCCAGGGTTTAAAAACAATGCCCACAGTTATCAAAATCACGGCCAGTACGGCAACCAGGACAAAAGGTAATGGAGAACGTTTGGCGGGAACTTCAACAAATTCCACTTTCGGAGGTGCCGGGGCTTCCCGGGGCTCCGGCTCCACCGGTTTTGGCGGGGCAAAAAGAGCCTTGATATCAGCCTTATCTTCTTCCCGGCAGATTTTCTCCTCATTATTAATATCTTCGCGGAAGAGGGTGTGCATAAAGTAGGCAACGTTAAAGGTTGTGGGTGCATAGGTGCCGTCGTAAATGAGTTTCCCTAACTCTTCCCGCATATCCCGTAAATTTGGGTATCGCTCACCCGGGTTATGGGCAAGAGCTTTCAGTAAAATCATCTGCAGATCTCTGGGAATTGGCTGTCCATCCATACCCTGAATGGTTGTGATTGCCCGAATCCGGTCTTCCTCCACGGAGGACGAAGGAAGGGATTTCCCCGTCAACATTTCAAAGAAAAAAGCACCTGAAGCATAGACCTGATCAGTAGGATTCCAGTCTTTGGACTCCAGCAACTGGGGGGAGAGGTATGGATAAAGAGATTCCGGCTGAACCTGCGTAAGGATTTTACCCATGGGAACGGCCGCTCCCTTGATCTCCCCTTCATAACTCAGGTAGGCCAGATGCGGGTGTGGAAGAGCGTATTTATGTTCCTCGAACCCGGCCATTACACGCTCAAGGATATGAAGGGAGTGTTCCTGAGGTAAAGGAAACATTTCCGCAACACAGCGCTTGATGATGACCTGGATGGTGGCGGCGGACATGTATTCTTCGACATAGACGTTCTTGCCATCCACCTTTTCGATCAAAAGGAGATCGTTCACGGCGAGGTGCCGGGTAAACTTTAATCCCTCCGGTAAGGCAAAGGGGAAAAGTCGGAGAAAGACACGTGTCTTTTGATCACCCTCAACCCGAAATGCCCGGAATAACTTTCCCCAGGGCGAAGCGTCTGCTTCCCTGAAAACCACATAGTTCCCTAATTTTTCCACGGGCATATTCTAACCTCTCCTTGCACCTATTGCAATGGTGTCTCTATCGCACCTGATCCTGAGCGAACGGGAATTGACATTCCCCTTTCACTTGACGTACACTCATGACCCGCGGCGGTGTAGCTCAAGTGGTTAGAGCATGCGGCTCATATCCGCAGTGTTAGGGGTTCAAGTCCCTTCACCGCCACTTTTCAACTTGATCAGCACGGTACGAACATTCATCCAGCAGCATCGACTGATTCCCCCACACTGCAAAGTTATTGCCGCGGTCTCAGGAGGGCCTGATTCCATCGCCCTACTCTTTCTTCTACAGTCGCTGCAGCAGGAGCTCTCTTTCGATCTGACCGCAGTTTCCATTGACCACGGCCATCGGCCTCGAACCCGGGAGGAAGCCCTCTTTGTCCAAAACCTTGCGGGTCAAATCTGCATACCTCACCATACTCTCGTGTTGACCGAGACATGCCCGCCGGGTCACTCCTGGGAAGCGTGGGCCAGAGATCAGCGGATCTCCCTTCTCCTTGCCTATCGGGATAGAGTACAGGCGGATTTTATCGCCCTGGGACACCACGCTGATGATCAGGTAGAAACATTTTTTCTTCGTCTCTTCCGGGGTACCTCCCTTCGCGGTCTATGCGGCATGCAGGCTAAAAACTCTCAGGGGTTTATTCGCCCTCTGCTCCATTGCCGCCGTTCTCAGATTCTGGATTATCTCTCTGAAAAGAAAATTCCCTTCATGGAGGATCCGACCAACCAGGACCGAAGATATTACAGAAATCGGATCCGGCACGATCTGATTCCGTCTCTTGCAAAAGAATACAGCCCTCCCATTTCACAGAAAATAATTGATTTGCAGAATCTCCTCTCAAGGGATGAAGAGTTTCTTACTAGATCCGCACGCAACTGGCTGGATAACCATCTTTCGAGGGAAGGGCAGTCGTTTTCCATTCCCCGCGCAGCCTGGAAAGAGCTTCCCGGGGCTATGAGGCTTCGCGTGCTGCTGGGACTCATATCCGAAGCAGCCATCCAGCCTTCCTTCCTATCTCTTCAACGATTGCTTCATCTGGAAACCCAATTTCTGGGAGATGGCCGACTGTTCAGGCGGCTTGAGCCGGAAGCCTGCATCCTTGAAGGGGAATATGCTACCATTAGGTTGACTGTCCAGCGGCCCTGTCTCGAGGACCCTGTCACGATAAAGGTCCAAGGGGAGACGGCTGTTCCAGCTTTGAGAGTTTCTGTAATTTCGGAGCCGGACAGGCGCCTTGATTCAGAACCCTGGACAATCAACCTGCCGGCGGACTCGGGGCCCCTGACACTGGTCACCCGGCGGGGAGGAGAACTTGCAAAGACTGACAGAGGGAGTAAACCTCTTAAATCCCTCCTGTCTGAATTGAAGATTTCCCGCGCCCGGCGAGAAAATCTTCCTCTCCTCCTTGCAGGAGGTCTTGTGGTCTGGATCCCCGGGATCTGGTGCAGCAGAACCGATCGGCAGGACACAATCTTAGGACTGAGGTGGAACCCATGGTAACAATCACCAAGCGGTTTTCTGAAGATGAAATTCGAGACAGGATTGAAGACCTTGCTCAGCACATCCGGTCCGACCACCCTGAAGAAGAAATCCTATTTATCGGAATCCTGAAAGGAGCATTTGTCTTTCAGGCTGACCTCATGCGGAATCTCAACCAGCCCTGTCGTTTCGATTTCCTTCGAGAGAAAATGGAACAGGATATCGTCTTCTTCTCGGGCGAGCTGGATGTTTGCGGAAAGAGCGTCATTCTTTTGAAAGATGTCGTGACCACCGGGGTTGTGGAAAATTACTTAATAAATCAATTGCGTACCATGGGTCCGAAATCAATCAAGCTCGCATGCCTCATCGACAAGCCGACAGATCGCAAGGCAGACATTTCTGTTGATTACGCACTGTTTCGTGCGGATGAAAACATCTTCGTCGGGTATGGAATGGAATATAAGGGCCAATATGGCAACCTTCCCTACATCGGAATGGTGGAATTTTAGATCGTGAGAGGAAACCTTCGCAGTCTTATCGTCTGGATCCTTGTCGCCATCGTCGCGATTTTGATCTTCCGGGTGTTTGAGCAGGCAGGAAGCCGCCCGGAAGAAATTCACTTTTCCGCCTTCATGAATGAAGTGGATGCGGGGAAGATCAAAAGCGTACAAATCAAGGAGCAGGAAATCACAGGCAGGTACCTGTCCAGTACGCGTCCCAAGGATGCACCCGACTTCATTACCTATGTCCCGCCCGTGTATGACGATCTGGTTGCAGCCCTTCGGAAAAATCATGTAGAAATCGAGATCATTCAGGCCAAGGAATCTACATGGCTCACCTTCCTTTTTTCCTGGGGTCCCATTCTTTTCCTGGTAGCGCTATGGGTTGTTTTTATGCGTCAGATGCAATCCGGAGGCAACAAGGCTCTTTCATTTGGAAAGAGTCGGGCCCGGGTTTTGACTCCAAATCAGCTGAAAGTTACCTTTGCCGATGTAGCGGGAGTGGAAGAGGCCAAGGAAGAACTGCAGGAAATCATCGAATTCCTTAAAGATCCCAAGAAGTTCCAACGGCTGGGAGGAAAGATTCCCAAAGGCGTAATTCTGATGGGACCTCCCGGAACGGGGAAGACACTTCTGGGAAAAGCTATTGCCGGGGAGGCAGGCGTTCCCTTTATCTCATTCAGCGGCAGTGAATTTGTTGAAATGTTCGTGGGTGTCGGTGCTTCCCGGGTTAGAGACCTCTTCGAACTTGGAAAACGAAACGCACCCTCCATCATCTTCGTCGACGAAATCGATGCCGTGGGACGACATCGGGGAGCGGGACTGGGGGGGGGACATGACGAACGGGAGCAGACGCTGAACCAGCTCCTGGTTGAAATGGACGGCTTTGAGACCAATGAAGGCGTGATCATCATGGCGGCCACAAACCGTCCCGATGTTCTTGACCCGGCTCTCCTTCGACCGGGACGGTTTGACCGTAGAATCGTTGTCGACCGGCCCGATCTGAAGGGAAGGCATGGAATCCTGAAGGTCCATGTCCGCAAGGTACCGCTTTGTGAAAATGTCGACCTTGAAGTTGTCGCGCGGACCACACCGGGTTTCAGTGGCGCCGATCTGGCCAACCTCGTAAATGAAGCTGCCCTGATTGCGGCCCGAAATAATAAATCCTGCGTAGCAATGGAAGATTTTGAATACGCAAAAGATAAGGTCCTCATGGGAGCGGAACGGAAAAGCCTGATCATTTCAGACAAGGAAAAGAAGTCGACCGCCGTCCACGAAGCCGGGCACGCGCTGGTGGCCGCAATGCTCTCCGAGACCGATCCTCTCCACAAGGTGACGATTATTCCCCGGGGAAGGGCCCTGGGTGTAACGATGCAGCTCCCCATGGATGATCGCTACAATTACACAAAATCCTACCTCCAAGATCAGATCACCATGATGCTCGGAGGGAGAATCGCAGAAGAGGAAATGCTCGAGCAGCTATCCACGGGGGCCGGGAACGATCTGGAACGGGCCACGGAGCTGGCTCGGAAAATGGTATGCGCGTGGGGGATGAGTGATCTTGGTCCGATCACCTTCGGACAGGGGGATGAAAATATTTTCCTCGGGAAAGAACTGATCCGGCACCAGAATTATTCGGAAGACACCGCAAAAAAAATCGATGAGGAAGTTTACAAAATCATCCACAACGCCTACCAGATAGCTACGGATCTAATTCGTACCCATCGCCAGGTCCTCGAAGCCATTTCAACAACCCTCCTCGAAAAAGAAGTGCTCGAGGGAGAACATGTCTATGCGATTATTCACGAAATCACGGGACTCGATCTCAGACGCTCCCCTGCTGATCCATTGAATTAATGGCTCAATCTTACATACTCCGGAACCAGGACGATTACCTCTTTTTTCTCGGGTCGAAACGTCCCGGCCCGACCTGGAATCAGTCATGCAGAATTACTTCTGATTTTAGGGGCTTTTTTGCTCATGGGAGCCTCCAGGCTTTTGCTGATGCTCTCCAATGCGAGGAAAACGGTCCGGAATCCTTAAAGGAGATCGTAGAGAACTATTCCCGACGCCCCAGATCCCCCCATGCCCGGATCATGGGCATTCTGAATGTGACACCTGATTCATTTTCCGATGGCGGTCGCTTTCTGTCTCCTGACCTGGCAATCGAGCATGGGAAACGTCTAATCGACGAAGGGGCGGATATCATCGACATCGGAGGAGAGAGCTCAAGACCGGGAGCGGATCCCGTCGACGAAGAAGAAGAACTCCGGCGGACACAGCCCGTAATCGAAGCCCTGGTGGGTCTCGGCAATATCGAGATCTCCATTGACACAACCAAGCCGGGGGTAGCGCGTCGATCCGTTGAAGCAGGAGCGCGGTGGATCAACGATATTTCCGGATTCGTAAAGGACGAAATGATTGAGGTGGCCGCCAGGGGTTCGACAGGCGTCGTCATCATGCATCGGCAGGGTTCTTCGAAAACCATGCAGATGGCACCCTATTATGATCACCTCTTCTCAGACGTGGCTGAGTTTCTCAGCGCAGGAGCGACCCGTGTCCTGCATGCCGGCATTCCCGCAGACCGAATCTATATCGACCCGGGGATCGGGTTCGGCAAAACCGTTGAACACAATACGCTTCTCATCAGCCACATTGATTTTTTACTGGGACTCGGCTTCCCGATCTGTATCGGAGCGTCCAGGAAATCCTTTTTGAAAGCCGTCGTTCCAGGAGAACCTCAGGAACGGCTCTTTCCCTCGGTGACCGCCCACACCTGTGCAATTCTGGGAGGAGCCAGTCTGATCCGGGTTCACGATGTGAGGCCCCACAGGGAGATGGTACGCACGCTGGAGCTACTGAACCATGCATGAGTTCCTGATCATCGTCCAGCGTCTCTCCGTTATGGATGTCCTGGACATTCTGATCCTTGCCGTACTCGTATATAATCTGTTTCTCTTAATCAAAGGAACCCGGGCCATGCAGATGGTAACGGGCATTCTGGTCCTCCTGGCAGCCTACTACCTTGCCAACCTTCTGGGACTTCGAGCTTTCCGCACATTTCTGGAAGGTGTTCTCTTTTACTTTCCCTTTGCGGTCATTGTTCTCTTTCAAAGCGAACTTCGAAAGGCACTGGCTTCGTTTGCACGAAACCCCTTTTCAGCAAGACGGGGGGCCCGCCAGGAGCTTGCTCAGACCATTACGTCCATTGTAAAAGCGAGCCTTACCCTTGCATCCAAATCGATTGGAGCACTGATCGTCATCGAATGTCGCCATTCCCTGAAGCAATACACTGAAACGGGCGTTCTTCTGCACGCCCATGTCAGTTATGATCTTCTGGTCAACATCTTTACCCCTAACACCCCTCTCCACGACGGAGCCCTGATCATTCGAGACCATACCGCCATTGCGGCTTCCTGCTTTCTTCCACTTACACAGAATCCTTCCCTGACCCAGGAATTCGGATCGCGCCATCGAGCCGCTATCGGAATCACGGAGGAGACCGATGCTCTTGCGATCGTGGTATCAGAAGAGACCGGAGCCATCAGTTTTGCAGTAAATGGTCACCTTCAGAGGCACCTGGATGGCCGAAGCCTTCGAGATCTGGTCACCCGCTACCTGAACGGATCTTCCCCGTCATGAGAATTCTGAAGAACATCTGGCTGAAACTCTTTGCTCTGGTGATCGCATTCTCCCTCTGGTATGTCACGGTACCCCATGAAGCCAGGGACATTGGTGAAGAAAATTTCATTATTCCGATTCGGATCATCAATGTGCCTTCTTCTCTCGTCATCATGGGGGACCTTCCTGACACGATACAGGTCCGGGTGCGTGGAGTTAAGAACTCCATGGACACATTCACCAAGGCGTCAAAAAGCTTCACGATCGATTTAAAGAATGAGAGACCGGGCACACAAACGATCCCCGTGCTCCAGTCCAGACTGGGAATACCTGACGATCTGGAAATTATTTCCATCCAGCCTGTGAATGTTGTGGTCCATCTGGAAAGTCGGCTTCAGAAGCTGATTCCGATCACGGCTCAAATATCCGTGGCTCCCCCGAAAAACACACGCTGGGACGTATCGGTGATTCCAGAAAACGCCCTGGTGGTCGGACCGGAGAGTATCGTCAACTCCCTGAACTCGGTAGCCACGATGGCCATTGAACCTTCGACGGCAGAGGAGACCTATCGAACCGACGTATTGCTGACACCACCCCACTCTCTGGTTCGTATCATTCAGCCTCTCCAGGTGTCTGTCATTATCCGAACGGTTGAAATTCCCTCAAGAAAGAAGAGAAGATAGGACACATGGAACGCCTTTTTGGTACCGATGGTATTCGCGCTCGAGCGGGACTTTATCCTCTCGATCCACGCACGGTATTTGTCCTGGGCCGAAGTATTGGCAGATTTTTTGGACAGGGATCCAATATTTTGATTGGTATGGATACAAGGGAAAGCGGGCCGGATATCGCGGCACAGCTGGCTCTGGGCCTTGATGAAACCGGCTGTGTGGTTCACTTTGGCGGCGTCCTGCCCACTCCCGCCGTCGCCGCTCTGACCGCATCCCACCCCGAGTTGAACGGGGGTGTCGTAATTTCAGCATCCCATAATCCCTATATGGATAATGGCATCAAAGTCTTTCGTGACGATGGAACGAAACTCACCGATGACGAAGAAGATGTGATTGAAGATTTTATCCGTGTTGACACCTCATCGGGTTCCACCCGAACAGTGGATCTGGACCCGGAAGAGAAATTCCAGAAACATTACATCGAACGCCTGCTCCAATCCGTCACACCCTTCCCCGCCACTCGTCCCTTAACGATCGTCGTTGACAGTGCCCACGGGGCTGCAACCCGCGCCGTGAAGGAAGTTTTTTCCCACCTTCCCCTTGACTTAATCCATATCGGCCATACTCCTAACGGGACCAACATTAATCATGGTGTGGGAAGTCAACACCCGGAGCTTTGCCGGAAAATGGTCCTGGAAACCGGCGCGGCCGCAGGGATCTGCCTGGACGGGGATGGGGACCGTCTGATTCTGATCGATGAAATGGGAAACATTTTGACCGGGGACCATCTTCTCTATGCCATCGCCCTCGATCTTTACCGATCCGGACAACTGCCCGGAAACCGTATCGTGGCGACAGTCATGAGCAATGGTGGTCTGATCCGCGCCCTCGACGACCATGGAATCTCTGTAGCCTCCTGCCCCGTCGGAGACCGCTATGTATGGAAGGCCATGATGGAAGAAAACATTTACCTGGGAGGCGAACAATCGGGGCATATCATTAACCGGCACTGGTCCACTTCTGGAGACGGCCTTCTGAACGGACTTCAAGTTCTCCATGCCCTGGCCCAGGAGGGAAAAACCCTTTCCCAGCTGGCTCCGATCCCAATTTTTCCACAGACTTTGAAATCCTTCACCTGCTCCGTAAAACGGGAACTGGAAACGATCCCGGGATACCTCGAGCTCCATGCCCGTCTGATCGGTCACCTGGCTCCCGGCGGCAGAATCCTGGTTCGTTATTCGGGTACCGAACCGAAAGTACGCATCATGGTGGAAGGAGAAGACCCGGAGGGTGTTACTGAAGTTACTGAAGAGTTGGAACAATTTCTGAAAACAAGCCTCTCCTGAGGAGTATCTATGAAATCTGCCCGCAGCACCACGATTCTCTGTCTACGCCATAACGGTACGACCGTCATGGCCAGTGACGGCCAGGTAACGATTGGACAAACCATCGTAAAGCACCAGGCAACAAAAATCAGACGTCTGTGGAATGGGAAGGTCCTTGCCGGCTTTGCCGGGAGTGCGGCGGATGCCCTTGCTCTCCTCTCCCGGTTTGACATCAAGCTTCAGGAATACCATGGCAATTTTGAACGCGCCGTGGTTGAGCTTGCGAAGGATTGGCGAACCGATAAGGTCCTCCGACAGCTCCAGGCCATGATGATCGTGACCGATTCTCAGAAGTCGTTTGTCGTCTCAGGTTCGGGGGATGTAATCCAGCCCGATGACGGCATCCTGGCCATCGGCAGTGGAGGTCCCTATGCCCTGGCAGCAGCCAAAGCCCTGATTTCCCACAGTTCTCTGGATGCCGAAAGCATTGCCCGGGAAGCCATGACGATCGCATCCTCCATCTGTATTTACACAAACAGCCATCTTTCTATCGAGGTTATTTCCAATGGAGCCTGAACACCTGACTCCAAAAGAAATTGTATCGATCCTCGATCAGTATATTATCGGTCAGCGGGACGCAAAGCGTGCCGTGGCCATCGCCCTGCGGAATCGCTGGAGGCGTCAGCAGCTTCCCGAAGAGAGTGCAGAAGAAATCCTGCCAAAAAACATCATTATGATCGGCCCCACGGGCGTTGGGAAGACGGAGATTGCACGACGTCTCGCAAGGATTTCCGACGCACCCTTTATCAAGGTGGAGGCATCCAAGTTTACCGAAGTCGGATACGTAGGAAGGGATGTTGAATCGATCGTACGGGATCTGGTGGATGAGGCCATCAAGATCATCAAGGAACGGGAAATTCGAAATGTCCGGGAGCGAGCAAAGACCGAAGTAGTCCGACAGATGCTTCCCCGACTGGTACCTGGCATGGATGAAGAGTCTTTCAGCCGAATGCTGTGGAATGGGGATTTTGACGATCGGGACATCGAAGTCGAAGTTGAGGAGAAACAGTTTCCAAAGATGGAGATCTTTACTCCCCAGGGGATTCAGGATATGGATCTCCAGGTACAGGATATGTTTTCAGGACTCTTTGGAGGAAAAAAGCGTCGAAAGACCCTTCGAGTGGCGGAAGCACGGAACCTGCTCCTGGAGCAGAAGGAAAATGCTCTGGTTGATATGGGAAGCGTGGCTCAGTCCGCGATTTCTCTTGCCGAACAGTCCGGTATTGTTTTTGTGGATGAAATTGATAAAATCGCCGGCCGCTCCATGGGGCAGGGCCCGGATGTTTCCCGTGAAGGCGTCCAACGGGATCTTCTTCCCATTGTTGAGGGAACCGTCGTTCGAACACGGTACGGAATGGTACGGACTGATCACATTCTCTTTGTGGCAGCGGGGGCCTTTCATGTTGCCCGTCCTTCGGATCTCATCCCTGAGCTTCAGGGGCGATTTCCAATTCGTGTCGAGCTGAAGAGCCTTTCCAAGGAAGATTTCATTCGAATCCTTACCGAGCCAAAGCATGCCCTGATCAAACAGTATAAGGCCCTTCTGGAGACGGAAGGGGTCCAACTGTCTTTCTCAGATTGTGCCATTTCGGCCATTGCGGCACTTTCGGAGCAGGTAAACGATAAAACTGAAAATATTGGCGCAAGAAGGCTCCACACGATTCTGGAGAGGCTGTTAGAGGAAGTTTCTTTCCATGCTCCGGATATGCAGGGAGTTTCAGTCACCATTGATGAGAATTACGTGCATGATCACCTTAAAGACATTGTTCAGGACAGCGACCTTTCTCGCTATATGTTGTAGCGTCTTTCTTTCCTGCGGGAAAGAGGGACCTCCCCGACCGAAGCTCTACGATCTTCCCGCTTCGGTCTCTTTGGATGCACTTCAGGTCGGGCCGGCAATCAGGCTGACCATACCCTTCCCCTCCCGGCGGGTAAGTGGCGCTCCGTTAGAATCGTTCGAGAGCGTCGAGTGTTATGCCCTGCGACTCCCTCTGAAAGACCCCAGGCTCCCCGCAGCCCCGCCCATATCAGCCGTAGTGACGAGCGGGAATCTGGTACTTTCTCTCCCCTATGAATCCTGTCAGTCTTTCCATGTCGAGAACCTGTTGATCATAAAAATCGACCTGTCGTCCTGGCTGGCAGAGAGCGCAATCGGGGGAGTCTTTATCAGCGTGGTGATTCGAGACGATCTGGGAAAGCGGTCGGCTCCCTCAGAAATCAAGGGCATCCTGACCGCGATTCCACCGGATCCTCCATCTACCGTTTCTGCTGAAAGCTCACCCGATGGTGTTCACCTGTTCTGGGACCCCTCTGAATGCAGCGTAATGGGAATCGAAAAACTGGAGCCGACACGGTCGTTTCTCGGTGTAATCCGGGACACAACCGAATTTTTCGATCAACAGGTTCAGAATGGAGAAACCTGTCGTTACGGGATTCATTGCATGGGTGATATCGACGGAGTATGGAGTTCTCCTTCAGAAGTAGCAATTACCTATATCGATCGCTTCCCTCCTCCGCCGGTTGAAGATCTGGTGGTTTCTCCCCTCAGGGGAAGAATGCGGGTCTCCTGGAGTCCCCAAAAAACTGCGGCGGGATACAAAATATATTCTCGATGCGGGCAGGAAGAACCATGGACTCTTGTCAGAGAGACTCAGGATCGATTCGTCGAACTGGATCCGTCCTCCTGTAATATTGCCGTTTCCGCAGTGGATGCAGTTGGAAACGAAAGCCCAAAGGTCACGGGGATATCAGCTAATGAGTGACATCGAAATCACAAAGATGTCCGCGGCAGGAAATGACTTCATTCTTCTGGATACTCAAAAGTATTCTCTCCCTGATCCTCCGGAGAGCTTCATCCGGCGCATCTGCTCCCGACGGTTATCCATCGGTGCCGACGGATTCCTCACACTTGACCGCAGCAAGCTTGCTCATATTAAAGTCACGTACTTCAACAGTGATGGGTCGAGGGCGAATCTCTGCCTCAATGGGACACGCTGTGCGGCAATGTACGCCTTTCGGAATGTTCTGGCGCCCAGAAAGATGAAAATCGAAACTGAAGCCGGGACATTCCGTGCGGAAATTATTCAGGGCGGAGTCCGGGTACAGCTGCCTCCCTCCGCCAGGAAAATAACCCACCTTGATCTGGACCTGGACGGAAAACCCTGGCCCGGATTTCTCGTGGACGTCGGCGTGCCCCACCTTATCCTGCTTGCAGGAGAAGACCTGTCGAGCATCGATTTTGTTCCCCTTGCCCGAATGCTTCGTTACCATCCCCTTCTGGAACCTGAAGGAGCCAATGTCAGCATGGTCCACATTGTGGACGAAAATCTCGTTCGCATACGAACCTATGAACGGGGCATTGAAGATGAGATGCTTTCCTGCAGTTCAGGTTCGTGGGCTGCCGTCCTGGCTCTGCTTCTAAGCGGGTCCCGACTCTGCTCACCGGTTCAGATTCTTCCCCAGTGCCTCATCCCCCTTAACTTTTCATTTGAATGGAGAAAGGGAAACCTTGAATCCATGGAACTATCCGGTGAGGCAAGGTTTATTTTTCAGGCCAGGATCCAGCCGGAAGCATGGTCATGGGGTGCCTGATCTCAGGTCTTGACCTCTTTTCCTTTGCCGGATTGAGAAGCCTGTTCAATTAACCTACCCCGGATATCTTCCAGAAGGCGCCGATTGATGGTAATCAGATCCGCAAGAATTCCTATCAGACCAATCTGGATGCCTACAATAACCAGAACCGCTCCAAGGATCAGGCTCTGGATATGTCCCTGGCCGAACCCGAGGACAAAAAGGTAGAGAAATCTGGCAAAAAGCATCAACCCTGCCGCCACGAAAATGGATGCAGCCAGAACAAAGACGCGAAGAGGTCGATAGAGAGTGAAGATTCGAACCACGGTCATTCCGGCTTTCACAATATAGGAAGCCATGGAGGTGTAAAGTCGGGAGGGCCGAACAGGCGGACGGGTTTCGATGGGGACGCTGGTTGTGCGGATCCCATGGATCCCCGCCTGAATGATTGTCTCCAGGGTGTACGTATAGGATGAGAAAACCATGAGTTTCATGGCGGCTTTCCGGGAATAGGCCCGGAAACCCGTTGCCGCATCGTTCATCCGGATTCCGGAGGCCAGACGGACGACCATACTTCCAATCCGCTGAAAGAGACGTTTGACCGGGGAAAAATGAGGATTGGCCGCCACACCCCTGTCTCCCAGAACCATGTCCGCTGTTCCGGAAAGAATTGGCACGGTGAGAGCGGGGATATCCTCTGCCCGGTACTGTCCGTCGGCGTCAAAATTCACGATGCAGTCCGCACCCCGCTGCAGGGCTTCATCCAGACCGCGCGCAAATGTTCTTGCCAGTCCGGCATGAAATCCCATGGAGATGACCTTCACACCTTCTCCCCTGGCAATTTCCGCCGTAGCATCTGTGGATCCGTCATCGATTACGATCACATCAAGCTCGTCAAACCCATCCACACTGGCAGGCAAGCTTCGGAGCGTCTCTGCAAGTATGCCCTCTTCATTAAATGCGGGGACCATGACGATTAACTTCATGGAGCGGTCTCCATTAGATTTTCCAGTTCTGTAACCTTGTCTGGATATAGAAGGTGGATATCCGTCTGGCAGGACGGATCACGGTTGCGGTCATAAAGTTCAAAGGTTTTTCCCTTCAAATTACGAATCCCGATAAAAGAAGGCGTATAGATTGACTGGATGACGGTATCCTGGCGTCGGGCCGAAGCCGTCCAGAATTCCTGAGCTTCCTTAATGAGAAGAGAAGAGGACAATCCAGAAGATTCCCTGATGTCCACCCGCAGCCAGGTCATGAGCGTGGGCAGGGCGCGACAGACAAGGATATCCTCATCCCCTCCCAGGCTTTCCGGATCGTGTGTCGTAAAGAGAATCATGGGAACGTGAAGCATTTCCGGGTAGAGAGAGGGAAAAATGCCGAATCGCTGATGCTCAAAACGCTGGATTCCCCTCAGACCGATGGCCATAACCTGGGTTTGGGGGAAAAACTCGCCACTCTGAAGCGTGGAAAGAAGTTTTCGAATCGCATGCCCCACCTTACCGGCATGATCCCGGGTACGGTCAATTAAATATTTCTTTCGATCAGCCGGGATAAACTCTTCATCGGGTGGGCAGGAAAACAACGTGGAAGGGGGCTCGGAGAAGGCGACCCAGATAAAAAAGGGTTCTTTGACAGAATTCAGAACCCGAATGGCTTTATCGGCTGTGGCATCCGGAGTCTCTCTATCGACGATCCGGGACCAGGATGTTCTCAATAAAGGTGAAACTAGTATCACGAGAGGCCGGAAGGAGAGTAGAGAGCGGAATGAGTCCATCGAAAAACCGGGCCGATGCACGGCATGAAAACCTTTCAGCACATCCTGAAATTCACTCTGGTACAGCATGGGGACAACTGCCTGTTTATCAAACTTATCGTCAATTTCTTGACTCAGAGAACGATCTTCCCTCACCATCAAAATGGAAGAAAGGGATTTCAAAAGATCAGGCGACTGCGTGAACGCGTTGGGATACTGAAGGGCTTTCATGTTGCCGACGCTTTCGAGTTGAAGCATTTCGGGAGAAATCCCATCCACCGTAATGAGCAGAACACTGCGGTGATTGGTCTGCAGGCGCGGAGGCCAGTGAGGCACATCGAACCAGATCCCAAGTAAGATCAGAATGAACGTGAGATATCGCATCCTGCGGCCGGTCGAGGAAAGTGTGTGGATCTTTCCTCCAAACCCCATAAGTAAGAGAGAGGTTCCCGTACAGAGGATGATCCCGACCCACCGGATCGAGGAAGGCAGCGGTGAAAAGAGAACGGTGATGCCCAGGCTGATCAGTAGGGTGACCAGATGGCGGCTGGTCTCCGGAACATATTCCTTCTCTTCATATGATCCCTGCCCCAGGGCTTTCAAAACCAGAAGAAAGACGAGAATCCCTCCACAGCCCCACATGACCATTGAAAGGTCTAATTCCGGAAAGGAAATTCCTTGTCCCCGGTCTGCAAAAAGTAGTTTAACGTACCCATACAGGAGAACCGAGGCCATGGGCAGACCTCTGTGGATTCTGAAAAAAAAGGCCAGCAGCAGGCGATAAAGAAAAATCGTGATCGAGAGGATCAGGAGGGTTTTTAAAAAGTAAACAAGGGTACTTTCAGCCTGAATCTCACCGGACCGGAAAAATTCGGCCATATTGGCAAGAGCCAGAAGCAAGCTTAACGGGTAGAGGTAGGGAAGATTCCGTTCCACCGGATCAGTGTAGCCCAAGTGTCACCGGGGGGCAACCGGCACGGGATTTTTCCTCACCTCCTTTCATGCCGTCCCTTGCGAATAGACCTGCATTTCTCTTAATGGAGGAGGTCGGAGAAAAACCGGGGAATACACGGTCACAGCATAAAGTATGTGAGAGATGCGGGTTAGGGTACAATGAAGCTGTGGCACGTAATATCGTTCTACCCGGGCCCCATCCCAGGCTGAAACCTCGCCGGCAAAAGGGAAAACGTATGATTCCCGGGACAGCCGTCACCATGGATGATCATCTTTTTGAGATTGTCTCTGCCCGTTCAGAGGAAGGAAATCATATTTACAGTCTTGAACCCTGGCCCGAAGGTCAGGATATGAATCATCACGTTACCTGGACCAAAGAGAAAGAAGAGCTCTTTCGAATGGAATGTCTCTTTTCATCCCGGGATACCCAACCTCCGCATCTGCTGCTTGCATCCCTGGTTTTGATCGGATTCCTTCCGGCGGAAATGCAGCGGAAACTCTCTGAATCGTGGGAATTCGAACCCTCCAGGGCGACCCTGTATTCATCCATCCTGCAATTCTTCCTGTCCCTTCCCTTTTTCGTATATGAAACTCTGCTTCATGTCACGGGTAACTCGATTATGCCTGTCTGGTTATGGCTTACAACAGGTTACCTCGCTCTGGAATCAGGGTTCCGGGCCGGGGGTGCCCTGTTTCTGGATGAACCGACGGGAACCCTCTTCCTCTCCTTCCTGGGATGGAACCGGAATAAGGACTCCAGGGAGGATCTTTACGGAGATCTCGTTTCGGCTCGCGAAAACGAGTTATGGATTACCTCCCATTTTCCAAAGAACCATCTCGAACGGGCCGGGATAATTCGTCTGGAGGATCGCTATTACCGCTTTCTGGAAAAGAAGACTCTCCGTTTTTCCACCATATACCACTTCATCGGAACGATTCGAGATGAAGATGCACCCGAACTCTCTTTAGAAGATGAACGAAAACGGAATCGTGCTGCGGACCGTACCTATGTCCTGTCTCCCCTGTGGGGTTTTCTTCCCTGCGACTGGCAGATTAAATTTGCGTCTCTGGGTCTTTATCGGCCTTTACGCTTTACTCTCTTCTCCATTCTCTGCATTCTCTTCCTCGCCATACCGGCCATGATCCTGGATCTGGCTCAGTGGGCTCTCAAGGGACCTACCGTGACAACACTCATTCGGCTTCCGGTTGCTCTATTTTTTGTTCAGGAAAGTGTGATGCGGATTACCCATCTGATCAAGGATAAAAAACCCTCCGGAAGTCTTCCGGGGTTACTTCTGATTCCCCTGGCAAAACGACTCTTCTCCGGGATCGTTCCATGAGGGCAGCCATTGTCATCGTGGGGTCCGAAATGCTCACCCCATGGAAACAGGATACGAACTCCCTCTACCTGACTGAGGTGTTGAATCAGCATGGAGTCGAGGTGACAACAAAAATTATCCTCGGGGATGAGGAAGATGAACTATCAGCCGCCCTCGCCTTTCTTGCGAAACACAACGAACTGATCCTGTTATCGGGAGGACTGGGGCCGACCAGAGACGATGTAACCCGTGAGGCCACGGCCTGCTTTCTCAAGGTACCGCTGATCCATTTCCCGGAATTGCTGATGGAAATCCAGGCGTTTTTCGCCGCACGCGGAAGAGACTTTCCTGAAATTGCGAAGAAACAAAGCATGATTCCAGAGGGAGCCGAACCACTGCACAACCAGGCGGGAACGGCTCCGGGGTTTGTATATCAGGGAAAAACCTTTTCGATCTGGGCCTTTCCCGGTGTTCCCCAGGAGCTTCGCCACATGGTCCAGGCCTCCCTGATTCCGGCCCTCAAGAAACTGGCCCTGCCCGCGGTTCACACCCTTCACATGGCACTCAGCGGGAAACCTGAATCCGAGTGCGAATTAATTCTGGAACCCTATTACAGGAAGTACGGCAGAGATGGATTTACGATCCTGTCCGGGGGAGGAAAGATTGAATTGATTGTGAAAACAACGGATCCGGACACTCTTCGAGAACGCAAAGAGCTGCTTTCCGAACTCTTCTCCGATGATCTCTATACCGATCGGGGAGAGACGATGGAGGCCGTTGTCATTCGTCTTTTGATTGAACGAAGAGAGACTCTTGCCGTGGCGGAATCCTGCACGGGAGGACTGCTGGCAAAGCGTCTTACGGATGTTCCCGGGGCGTCGGCCGTCTTTATGGGAGGCATGGTGGCCTACGACAACAGCATCAAAATCGAACAACTGTCTATCCCTCCTTCCCTCATTGAGAAACATGGAGCCGTCAGTCAGGCCGTTGCCGAGGAAATGGCCCGTTCGGCAAGAACAACCTTCTCCTCTCATTATGGAATCGGCATCACCGGAATTGCCGGACCCACAGGATACACAGAGGATAAACCCCTGGGAACGGTTCACATTGCCGTAAGCGCCCGGGATCAGACCATCCATCGAAAATTTCGCTTTCCCGGGGATCGGGATCGGGTTCGGACCTTCGCGGTTCAATCCTCACTGGACATGCTGAGGCGGATTCTTACGTGAGGAGCTTTCTGGCTTTTTCCGTAGATTCAAAGACCCGTACCCTCGTAGCCGATCATATCAGCTCAAGAAAAGGTGAATTCCGGGGAATCAGCTGGGTTCCATCCCGGAACCTTCATATCACGGTCAAATTTCTGGGAGAAATCGATGACCTGACCTGTAAATCCGTGGAAAACTGTCTCCAGGAGTCGGCGCCGCTTCTATCTCCCTTTTCCCTTACACCTGAAGGCGGAGGATGTTTTCCCGATCCGGGAAGGGCACGGGTTCTCTTCATCGCGTATTCCCTGGATGAACCGGTGATGAAATGGATTCATCGTCTGCATACGTCCCTTGTATCTCTTGGATTTCCGAAGGAAAACCGGCCCTTCACAGCCCACCTTACCCTTGGAAGGGTCCGCCGGCCGGTTCCGGAGCGACAGATCCATCGGTTCCTCGAGGAGACGGATCAACTTTCTCTTCCGAAGTTTGAAGTTCAAAATATTCTTATGATGGAGAGCAGGCTTGATCCCGGGGGTGCCATCTACTCTGTTCATCGAACTTTTTCCTTAGGAGGCGGCCATGCCTGAAGCCTGGTGGTATGTGCTCGTGGCTTACTTGCTGGGGAGTATTCCCTTCGGGTACCTTCTCACCTTTGTGATTTCGCGGGAAGATATTCGAAGCCACGGAAGCGGAAATATTGGAGCAACCAATGTTTCGCGGAAGCTTGGTCTTGCGGGCGGACTGGCTACGCTTGCGCTCGATGCGGGGAAGGGAGCTCTGGCCGTATGGATCCCGATTCATTTTTCAGGCCATCCCCTTCTGATCGGTGCTTCAGTCTTCGCCGTGGTTGCCGGCCATTGTTATCCGATCTTTCTTGCCTTTAAGGGCGGAAAGGGAGTGGCTACAGCTGCAGGAGCCTTTATTGTCCTTGCTCCCCTTCCGACGCTCCTGGCAGCTCTGGTCCTGGTCATTACCGTGTTAATCAAACGATATGTATCCCTCGGGTCCTGTGTTGGAGCCGCAGTTCTCCCGATTCTCATGGCCCTTCTGAATCCACCCCATCGATGGGTACTCCTCTTCACCGTGCTCACAGCCTGTCTCATCATCTATCGGCACCGGGAGAACATCCAGCGAATCCAGGATGGCACGGAACGCCGTTTTCCTGAAAGGAAGAAACCATGAAGGTTACGATAATCGGTGCCGGGTCCTGGGGAACCGCCATGTCCATCTACATGGCCTCCTGTGGACATGAAATCCATCTATGGGCATATGAAGAAGGCCTGGCAGATACAATTAACCATCACCATGTTAATCCCCTCTACCTGGACGGATTTCCCATCCCGGACAACGTGACCGCAACCGATGACGTAATGGAAGCCCTGAAGCAGGAAGGTGTGATCTTTCTGGCCATTCCATCCCAGTTCATTCGAAGAACGCTAAAGGATGTCGCCTCTTCATATCAGGGCCAGCCCCTCGTCTGCCTGAGCAAGGGTATCGAACAGGGCACCCTGTCTCTTATGTCCGAGGTTTTAACCGATATCCTTGGAACCGGCCTTCCCCTGCTCGCCCTTTCTGGACCGACCTTTGCAAGGGAGGTAGCCGGCGGACTTCCGGCAGCGGCCGTCCTGGCCTCGACAGATCTGCAACTCTGCGGAAAGCTGCAGGAAGCATTCTCTTCGGAAAAATTCAGATTCTACCGATCTGATGATCTTATCGGCGTCGAACTGGCCGGTGCGCTGAAGAATGTGATTGCCCTGGCAGCAGGTGTCGTGGACGGATACAAACTGGGCCTGAATGCGGCAGCGGCTCTCATGACGCGGGGCTTGCATGAGATTACCCGTCTGGGTGTGGAGCTGGGAGGCAGACGGGAAACCTTTGCAGGACTGGCAGGCATGGGAGATTTGATCCTTACCTGCACCGGCCATCTGTCTCGAAATCGTACGGTAGGAGTCCGTCTTGGAAAGGGTGAAACTCTTGAGGACATCCTGGGTTCCATGAACATGGTGGCGGAAGGCGTGGCCACAACAGCATCCACCTTTGAGCTGGCCCGATCGCGCGGTGTAGAGATGCCCCTGACCGAATCGGTGTATGACCTTCTTTACTCGGGGATTCCTCCGGGGGACATTGTGCTGAGGCTGATGACCCGCAACCTGAAGCGGGAGGATGTCCTTTGATTGATCTTCACTGCCATATCCTTCCCGGCGTGGATGACGGAGCGTCATCCTGGAAGGAATCTCTTTCCATGGCTCTTATGGCTGAGGATGACGGAATCGAAGCGATCTTCGCCACCCCCCATGCCAATCCCAGCTACCATAATGTATCGGCCGGGACCGTGGATCAGCTTGTCCAGGAACTCAACACAGCCATTCAGAAGGAAGGGCGAACCATCCAGGTTTACACAGGACATGACGCCCATCTGGTCCCTGAACTCCTGGACCGGCTTCGCAGTGGAGAGATTCACACCCTGAATTCAAGCCGTTATTTTCTGCTGGAACCTCCGGAACATTTCAGGATCTCGGAAATGCAGGAAGCGATCTTTGGATTCATGGCTCACGGGTTTGTTCCCATCATCACCCACCCGGAGCGTGTCGGCGCCTTTCTCCGGAATCCTGAATTTCTTTACCGCCTCGTAGAACAGGGGGCACTGGTCCAGATCACGGCGGGAAGTGTCACCGGATATTTTGGAGAATCGATCCGACACTACTCGGAATCCATCTTGAAAGAGGGACTGGGGCACATTCTGGCCTCCGACGCCCATAGCCCCCGCCACAGGCCGCCAATTCTTTCCCAGGCCTGCAATGTAATTTCTTCCTGGGGGGTTGACGCTCATCCAATGGTTTCCGGGCGTCCCCGGGCGGTTCTTTCCGATGAGGAGATTGATATTCCTTCCCCGGCAAAGCCTTCACGGCCAGGGTTATTTCAGCGACTCTTTAAGCGAATGTAAGAAAAGGGACTACCAGACCCTGCGCCGCTTCGCCTCTTCCGTCAGCTCATCCCTGAAATTGGGGTGTGCAATCTCAATCATCGCCCTGGCACGTTCATGGAGGCTCTTTCCATGAAGATTGGCAATCCCGAATTCGGTCACAAGAAAGTGAATGTCCGCTCGTGTGGTAACGACACCCGCACCGGGCTTCAGCATGGGAACGATCCGGGTCACCGTATCATTTTTCGTGGTTGACGGAAGAGCGATAATCGGTTTACCACCCTTGGCATTCGCGGCACCGCGGATGAAATCGACCTGCCCGCCGAAGCCGCTGTAGATCTTGATTCCCATGGAATCTGAACAGACCTGGCCCGTGATATCCACCTCGACGGCAGAATTGATGGCTGTCATGTTGTCATTCTGGGCAATCACAAACGGATTATTGGTATAACTGACTGGATGCAATTCGATCAGAGGGTTCTGGTGGACAAAATCGTAAAGTTTTCGTGTTCCATAGGTGAATGTGGCAATAATCTTGTTTTTATGCAGCGATTTTTTCCGGTTCGTGATGATCCCCTTATCCACGGCACCGATAAGTCCGTCCGAGACCATCTCTGTGTGGACACCCAGGTCGCGCTTTCCGTCAAGGTACTTTAAAACGGCATCGGGAATACCGCCGATTCCCATCTGAAGCGTTGCCCCGTCTTCGATAAGCGAGGCAACATGGTATCCGATCTTCTGTTCCACCTCCGTGGCGGACCGGGGGTGAAGCTCAAGGATATCTTCGGAAACCTCGACAATCTTGTCAAACCTGGACACATGAACAAAGTTGTCTCCCAGGATGTAAGGCATCTTTTCATTTACCTGCGCAATGACTTTTGTGGCGGCCTCGCAGGCCGAGAGGGAAGCCAGACCCTCAACGCCCAGAGAGACGAACCCGTGATTATCGGGCGGGCTGACGTGAACAATAGCAACATCCAGGGGAATGATGCCCGTGGAGTAGAGCGCAGGAATTTCATACAGAAACACCGGCACATATTCAGAGAGACCTTCCTGAACGGACTTTCGATCTGCAGGCCCGACAAAGAGGGAGAGATGGTGGAAGGGGCTTCCCGGCTCATCTACCTTGAGAATATCCTCCCCTGCAAGGAGAACATGGACCAGTTTGAGGTAGGTAAAATCGTCTTTTCGAGCCGCCAGAGCTCTTTCCATAGCCAGAGGAGTCGCTGCATTGGCCGACATATAGACCGTCTGCTTATCCTTGATAATGGTAACAGCCTCTTCGGCTGAGCAGAGTTTTCGCCGATAGTGGTGCATCCAGGCCGGCTCACGGGTTTCCTCCTTTGCATCTTCCCGCTGAATGACCCGGGAGGGTCGGACCTCGGTTGAGTCCCTTCGCTGCTCGATTTCCCTGGCAGCTCGATCGACCGCATCCTTCAGTTCCTTGGGAGTAAAGGGCTTGGTCAGGTAATGGAAGGCTCCTTCCTGCATAAGGGTCACGGCATCCTTGAGATCAGGATATCCGGTCACCAGGATAACAAGAAGTTTTGGATTGACTTTCAGAGCTTCCTTCATCAGGGTAATTCCGCTCATCTCAGCCATTTTGATGTCTGAGATTAAAATCTGATAATCCCCCTCACCAATTCCTGTGAGCGCCCGCGTAGGCTCCGGACAGGTATCCACCTCATAGTCGGCTCCCAGAATTTTCTTGCAACTGTCGAGGATTGCCTCTTCGTCATCCACGACAAGGACCCTGATTTTAGACTTCAGGTCATTCATGATCTTCCCCCCAAATCAAGTTATCGCTCTATCATACGCCAAATTGTGAAATATGTCACATCTTAGACTAGAATGGCAATTCTCCCAGGGAAGATTCACGGCCTTCCGCAAGGATGGACACAAGGGCCTGCTTGAAGTAGTCGGTATGGTTCCGAACTTCTGCAGGAATACGTTCTTTGAAGAGCTGATAGGATCGATCGATATCCTCTTTTAAGAGTTCATAAATCGTATTATGCTCCCTCCCCTGTTTCACCCTGGCTTCGTTATAGAGTTTAATTTCGGAAATAAGGAGGCGTGCAAAGCGGCGGGCTTCGTCATGCTTGCGGGCATCATCCTCGCTCATTCCCTCAGCTTTGGCCACCATTTCAAATCCAAAACCCACCCGTTCCCGCTTAAATCCTGGAGGCGGTTTGACTTCGGTCGATCCCTTGACGGCAGGTTCCTCCGCCGGCTCTTCTCGGACAGGAGCCGGTGGTGGAGCCGGGGCGGGTGCGGGTGGAGGAGCCGGTTCTTCGACAACCGGAGCGGACCACTCCGTGGTGGGCGGTGTTTCTTCCACCTGCCATGTCTGATCCGCTACTGGAACATGGGGAGGTTCTTCGACTTCGTAGGTGGTCTCTTCCTGGTAGGCAGGCTCCTCGGCAGGATAGTCTTCCGCGGCCGGTTCATCTGGAGGAGCGACCCATGGCTCTTCTGCCGTGGCCGGTTCCTCGGGAGGAGCCGTCCATTCTTCTTCCGCGGGGGTCGGTACCTCCGGTGGAGCCGCCCATTCTTCCGCCGCAGGAGCTGGCTCTTCCGATTCATAGGTAACTTCTTCAACTTCCATCTCTTCCGAAGCGGGAGGCTCAGAGACCTCTTCTGGTTCCGGTGCAGGTCTATGTACGGGAGCAGAAGGTTCCTGCGCGGATGCCTTCGCTGTACCCAGGGTTTTTCGACGGAGCTCTTCGAGCTCCTGCATGGCCTTCACATCCAGCCGTTGTGTCGCTTCGGAGACGGAAGGCTCCGGAACTACTGCCGGAGGGGGTTCCGGAGCTTCCGGTTCAGGGGCCGGCTCTGCTATCTCCTCTGCCTCTTCAACAGCGGCTTCAGCAACCGCTTCCTCGGGCGCGGGAACGGGTTCAGCAGGAGGAACAGCCGTAGGTTTGGATGCACGCTCTTTTTGAAGGGTCAGGTTTTCCGGTGAAGTAAGGGAGGGAGAGGGCACGATTTCCCTCTGACCGAGAAGCAGGATCGCACTGGAGGTAATGAAGGTGAGTATTTCAATCACGTGGGGATGAAGATCGGCATCTCCCGAAAGCGTATCGGCGTAGAGGGCGGCAGCGACCTTGTCCTTGATCACGACGGGAACGATGATGACGGCACTGGGCCTCGGTCCCTCCAGCTGATTTACGACGATATCATCTCCCGAAGGGTTATAGTACAGAGTCTTTCTCTCCTGCTGGATCCTGAAAAACGGGCTTCCTTCTCCCAGAGGAAAGGTCAGGGATTTGATGCGATTGTCATCACCGCCCAGGCGGGTAAATCCGGCTCCCCGCCATCCAACGGCCTGTCCGCCTTTCAGGATAAAAAGTGCAGCACGGGAGGCGTATCGGGTAACGCCGGAAAGCAGGCTGGAAAGGACCTCAACCTGGTTTTGACCGCTGTCGATGTCGATACAGGCCCGTTTCAGAGCTTCAATGTTAAAGTTATCCGCAACTGGTTCTTTTGGCGCGTTCGCCGAAACCAGTTCATTGATTTCAGCAACCAGCTGATCCAGATTAACATCAAGAGTGGGAGGGGGGGGCATCTTGTCCAGCTGTTGTCGAATTGTTGTAAGAACCACCTCGCATTGCCCCGTATATTCATTTACGCCATCTTCCATCTTTTCCTTGAAAACTGCAAGGAGTTTCTTAATGTTTTCCATGGCGTCATTATGCCAGACCAGATGAAATTGTCAACCGGCAGTGGTATGATGTGTAGATATTTTTTCACAGGAGGCCTTGACCATGGCAAACATCACGGTCAGGCTGTTCGATGGACAATCTAAAGAAGTACCAGAAAAGACACCGGCCAGCCAAATCTTTGAACATCCAGAAGATATTATCGCCGTAAAGATTGACGGAAAGCTGTGTGACGCTTACATCCCCCTGGTGCAGGCATGCATGGTGGAACCCGTTACACTGGCAAGTGAGGAAGCCGTTGAATTACTCCGGCATTCCTGTGCACACCTGCTTGCTCACGCAGTTCTTCATCTCTACGGAGATGTGGAGTTCGCCATCGGTCCGACGATCGAAGACGGGTTCTACTATGATTTCGATCTTGATCACACCTTCACGCCCGAGGATTTGTCCGGGATCGAAAAGGAGATGGCCCGGATCGCTTCAGAGAAGATCCCCATCCGACGGATGGACACAACGAAAGAAGGAGCCCGGGAAATCATGGAGAAGCAGAGAGCCAGGTTCAAGCTCGAACTTCTCGATGAAGTGCCGGAAGGCGATCCGATCAGCTTCTATGAACAATCCGACTTCATTGACTGGTGCCGCGGGCCCCATCTTCCCAACACGGGTTTTCTAAAGCATTTCAAGCTTCTCAATGTGGCGGGAGCATACTGGAGAGGCGACGAACGCCGGGAGATGCTTCAAAGAATTTACGGAACCGCCTGGCGTACGAAGGAAGAACTGAAGGAATACCTTCGATTTCTTGAGGAAGCAAAAAAACGGGATCATAAGAAGCTGGGGAAACAGCTCAAACTATGGAGTTTCCACCAGGAAGGCCCCGGTTTTCCCTTCTATCACCCCCATGGAGTTCATCTCTATGACACGGTGGTCAACCACTGCAAAAAGAAACACGACGACCGGGGATACGTTCAGGTCAAGGCTCCGTTGATCCTCTCGGAATCCCTATGGCATCAGTCCGGCCACTGGGACCATTACAAGTCGAACATGTACTTCACCGGAATTGACGAAAATCCCTACGCTGTCAAACCGATGAACTGCCCGGGCCACATCCTGATGTACCGGGAAGATCTCCATTCTTACAGGGAGTTTCCCATTAAGACCCTGGAGTACGGTCAGGTCCACCGCCACGAAAAATCGGGCGTTCTCTCCGGCCTGCTCCGGGTCCGCAGCTTCACGATCGACGATGCCCATATCTTCTGCACCTACGACCAAATCCAGGACTCGATCGTGGACGTCATTGAGCTCCTGACTGAAATTTACCGGGATTTTGGATTCGAAGACTATTTCGTGGGTCTCTCCACCCGCCCCCCCGACTCCATTGGAACAGACGAGATGTGGGAAAAGGCGGAAAATGCCCTCGAAGGCGCCCTGAAGGAGATGAAGATTCCCTTTCAGATCAACAGGGGAGATGGCGCCTTTTACGGCCCGAAGATCGACTTCACCATCCGGGATGCCATCAAACGGGAATGGCAGTGCGGCACCATTCAGCTGGACTTTTCCATGCCCGAACGATTCGATCTTGAATATGTCGCTGAAAACGGATCCCGCCAGAGGCCGGCCATGGTCCATCGCGCCATTCTTGGCTCCGTGGAGCGATTTCTCGCCATTTTAACCGAACACTATGCGGGAAACTTTCCCCTCTGGCTCTCCCCCCGCCAGGTGGCGGTGCTGCCGGTCAGTGAAGAAAAGTTTGGAGGCTACGCCCGCCAGGTCATGGACCGCCTGAAATCTGAAGGATTCAGGGTGGAAGCCGATCTCAGAGACGAGAGCCTGGGGAAGAAGATACGTGAAGCAGCCCAGCTGAAATATAACTATCTCCTGATTGTGGGAGAAAAGGAAGTGGAGGGAGGCGGCGTGGCCGTGCGTCTCCGTTCCGGGGAAGACCGCGGTCTGATGACCCTCGATGACCTGATTGCAAACCTGCACAGGGAACGAAACGAGCGTCTTCCCGGACCGGCCATGTAAGACAGGAAAATGGCAGTTCTGTTATGAAATGGGAATGAAACCAAGGAGGAAACCATGATTGCCGTCGTCAAAGTCAAAGAGGCTCCAGGAAGGGAAGGCACAGAGATTCGAGACGTACCCAAACCGGAACCCGGGAAGGGGGAGGCCCTGATCCGGGTCGCCGCCACGTCGATCTGCGGAACCGATCGGCACATCTACAACTGGGATCCCACCATGGCGAACACCGTCCGACCCCCGCTCACCTACGGCCATGAATTCTGCGGGTACATCGAGGCCTTCGGGCCCGACACCTACCATACCAAGGTCAGGGAAGGCGATTACGTCTCCGCAGAGATGCACGTCGTCTGCGGGTACTGCCACCAGTGCAGGACGGGTCAGGGCCACATCTGTGCGAACACCCGGATCCTGGGCCTCCATGGAAACGGCTGTTTCGCGGAATACGTGACTGTTCCCGTCGAGAACATCGTCACGCTGGACCCCTCTATCCCCTACCACATTGCCTCCTTCCTGGATGCCCTGGGCAACGCGGTCCACACGATCCAGCCCGTCAACGTGGTGGGTAAAGACGTCCTGGTGGCGGGGTACGGGCCCATCGGAGGCATGGCGGTATCCCTGGCTCACTACCTGGGTGCGCGAAAGATCATTGTCACCGACGTCGTTCCCTTTGCCCTGGATCACGCATCCCGCTGGGCGGAGGAGAAGGGTCTCGGCGACCGATTCCTTTCCCTGAATGCCATGGAACTGAGTTACGAAAGGCAGCGCGAAGCCATCCTGGATCTCTGCCCCCACGGGATAGATGTCCTTCTGGAAATGAGCGGAGCCGCCAGTGCGATCAACCTCGGCCTCGAAGTCATGAAAAAGGGCGGAGAAGCCTCTCTGCTGGGAATCCCCGGGAAGGAAGAGATGACCCTCACGCACTATTCCCGTGATGTCATCTTCAAGGGAATTACGCTCCACGCCATCATCGGCCGCAGGATGTACGATACGTGGTTCACGATGATCAAGCTCCTCCACTCCGGGCTCGATGTGGAACACGTTGTCTCCAGGGTCTACGACACCCTGGAAGACTTTCATGAGGGGATGGATCTCTTCAACCGGCACGAAGCCCTGAAGGTCGTCTTTCAGCTGAAGCACTGACCCTTTTAATCAGGAATGATCGAAAACCCGGGCCGGCTTTTGCCGGCCCTCTTTCTTTCTCAACTTCTCTGTCCAAAGAAAAGCGCGGGCGACCGGTAAGATCGCCCGCGCGGGTAAACGTGAAGCGGCTCGGATCAGTAGTGGAAGCGGAAGAAGAGTCCGTACCGCTCAGATTCGAAATCAGCCGCGCTCAGGAAGTCCTCCGAGTAATCGTAGGTTTCGACTTCCAGTGCCGCCGAAATCTGGCTGGACAGTTCCAGCGTGCAGCGGGCAAAGATCCGGTCAAACTCGAGAAGGAGACTTCCATCGTTCTCGAAGGTCGAGTAGCCCGCCCGCAGACCGAAGCGTCCCGAATGAAGATCGACTGATCCTTCCAGGAGCGTCCCCTCGTCGTTGAAGAGCGAAGTGGACAGATCGAAGGTGTAGGGATCCCGGAACGGAATCGTCGATTCCGTCTCGTAGGAGTCCCACGTCAGGTGGAAGGACAGGAAGTCCGATGGCGTGATTCCCAGATCGACGGCATAGTGATCGGTATCGGCTTCATAGCCCACGTCCGTGGACGAATTGTCCGAACTGATCGTCTCCACCGTACCCAGGACTTCAAAGTATTTCAGGAAGGGCATCTGCAGGCGGAAACGCAGACGGTCCCGATCGGTAAAATTGGTCCGCACGATGATGTCGTCCGTGCTCTCCGTCTGCCAGTCCACCATGAACTTCCCCTTGCCCAGATCGGCCGAGGTCCCGAAGAAGTACTTCGAGACTTCCCGGTCAAACTGACCCGACTGGTGTGTCTGCACCACGATCTCGGCCACGTCTTCCGTGAGGTCCAGATCCGTGGACGTGATCGATCCGCCGGCCCAGAACCGGAAGATTCCGACCTTCCCGAAGTTCAGCCGAAGGTCCAGGACGTCGTCGTCCCGTTCCATCGAGTTATTCATCTCCGCCAGGGTCAGAATGTCCCCGGTGTCGATCCCGCCGAAGGTCATCGTGTCCAGATAGAGGCTGGATACCAGCGACCATCCGGTCAGCTCCCGGTGGCGGGAGGTGTAGCCCAGGTCCAGGCTCACCTTTTCTCCCAGGTCCACGGCAAACGAAAGGTCGCCGCGCCAGGAGGGATTGTCCGTGTTCGAAACCACCGTGTCCGTCAGTCCTTCGAAGAAACGGTAGATCCGATAGGAGACCAGGCTCCCCGAAAGCATGTCCGCCAGCACCGTGTCTGACTCGGCGTCGGCCCGGACATAGGAAGCTTTCATCCTTACCCGATCCCCGAGGGGACCGGTGAGGCGGAAGGTCGTAACCGGCGTGTCCACTTCGGTCCTGGATACACGGCTGATGCTGGTTGCCGTCGGATCCACGCCCAGGTAGACGTAATCGTTGTTGCCCGATCCCGCGCCAGCCGCCAGTTCGGCGTGCTCCGTTCCTTCGAAGCTCCGCCACCCCTGGATCAGCGTTCCGGCAAACTTGCCTAACGCAAAGTTGACGCCCACGTAGTATTCCTCTTCCGTCTCTTCCAGATCGGAACGCAGGCGGAATTCGTCCTGACCCTCGTAAAAGGTCGTCTGACGCGGTCCGTCATACTGGTTCCGGATGTATCCGAAGATCGGAGAGAATTTCTTCCCCGGCATCAGCTCCACTTCGAAGCTGATCGTCTCCCGGTCCCGTTCCCAGGTGTGCTGACCCGGAACAATTCCATTTTCCAGGAAGGGGTTCGCATACGCGGGAAGGGCGCTGAAGGATTCAAACCGATTGAAATTCAGGTGCAGACGGTAGGTGTCGCCCAGCCCCGTGTCGAGGCGCAGGTGGCCGTAAGGGTTTCCCCCGAAGCCCGATGCGTCGATCGTCAGGCGGTCGAAGAGCTTCGTGCCTTCCGGGTTCAACACCCGAAGGCTGAAGTCCCGGATCACAAAACCGTCATCCTGGTTGAGTTGTGTACGGTACATGTCCTCGTTACCCGTAACGTCCACCACCTGGTACCCGATCTCCAGGTCCATCGTGGTTGACTGGCCAAAGGCCTGAGGCGATACGAGCACGGCCAGGACTAAAACCAAACATCCAATCATGTGGCGCTTGTGCATGGATCTCCTCCTATCTGAACAGCGTGGGCGAGGTGTTCGACCCATGGATGGCCACGTGACACACGGTGCAATTCCGGTACCGCGGATTGCTCAGCTCGTGAATCGAAGGCGGCATGGAGCCCAGCGTCCCGGCCGTGATGGGGCTGTGACATTCCAGGCACAGCTGGTCCACCCGCGATCGGGTCAGAGCCATCGGGCTGGTCGACCCGTGAGCTTCGTGACAGCTCATACAGTCGCCCGCCGTGTCGCCTACGTGGGGATACGTGAAGGGACCCCGCTTCTCGGCGTGGCACGTAACGCAGGGTCCCTGACCCGATCGGTCCAGAACCAGACTCTTCGCGCCTGCGCCGGTGTGGGGGTTATGACAGGATACACAGTTCATCACATCGCCTTCCAGACGGTGCCCGTAAGGCTTCCGGAACGACGAGGCTTCGGCGATGTGACAGGTGGAGCACAGCTTGTCCGCGCACATGCCCAGAAGGCTCGTGCTCTCGGCGGCCGCTCCATGAATCGAGTGACAGTCCATGCAGAAAATCTCAGCTTCCGCGTGGACGCTCGTCACTCCCGTAGCGTTCAGCATGTTGGTGTCGTGACAGGTCAGACAGGCCGACTGGCCGTCCTTGCCTGCGGGTATCGAAATGAGGGAGGGATCCCCCTCCTCCATGTGTGCGGTGCCGTCGCCGTGACAGTCCTGGCAACCCGGCGTTCCGCGAAGCGTCAGCCCGTGCACGGTCTTGGCGAGTGCCCCGGCGAGATCTTCATGGCAGGCCATACAGGCCTCATCATCTCCTCCGTCTCCCGCCCAGGCAAACCCGACCGCAACCAGCACGAGAAGCGCTGCAACGCTGATACAGCGGATCAGATCTTTCATCTCTACCTACCTTTCTTCATTCGCGGAATCTCCATGCCTCCCCCAACAAAAAACAGGCGGATCCCCGACCTCTCTAAAACAGGTCGGGGTCCGCACAATGCATTCGTTCGGTTCGGCACACAATCCCACGGGTGAATTCGCGTTTCGCGATGGCCTGGGCTAGCGTGCGTGGACTTTTTCGACCGCGTGGTCGCGATCTTCACCGTGACAGGCGGCGCAGGCTTCTCCAAAGGGAGCCGTGTTCACATAGGCGTGGGACGCGGCATCCACAGAACTGTGGCAGGAGAGACAGGCGGCTGCGGCCGGCTGCATCGGGGTGTAGTAGTCACGGGGCGTCGGCGTGGGAAGCACACCCTCGGGCAGAGGCACGTTGTACGTGCCGTCCTCGTGGCAGGCTTCACAGTACCGGCGGTCGCCGGGGTATCCAACGTGGTTGTAGTTGTTTTCACTGCCGCCGTGACCGTAGATCGTGAAGTCGTTTTCCAGCTCGAGGCCGGTGTGGATCCGGTGGATCATCCACTTGAAGTGGACCGATTCCACGGGAAGCTCTTCTTCCGGTCGAACCGACTCGTCACTCTCGTTCGGGTTATGGCAGATCACGCACTCTTCGATGGCGAAGCGCTGGCCGCCGTGAAGGGCGAGCTGATCGTGGCAGACGTTGCACTTGTCAAGGCTGACCACCTCGCGGCGGGCTTTCACCGCGCGGGACGCGCCCACTTCCACGTTATAGATCGGGTTAAAGGCGCATTCGCGCACCTGGTAGCCGTCCTCCGTGCCATTGTCGATCACGACGAAGCGATAGACATCGGCGGAGAAGGTCCACGTGCCGGCCGCATCTTCGGGAAGCGCGGTGGTGAGGGTGTACATGTACGTATCGCCGCTCATCGTGGCGCCGCTCACGGACTCACGATAGTACTCGGCGTAGTCTACCGTCGGGCCACCCCAGAGGAGGCTGAAACGGTTGAGATCCGCCGGATCAATCAGGGTACCGGCATTGTCGGTGACTCGGAATGTTACCGTCGGAAATCCGCCGGGAACCGCGCCGGTCACGTCCACGATCTCCATGTTCAGCCCTTCCAGCTGGGAGGACTTCACTTCGATCGTGTGTGCGCCCACCACCGAAATATCAAACTCGTGGTCGCCCTGCGGCACGTGGCAGGAGGCGCAGTCGTCGTCGTTAAACTGGGGCAGCGGATGGTTTTCGCCGGTCTCCCAGTTGATGTCGTCGTGGCAGGAGGCACAGGCCGCGCGGTTCGGGCGGGTCATCCAGATGTCACCCTCCGGCGAATCGGGCTTGTGGCAGGCCTGGCAGTTGCGAATGTCCATCGGAAGCACGACTTCGGAGTAATCATGGACCGACTGGTTATGGCCGATGATCTGGTAGGGAGTTCCGGCTTCGACGGAAGGCAGGTTAGCGCCCATGTGGATCTTGTGGATCATGACCTTCATGTCCACCGTGTTCCCCGTGTCGGGGTCCGACGTCTGCGGCTGGTGGCACTGAACGCAGTTTTTGATGTTTTTGCGGGAGCCGCCATGGAGACCCAGGTCGTGGTGGCACGCATTGCAGGTCGCGTTGGCGACGGCGTTCCAGGTCTCGGTCACCGGCTGACCGTCGGGACGGAAGTCGTATTCGATATTCGAATAGTACTGTTTACCGATGATATCGGTAAGGTTGCGGCCGCCGTAAATGGCGATGGTGTGCGTCTTCGTGGCGTCATAGCCTGAGGGCAGTGCCGTCTTGAAGGTGTACGTGGCGCGGCCCATCTCCAGATCGGTCCAGGTGCCGCCACTGTCCGTACCGGCCTGTGTGGCGGTGACACCGGTAATGGGACTCGTGGCGGATCGGGTCGTGTAGGCCGTGTACTGGCGGGCCTGCGCGTCGTACCAGGTCAGGATGAAGCTGGCACTGCAGGTACCGGGGGTTATGTTTCCGGCGCGATCCAGCGGCTGACCCTTGTCGTCCTTGAAGGCCAGTGTCACGACGACCTTGTTGTCGGCGTTGATCGTGACATTCTCGACGATAATGTTGTACCCCGGCCGGATGTAGCCGATTTCCTCATCCGACATGTAGTACTCGACCTGTGTCTTGTTGTAAATCTGGCTCTCCAGAGGAGCCGCGGTGTGGGTCGTCAGGGGGACGACCACGGCAAGTGCCGTAGAGACAAGCATTAAACCCAACTTCAGTGAGAACGAATGCATCTCCTACCCTCCATAAATAGAATTTGTACAGCAATGCCAATGGATACATAATCGGCATTCAATGTGACTTGCTCACATATTCACATTAGTCACATTGTCATATAGCATACAATGACACTAAAACAAAGTCAAATCATTCAAAATGAGCCATTTACGTAAAATGAAAGTCGTTCTCAAAACCCCGGCAACCTGCTCAAAACTCATGGGATGCGAAAAGCACAAATCATCACAACCGGTCACAAGATGCGGGAAATCATGTAGGGTTTTATCATTCGGGGAGAAAATCTCGGCGTGCGGGGGACGTCATTCCATGAAACAGCGAAATAAAACGCGTGTTACAGATCTGCTTCACTCAGAGAGCTTCGGCGTGACAGGTCCGCTACGCTCACAGAGCTTCGGCGGGACAGGCTTGATCCGATCCTGCGCTCCCGAGATGTCTGCGTAACATCTCGGTTGAGCAAAGGATGGCCGAACGCAGCGAGGCCAGCATACCCCAGATAGCCTAACCTGGAGGACAAGGACCCTGAACTGTCTAGATGTGGGTAGAGTTGAGGGAGTGGTTTACCGGAGAAGTTAAGAAAGCGCGCCCGAGAGGATCCGCCTTCGCTCTGGGAGATACAGCGTGACACGTCCGTGACGCTCATAGAGCTTCGGCGGGACAGGCTTGATCCGATCCTGCGCTCCCGAGATGTACGCGAAGCATCTCGGTCGAGCAAAGGATGGCCGAACGCAGCGAGGCCAGCATACCCGAACCCGCATTTCTCATATTCACTACGTGGCGAGGTGGTAAAGATGCCTGGAAATACAAGGAAAACGATGGAAAAATACCGGAGGCGTAGACGGAGCCTACGTCGAGGATTTTTGACTGAGTTTGACGCAGCAGTTACGGGCATATTTGCCGCCGCAGCAGGAGGGAGTGTGAGAAATACGGGTTATATAACTTACCCCGGAGGACAAGGACCCTGAACTGTCACAGTGCGGGTAGAGTTGAGGGAGTGGTTTGCCGGGGAAGTAAAGAAAGCGCGCCCGAGAGGATCCGCCTTCGCTCTGGGAGATACAGCGTGACACGTCCGTGACGCTCATAGAGCTTCGGCGGGACAGGCTTGATCCGATCCTGCGCTCCCGAGATGTACGCGAAGCATCTCGGTCGAGCAAAGGATGGCCGAACGCAGCGAGGCCAGCATACCCCACATAGCCTACCCCGGAGGACAAGGACCCTGAACTGTCCAGATGTGGGTAGAGTTGAGTGAGTGGTTTACCTGGGAAGTACAGAGTGCGCGCCCGAGAGGACTTGAACCGACGCATACCCGCGTAAACCTACCCCGAAGGACAAGGTTCCTAAACTGTCACAGTGTGGGGAAAGTTGAGGGAGTGGTTTACTTGGGAAGTAAAGAAAGCGCGCCCGAGAGGACTTGAACCGCCGCATACCCTAGATAACCTACCCCGGAGGACAAGGACCCTGAACTGTCCAGATGTGGGTAGAGTTGAGGGAGTGGTTTACCTGGGAAGTACAGAGTGCGCGCCCGAGAGGACTTGAACCGACGCATACCCGCGTAAACCTACCCCGAAGGACAAGGTTCCTAAACTGTCACAGTGCGGGTAGAGTTGAGTGAGTGGTTTACTTGGGCTCACGTTTGACAGTTCATTGGGGGTGACACCCCGAAAGTGCAATAACCACGGGCGGTGGGGTTTGGAAAACAACAAAACATAGTGCCATGCCGCATATTGTATGGGTTGACATAAGAGTTTATA
>Ga0209203_1000302_pt1 | contig 43910 bp, 45 predicted proteins | sample AD_UKC109_MetaG_FD_184423 | JGI IMG/M metagenome (GOLD analysis project Ga0209203, IMG submission 184423) | Active sludge microbial communities of municipal wastewater-treating anaerobic digesters from Hong Kong - AD_UKC109_MetaG (SPAdes)... | ecosystem: Engineered > Bioreactor > Anaerobic >... | reverse complement strand
TAGTTTTTCAAATCCCATCTCGGTTCCTTGAGTTTTTTGTGGTGAAAAACAATTTAGAATTTGAGATGGGATTTTCTATTACTTTCTTTATCTATTGTTCACTTTTCCCAACATTCCGGAATGAGCCAAAAATTTTAACAACAGACCCTTGATTTCTTCGGGGATTTTGTTTCCATTGTTGGGAAGCGGGCCATGGCGTGTTATGTGTCGTTTCGACCGAGAGCGGCGGGATCAATTGAATCTTTAAAGTTTATGAATACGCGCGGCGCGCCGGCAACATACCACCAGAACTAATGATCGACCAGCCTGGAAATGCTGACTATAACGTAATCGAAGTATTAATGGAAATCAACGATAACAATGAAATTATACGTTAAAAATAACTCTTGTTGCCGAAACGCCGCTTTAATTCATGATTTGATTAAGATTCATGGAAAAGAACCCGCCGTGCTCGGAGGCGGCCTCTTTAATAATAATTATAATTTATACTGATACGATTATGATATAACTGAAATGGGATGTAATTGTGGCTTGGTGAAGATAAACCCTAGCTTCTCTTATGGCCGCCGTTCGGAATGACACATAACGTTACAGCGTAACTGACGTTGCGATACTCTGGGACAATAGATTAAAGCTTAATATTTATTTTTCAATTATAATTTTTCAAAGGATTCAGACGCAATATGGCGTAGGCCGAGCACCGCAGCAGTTAAGCTGAGTTATATGATGTAGCAAAATTACAAAAATTTCATACAATAACTATGAGTTAAATAATTCCTCTTTCTTTAAAACAGAATTCAGCTTTTTATCTAAAGACCATATCCTTGCATTAGCATTCCTTGCCGAAATAATAATTACACAATCAATAAGACCAATACCTTTTGAGTAAAGTTTGTGTTGAGATGAATAAATACCTGCTTCGATCCAGTCGTTTGATTTTATGTATTTTGGCAGATTATGCCAATAAAGTGAAATAATTTCAATTTCCCTTTTATTTTTAGCGCCTTGTAATAATTCAGCAAAAATGCATTCAAGTGCTAATATTTTTTGATTTTCCAATAAGTTTTTGATGGTTGGATAGTACGCTTGATTGTTTTTAAAGAATTCTATCCACAGGGATGTATCTAATATGATCATGCTTTTCTATTAACTTTCCGTATATTATCAGCAGAAAAGTCATTAGAAAATGAAAGAGGTTTATTTTTAATTTCAATATTAAGAGATTTAATTTTTTTTAATGAAAGCCATTCCTGCAATGCAACAATCAAGCTTTCGGTAAGACTATTCCCGCCAGCGTATTGCTTGACTTCATTAACTAAATCATCGGGTATTAATGCGGTTACTTTCATATGACACAATATACGATAGTATATCGTATTTGTCAATTAAAATATTGGCTAAACTGGAATGGGAATAGATTAAATGATTTTGCTATGTCACATAACGTTTCCAGCATGACCGATGTTGCTATGATACTGAATGACACTTTAAAAGTATCCGATTTCTTTTCAATCATATTTTGGAAATGCTGAAGGGAGCAATGTGCCGAAGCCCGCAGGCGCGTAAATAATAGCGCCGTTAAGCGGGCGAGGCCAAGCGACCGCCAGGGAGCGCAGCGGCTCATGCCGTGTTAAGCGAAGATCAGCCCCCCCTCTTATTCTTTAATAATTCTTCTTAATAATATATCTTCAAAATTTCTTCTTCCATCAAACAGTGCAATAATATAAACATCGGAAGCTTCAATTTTATAAATCATTCTCCAGGGAGAGATTATCAGCTCACGATAATTATCAATGTTATATAATAATAATTCAGGTACAATACGCCCTCGCGTAGGATTTTTTTCCAATTTAACGGCATGATTTTTAATGAGAGTAAATTTTTGATTGGCTATATCATAACTATCAAGAGATATATAGTCAATAATATCAATAAGGTCATTTTGAGCAGATTGTGTCCAATAAACCGTAAAAGTATTAGAGGTCATTACTTTTTATTTTTAAATATTTATGCTCTATTGAAGAAAAAAATTCAGATTGTTCCTTAATTTTCCCCTGACGAATATCTTTTTCGCCTAATGCAATTAATTTTAGAATTCCTATAGCATTGTTCATTGATTCATAACTTTCAGTATCCAATAACACTGCTCTGGGCTCTCCATTTTGAGTTATAAAAATGGGTCGATGGGTTTCATTTACTTGATTTAAAACATTTGTAGTATTTGATTTAATGTATGATATTGGACGAATATCGGTTTTTATTTTCATAATTGTTCCTTATATACGATTTAATCGGTCTAAATATGGGATCAAATATAGTCTAAATTGTCAAGTATAAATATATGGATTCTAATAAGGGGGGCTGATTTTCGCTTAACGTTACGTGGCAAGCGACGTTAACGCCCTTAGGCGTTAATGTGCCGAAGCCCGCAGGCGCGATTATTACCAGCGCCGACCAGCGGGCAAGGCCAAGCGACCAAAGGGAGCGCCGCGGCTTATGCCGTGTTTTATGAAGTTAACTCCCCCTACGAACAAAAATACTTTTTTTTAATCAATTAACATTTCTTTAATAACTTGTTTGATTTCAGATATTGATTTCGTACTAATTTTCCCAAGTCTTTTAATAATTCGCTTATTATCTATAGTACGAATTTGATCTAAAACTATCCAACCTCGTTTATTTTGAAAAGTAATTGCAACTCGTGTTGGATACTTATGTGATTTAGTGGTCATCGGAGCTATAATGACTGTTTTAATATTTTGATTCATTTCATCAGGAGAAATAATGATACAGGGCCGTACTTTTTTTATTTCATGACCAATTGTTGGGTCTAAATTGATCAAATAAACATTGTATTGAAGAGGAACCATACATATTACCATTCCCAATCACTTAAATCAATTGAATCATCGATGATAAGTTCATCATGAGCATTCACATTCATTTTTTTAAAAGCATCAGCCCATCCTTCTCGTGTTTTATGCACAGGTTTTAAAATAATCTCATCATTATCGTGATTGATAATCATTTCTAACTGATTATCGATATTCATTTGTTTAAGAATATTATTGGGAATTCTAATTCCTTTTGAATTTCCAATGGGAATTACTTTTGTAATCATAATTAAACCTCATAAATAGTAATTACAATGTAATAATATGATGTTTTTTAATCAAGTAGAAAATATTTGTGATATTCTTATTTCGACTGAGAAATTTATACGAGGAAAAGATATGGCGTAGGATCAGGAGGGAGTCAATTTCATAAAACGTTACAGCTTAACTGATGTTGCGATACTCTGGGACAATAGATTAAAGCTTAATATTTATTTTTCAATTATAATTTTTCAAAGGATTTAGACGCAATATGCCGGAGGCCGAGCACCGCAGCAAACATTAGTTTGCGAGGAGCGCAGCAGTTAAGCTGAGTTATATGCCGTGGCAAATTACTAAATGATTATACCGCCATAGCACAGGAAGTGCGGTGGCGGGTAACAATAAACAATTATATAAATCTTTCAACAGAAGTTTTTAATATTTTTGAAAGTTTTTTCGCCATTTTTAAACTTATTGGTCGCTTATCATTTTCCATGTTTGAAATATGTTGCTTGGGGATACCGCCCAATAATTCTCCTAATTGAATTTGCGTTAAACCTCTATTTATTCTATAAATTTTAAGATTTTTACCAGGGGTCATCTGTTTTTCAATACTTTTATACCAATCAGTTGTAAAGACATCGATATATTCATCATCATCAATTAACTGAAGATTATCACCATATTCTTTTTTCAGAAGAGATAAATGTTTTTTTGATATTTCGCCATTAATATCAATTTTAATAAGGGGCGTTTTCACGTGAACCTGCATAATATACCTCAATTAAAATACTATCTTCATAAAATTCCCAGCAAGCAACCCATTTATAGGTTAAATGACAATGATATTTATTCTTACCTAATTTACTGAAATTTGCCCAATGTTTAAGGATTGGTCCAAATTCCTTAAGATCATTAACCAAGTTTCCCATAGCTAATTGTGCAATTTTAGGCATTTTATCAATACCTTTAAGGGCACTTTTCTTAATGATAACTTTGTACATAGGTCAGGGTAATCATTAAATGGTTACTTGTCAATTATTTTTTTATTATTCTTAGCCCGCCACGGTACGCAACGAGGCGTGTGTATATAGATATAAACCCGCCGGGAGAGAGACCCGGAGTCTCCCTTATTCCTGTTCGGGAGTCAAGCAGTTTTGCTGCATGAGGAGGCAACAAATCGTGTAGAGTGCAAGATGAGCGGAAGTGTGAGCCGTAACGCAAGTGAACCCTATTGAGCCTCGTTACAGAATTGGCAGCGGCCAGACTGTCGTGGATGGTGAAGCCCGCTGTCTCACGCCGGAAAACAGGAACGGACATGAGGTCCTGAAGCGTGAGAGCTGCCCGGGGTTGTTCGGGGGCGGCGCGCATTTCGAGGGTTGCGCATGAACGTGGGAGACCCTTGCTGCTGGAGTTGACGCCTCCAGTCTGCATGTCAGGAAAAGGATTTCCGGTTAATGGGGATGGCGGCAAGGGAGTCGGAGGAGCCCATAGTAGTGAAGATTTCAGGGACAACACAACCCTGGAGGAGCAAAGGGGCTCTGCTATGAAGAGCACTTTCAAAGAAAGGAGGATTTTTTCATTGGCGAATGAGAGTAGTCAGGAAAAGAAACGTAAGAAGTCAGAGATGACGGACGACGAACGAGTTCGAGACTTTCAGAGAAAGTTATATCGAAAAGCCAAGCAGGAACCGGAATTCAGGTTTTATGTACTGTATGACAAGATTGGTCATAGTCACTTTCTCCGGGAAGCATACCGGAGGGTGAAGGCAAACCGAGGAGCGCCGGGCGTAGACGGGATGACCTTCGAACAGATTGAGGAAGAGGGGCTTAACGAGTTTCTTGCTGAATTACAGAAGGAGCTACAGGAACAGACCTATAAACCTCAACCGGTAAGAAGGGTGCATATCCCCAAAGCCAATGGAGGAACACGACCTTTAGGTATTCCCACCATTCGAGATCGAGTCGCTCAAATGTCATGCAAGCTAGTAATTGAACCGATCTTTGAGGCTGATTTTGACGATGCATCGTATGGATTCAGGCCGAAACGTTCGGCTTCTGATGCGGTTGCAGCAATCAAGGAGAAACTCAAAGAGGGAAAGACGGAAGTGTTCGACGCCGATCTTTCGAAGTATTTTGACACTATTCCCCATGCCAAATTACTGAAGCTGATAGCCATGCGGATCAGTGATATCCATGTGATACACCTGATCAAGCTCTGGCTGAAAGCGCCGGTGATTGAAGACGGGAAAATGAGTGGCGGAAAGAAAACGAAGGTCGGCACTCCGCAGGGCGGAGTCATATCGCCTTTACTGGCAAACATTTACTTGAATCTGGTTGACAAGCTGGTGAGAAGTCACAAGGCGTTTTACGGTGTTGAAATAATCCGCTACGCCGATGACTTTGTATTGATGGGGAGTAAAATCGAAAAAGGTGTTATAAGCACTATGACATCTTTGCTTAAGCGTATGGGCCTTGATCTTAATGAAAATAAGACTCGTTTGCTTCAGGTTCGTGATGAACCTGTCGATTTTCTAGGATTTACGTTTCATTTTCGAAATAGCCGCTATGCAGAAGACGAAAAGTACCTGAGTGTACACCCGAGCAAGAAGGCGTTTCAGAATCTGGTAACGGGAATTCGCGAAGAACTCATCATGTATCGAAACAGAAACTCGACGGATACGGTCAGGATGCTGAACTACAAACTTCGGGGTTGGTTGAACTACTTCACCATAGAAGGAGTCAGCTATAGTGGAGTAACAAGAAGAAAGCTCCACATGTACCTGAGAGACAGACTGTTTCGTCACCAGAAACGGAAGAGTCAGAGATACCGGTATGCTCATTGTCGTGGGACGTTCAGGAGATGGGTTGAGAAATACGGCCTTGTTAATCCTGAAATATATGGTATACCTGACACTGCGAAAGCCTGAGATGAAATTCATAGGAAAGCCGTATGCGGGAAAACTGCACGTACGGTTTGACGAGGGGGTCCGGTGAAACTCATAACCGAGGGGAGCCGGACTCTACTCTACGAGGGCGGCTAAAAGTTAAAACGTGGCATTGCATATAACGATACAGCTTAACTGACGTTGCGCTGTCGGATTAGAGTATTTAACCACTGATGGTTTTATTTTGCAACAAATTTTATGAAATTCGATAGAGCCGCAATGTGGCGAAGCCCGAGCACGGCCGCGACTTCCATTCTTGCGGCCGCGCGGAGCAGTTAAGCTGAGTTGTGTGCAGTTGTGAAAAATTATATAATATTAATTATTTAGCACTGATTTTCTATTCATATCAGTATACGGGTAATAATGGCTTTCTTTAAGCTTCTCAATAATTGATTTGCTTCCATTCGATCTTGCAAAATCTAATTCGTCTTTGAATAATTCAATTATTAGTAATAATCCATGTGAATTACCATTTATTTCAAATTTATTTGTATTAGATGTATATTCGTCAAAAAGAAGATATATATTAGGTTCTCCTTCTTCACCAGGGATCTCGCATGTATCACCTGGTTCTAATTTTGCTTGGAAAGAATAATTTCCTATAGCAGTAAAAATTCCACATATTCTCCGTTCTATTATATTAAAGGGCTTTTTTACATCTTTTGAGTTAATATATTTTTCTTTTGTAAAAGCAATTAATTCATATGTTCCATTTTTGTTTGGTATTGGACCTGAACCATCTGGCTTAATTAACTCCATTGTTACAAATCCTGTTCCTTTTATATGTTTTGAAAAATAATACATATCGACTGTACCACCAATATCAAATGGTATAATTGCGTGCCCGACTAATTCATTCATTTTGCCAAGTATGTTTTCAATTGCTTTTTCTTTTTTTTCATAATGGTTATTCCATTCTTCTTCGGAAAATTCCTTTTTATCATTGTTTTTAGTGAATAAAAATTTTAAAAAATTCATGTTATCGCTCCCACTGTTTTTTGAACAAGAAATAATAAGTGGTAATATAAAAAGTAGTGCAAGTATATTTTTCATATAAATATCCTTAATAGTGTAATGTTTATGTTAGAAATAATAATTTCACAATTGCACACAACGTTACGTGGCAAGCGACGTTAACGCCCTTAGGCGTTAATGTGCCGAAGCCCGCAGGCGCGATAACTTAAAGCGCCGTAAAGCGGGCGAGGCCGAGCACCGCAGGCAACTATAGTTGCCGAGGAGCGGAGCGCTTGCCACGAGTTAGGCGATGGTAAGGCAATTCTCCCTAAATATTTTACATATCTTCCTGATTCTTCATTATATTGAGCACCTTCGGTGCACAATGCAAAATACACTTTGCGCAGATGACGTTTTTCAAAATTAATTTCTGTCTCAGTTCGCATAGTATTCAAACAAAGTAGTTTTTGCGAACACAATTTAAAAAATTTTTCAAAAATCCGTGATTTGATTGACAAATCATTTTGGTGCTCTAAGAAGAATTTGTTCCGAAATTCAATATTTCAACAAATTCTTCTTAGAGCACCCACCTCGCTTTGCAAGCAAAGCTCGGCGGATTTTAAATTTTTTTCTCTGTTCGCTTGCCTACTTTTTTGAATTTGCACAAACTGAAATTAATAATTTTGAAAAACGTCTTTAAATAGGGATAATTTCATATATGCGACGACGCATATATGAAGCTATCCCAATATTTTGCATATTGCCTTACTTTCGCCTAACTATTACTGTCTGAATTGAAAAAAATGCATTTTAAGCCGAAAAAAAGCGAATACAAAAATAATTAAGCAATTAATTTTAAAATAATTCAAAAAATTTTTTAATAAGCGAGCTTCTTATTCGTATATACATATGAACGGGGATTAAAAATTTAATCAAGTAATAAAAGAATGCTCGATTTATTATTGCAGACATACGCGTATAAAAAAGATCCAAAATATATTTCGAATGACGATATATTAGATTTTTTTAAACAATACCGGGATGTAATAAATTATGAAGATTTTATTTCGATAAGAAATTATTTTACACTCAAACTGTCCGTCTCTCGATATGCTTTTACAATCATTGAAAAAGAATATTTTACGCAACCCTCTGAAAATTTTCATCCGGTATCACATACTATAATTCCTGTTCAGGATGGCCTCCCGGGTCATTATCATGAATTTGAAGATTGTTTGAAACTGAAAAAATATTCGCCGCGGACCATAAAAATTTATCTCGGTACGTTGAAACTGGTAAACCAGTGGAGTTGTGAGCGAAAAGAGAAAAATGCGGATGATTTAAATGAAATCGATATATTTGATTTTTTCAAATATCTGGTTAACGTGAAAAAGGCCTCTGGACCTACCATACGGCTATACCGCTTTTCACTTAATTTTTATTTCAGCATTATTTTAAAGAAAAAAATCGATTTTAGTTTTATGAGCGGATTAAGGTCATCTAAGCACCTTCCGGTAATTTTAACCCGCGAAGAGATTCAAAGGCTTCTTGATTCGATCAATAATCTGAAACACCGAACAATGATTGCGCTGATGTATTCATCAGGCCTCAGGCTGTCTGAGCTGTTGAGCCTTCGCGTCAGGGACATTGACCTTGTGAATCTGGTCATTCACGTAAAACAGGGAAAAGGAAAAAAAGACCGTATCACTATTTTTTCTGCGAAGATTGCCGCTGAAGTGAAACGGTTCATGGTTGGGAAATCGTCGGCCGAGTATCTTTTTGTGGCATCAGGAAAAGACCGGCAAGGACGGCAGCATCCTCTTTCCGGGCGGACAGTACAGAAGGTGCTTGAGACGGCGCTGAAACGGGCGGGCATTGCCAAAGCAGCAACACCTCATGACCTGCGGCATTCATTTGCCACGCACCTTCTTGAGAACGGGATTTCGCTCAGGCACATTCAGGAGCTTCTGGGCCATAAAAATATTTCGACAACGACAATATACACCAAAGTATGCAACCCGCACTTAAGAGGAATCAGAAGCCCCTTGTGATTTTTAAAACACTTAGTATGTTATACGGTGTCATCGCCGTTCGGGTTTTCTGTCGGCTGGAGCGGATGTCATTCGCACTTCTGGAAAAAATGAACAGGGATTTAATAAGACAGATCGAAAAATAATTTTTGCCCTGGGATTATTTCCGGTTTGATTCACATCTGGTTAACAGAAAACATTATCGTGAAGATGATAAAAATCTACAACTGCCTTTATCAGAATAAAAATGTTTTTACCGGTTCCCACTGGCCATCCTCAGTGCAACTCTTATGGTTTTAGAAATTAAAATACGCCGCTGTTCTAACATCACAATATATCACTTGATGCGGTAAACCTTGATGGTAAAGTATCCCAGAGAGGCGCTGTCAATGCAGCGTGACGGTTTTATGTAACGGGCGTACCGGGCGGCGATTCTTTTTTCAAAAACGACATCCGGGCACACGGCAAGGTAAAGGGGGATGTCTTTTTCAGGGGCCAGGCCTCCCGGCACTGAAGGTGAGACGACCGGGATGGGGGAGTTTCTTAGCAGTTTATTCATAACGTTGTGGTTGTATTTTGATTTGTCCTGAAGTATCAGGGCTCTGAGCCTGTTTTCGATGACCAGCTGCGCTGACCAGCTCCCGGCTATGATGGCGTTATCCGGGAGTGAACGACCGAGCCGCTGTGACAGCTGCACGGTTTCTGATTTATGGAACAGGACCCATCCGCCGTATTGCGCGAGATGGAAGACAAGGATGATGCTCATGAGAGCGAAGCCGGCTTTTTCCCTGCCGAGAAGCTGATACAGTTTTTTCCTGTTCAGGACGATCGCGCTGACCACAAGGCACAGGAAAACCAGTACTGCTGCCGCGTATGGGATGAGCGGTGATATCTGCCCCCGGGACAGGTACGGGTACAGCGAGTGGATCACTGACCTGCGCGCCTGGAACGGGACCAGCTGCACTGCGATGACAACAACAGCGTATAAGACAAAAAGGACCTTGACCGCGTTAAGGCTCAGCGAGTAGGCCGGGGGCAGGGGCCGCTTGAGAAAATCGGCAAGCCGCGGCAGTGCCCGGAGCGCCTGTATTGCCATGACAAACAGGGGAGGCGTGATGATGAGGTAATAGCGCGCCGGGTGGTATGCCATCGCGCTCAGGATCAGGAACCCGAAAATAAACCACGAGGCGAAGATGACATCCGCGTCAAACGGGGCCTCGTCCCTGAAATAGCGGAAGAAAGCGTACAGTGAATACAGGGCAGCCCCGAAAAAGGTCAGCGGCTGCAGAAAAATCACTTCCAGGTACAGCCCTCTGCCCAGAGCGGTGTATATGGGATCAAAAGACCTGAAAGAAAAGTATTTTCCGAGGGTCGTTCCGCCGACCTGAATCCGGGTGATGGTTTTAAGGAATGCGGCGGCAGGAGGGCAGTGCACCGCGACCAGGTAAATCATCCCCGCAGCCAGGATGAACAGCATGAAAATACGCTGCTGCGCCTTTTTATTGACCCCTGAGCGGTTTAACAGGTAAAGCAGGAAAGCCGGAGCCGATGCGAAAGCAACGATGACTATTGAGCGCTTGATATACCATGACGCGGTTATTGCTGCTGCGAACAGCATAAAATACGCGATTTTTAACCGCGCCTTTTTTGAGCCTGCCATTAATGAGAAAGAAAAGACCGCAAGCATGAAATAAAAAATGATATGGACTTCATAAAAACCCATTCTGCCGAACATTGTATTGAAATAGTTCAACCCGTACAGGGCAAGCCCCCACAGGGCTGTTTCGTTTCCATACTGTTTTTTGAGAAAAAAGAAAAAGATTATTGCGGCGGCGAATGAATACAGGAGAGAAACCATCCTGATCGGGGCAATTCCCGTTCCCAGGAGGCTGAACAGCCCCGCATAGGTATATTGTGACAGGGGGCTTTTGCTGACCCATCCGTCATAGCCGTCAAGAGGGGTCCATTTCCATGAGCCGTAAAGGGCCCTGTTCCTGGCAGCGAACGTTTTGAATCCCTCATCGGAATACAGCGCGCCTGAGATGCTCAGATCAGGGGGCGGGTCCGCCGTGATAAAGGCCGCGCGCGTCACGACAATCGCAAGCATGAGAACAATAACGGCAAGGACATAAGATTTTTTGCTGGATGTGATTTTTTCGATAAGTGTCATGCAACCTGCCCTGTTGCCGATATTTGGTTTATTGAGATAAAAAGACATGGCTGAATTATCACAATGTCAAGAACCTTTTAACCGGCTGAATTCTTAATATATAAAGTCTGTGGCGGCCTCTCTGGATGCTATATGGTGAGGTGTAACAGATGTTGAAGAGATTGCCGGATGAATTAAGATTATTTATAGAAATAAAATCCATACGTCATCTGTTTTTAATTGAAAATTTTTTTAATATACCCGATATTTGAGCAAATTATTATAAGGATTATATAAAATTTTAATGAATAAATGGCTCCTGGTCTCGGCTTTTTTTATCATGATATGCCTTCCTGTACAGGCTGAAAAACGTTATTTTTACACCGGAAAACAGTATGGATCGGAATATCTTTACAATCCGTTGACTTTGATATTCAATGCTGGATATGACATTCTGCAGTGCAGGGAGGGAGAGGAACGGGACCTCTTTAAAATTCCCTATGGGCCTGCGAGTAAAAATGTTTTTATGAACCTGGGGAACCCGGGCAGGGCGATACGGGTATACGGGACCGAAGAATTTATCATGGAAGAAGTGTTTCCCCTCACTTTCAGCGAAGACGCGCGGTGGTGGCCCAATTACCAGCTCCACCTGATCGGGGGCGGGGTGACCTACACATATCTGTGTGATTATTTCAGCCTGCAGGGATATTCAGATCCGACGGTTTTCGCTTTTCTCGCGTATATGACCTATCATTTCACCAATGAAATTGTTGAGAACAACTACCGCACGGGTTACAGCACGGACGCGGTGGCGGACATATACATTTTTGATCTTGCCGGCGTGCTGCTGTTCACCTCTGAAAAGGTACGCCGTTTTTTTGCCAAAAAAATGAACCTCGCTGACTGGTCAATGCAGCCGGTTTTTATCGGCGATAAGTGGCATCTTGAAAACAACGGCCAGTACTTTTCATTGAAATGGCTTTTACCGTTCAATGAAAACAGAAACTGGCATTTTTTTATTACTGGGGCCTGAACTTTGTGCTCGGAATATCCTATAAGTTTGAACAGGGATACGCTCTTTCATTTGGCGCCGGGGTCAGGTCAAAGGCGATAAAAATGAAGGATTTTAAAACCGGAAAGGCGACCAGCACGTACGCTTACACCGGAGGGATTTTTTTGGATAAATACAATTCACTGCTTGTCTCGATTGTCATGAATATCAACTATCGTGAAATTTTACAGATCAATGTTTATCCCGGCCTGTTCTCGCAATTCCGGGATTTTCCGAGTTTACCGGGCGGAAGAGTCTCTCCCGGCCTGTATCTGGCTGTTTCTGAAGACCTGGAGGCCAAATTCGGCATTATTTTTGATTATACGTTCACAGAAAATATGTACCGGGGAAAGCTCGTTGTGGTAAACCAGGAAAAACTCTTAAAAAACAGCTCATATCTTCATTAAGGATGAATACCGGGGCTGGAGAATATCCTTAGTGTTGTGAAATTATTTTTTTCTTGTGCTCCCTGAATCCATGTATATCAGTGTCATTCATCGGCTGGAAAATAACCATGAGAATAATACTAACAGGCCCGAAGGGAACAGGAAAAAGCACTCTTGGAGTCAGGCTCGCTGAACTCCTGAACATCCCCTTTATTGAGACCGATCACCATATTGAACACCTGTACGCGTCTTTCAGGGGCGCAAAAATGACCTGCAGGGAAATTTACCGGGCAGAGGGAGAAGATGCTTTTCGTGAACTGGAAAAACGGGCCGTGCTTGACCTCGCGTCGCGGAACTGGTGCCTGATTTCCACCGGAGGGGCCACCATGCTGAACCCGCAGCTTCGCCGGGCGCTGTGCGAAAACTCCTGTGTCGTGCTGCTCAAAGCCGCTGATGAACTCCTGTGGGAGAGGATCGTGAGCACCGGGATCCCGCCGTTTCTCGAAGGTGAGGACGGATACCGCCGCAACTGCGAACGAAATGAAAAAATATACGAAGCCATTGAACGGGTCGCTGACCTGAACTTTACCGTGACCGACCAGAACCAGGACAGCGCGCATGAAGTTCTCGCCGAGGAGCTTGCCGCCTTTTTCATGCTGAAGATGAGCTCTCCCAGCACCTTCGGCCATATTATCCGCACCACGACTTTCGGTGAAAGCCACGGCGCCGCGGTGGGCGCCGTGCTCGACGGGATCAGGCCCGGGATCGAACTCAGCGCGGCGGACATCCAGGCCGAGCTTGACCGCCGCCGCCCGGGCCAGAGCAGGGTGACCACGCCGCGGAACGAATCGGACCGCGTTGAAATACTTTCGGGCGTGTTTGAAGGCAAAACGACCGGCACCCCGATCTGCATGGTCGTGTACAACCGGGACCAGGACTCGTCGAAATATGACTCTCTCAAAAATGTGTTCCGCCCGGGGCACGCTGATTTCACCTTCTGGAAAAAATACGGGACCAGGGACCACCGCGGCGGCGGAAGGTCTTCAGGCCGCGAAACCGTGGGCAGGGTTGCCGCGGGCGCGGTCGCGAAAAAGATCCTTGCCGAAAAGGGGATCGAGATCAGGGCCTTTGCCCGCGAGATCGGCGGCATAGCCGGCGGCAGGGTCGATTTTTCCTTTATTGAACGGAACCCGGTGCGCGCGGCTGATCCCGAACGGGCCGCTGACATGGAAAAAGCGATTGTCGCGGCAAGAAAAGAAGGAAATTCGATCGGCGGGATCGTTACGCTCATCGTTAAAAATGCCCCTGCCGGGCTCGGTGACCCTGTTTTCTACAAGCTTGACGCGCGCCTGGGCATGGCGCTGTTTTCAATCGGCGCGGTCAAGGGAGTCGAAATCGGTGCCGGCTTCTCAGCGGCACGAATGAAGGGAAGCGAAAATAATGACCTGATGCAGGACGGCAACTTCCTGACCAACAATGCCGGCGGTATCCTGGGCGGCATATCAACGGGCCAGGACATCATCCTGCACGCTGCGGTAAAGCCGACCCCTTCCATTTCGCGGGAACAGAAAACTATTGACACGGAAGGTGCAGACAGGACCATTGTGATCAAGGGGCGGCACGACCCGTGCATCGTGCCCAGGATCATCCCGGTGATCGAGGCAATGGCGGCGCTGGTCATACTCGAGGCGCTGGAAATTCAGGGTCAGTTACAATGAAGATTTACCATAATATTCCTGATAACAAGAACCTTTTCAGGAACCCGGTGGTGACCATCGGCAATTTTGACGGCGTTCACCTGGGGCACAGAAAAATATTCTCCCGGCTCAAGGAAGTGGCAAAAAAAAAATCGGGGGACGCGGTCGTTATAACGTTTTCGTCCCACCCGAGAAAGGTGCTGTATCCCGACATCCCCATTAAAGTAATCACCACCTCGGACGAAAAGGTAAACGCCATTTTCAACCTCGGCATAGACAATATCATCCTGCTTCACTTCACCAGGGAAATGGCGAATATGTCGGCAAAGGACTTTTACAACGACATCCTTCTGACCAGGATCGACACCCGGGAGCTCGTGATCGGCTATGACCACGCCTTCGGTAAAAACCGTGAGGGCACGATTGACTTTCTTGCGGGCCTGTGCGCCGAGACCGGCATCGGCCTGACCCGCGTTGACGAGGAGATGCTCGACTCGCGGCCGATCTCGTCCACCTGGCTGCGTTCCCTGATTGAAGAAGGGGACCTGCCCATGGTCGAGAGGCTTCTGGGAAGGAGATACAGCCTGTCCGGGACCGTGGTCAGGGGCGCGGGAAGGGGCGGAAGCACGCTCGGATTTCCCACCGCGAATATCGACCCCCTTGACCCGGACAAGATACTGCCTGCGGACGGCTCATACGCGGTGGTGGTGACCCTGAACAGCGGCATAAAGAAAGGGGGGATGCTTAACATCGGCATGAACCCGACGTTTAACGCGGACAAAAAAACCATTGAGGTGAATATTTTTGATTTCGCCGAGGATATCTACGATTCGGTCATAACCGTGGATTTCGTCGCCCGCCTGAGGCCCGAGAGGCGGTTCAATACAACTGAAGATCTGGTCGCGCAGCTCGGTCAGGACAAGATCATGGCGCTGAAGATCCTGGATGACCATGCTCAAGCCTGATTTCTACACTGAGCTTCTTAATGATCCCCGAATGGATGTTTATGAATATTCTTCGCCCCTGGGCACGATACTCCTGGCTGCTGATGAGGCGAGCCTGAAGTTCTGCTTATTTTACGGGCAGGAAGGGCCGGCTTCAGGAAATAAAGCGCTGGTCAAAAAAAATCTCCAGCTGAAACTCGCTGCCGCTTTTCTCGATGACATTTTTTCCGGAACCAGGCCGTTGATCGACGGGTTTATGGAGTCAGGGCTTTCCTTCGATTTCAGCCCTTTTTCTGATAAGGAGATACGGGTTTACCGGGAACTGCTGAACGTCCCGCCCGGAAAAACGGTTTCTTACCGGAAACTTTCTTTTATGGCGGGAATTCCCCGCGGAGCGCGTTTTGTGGGGAACACCATGGCAAAAAATGTTTTTCCAATACTGGTCCCCTGCCATCGCGTGGTTCCTGAACGGGGAGGATACGGGAATTATTCCTCCGGAGTTGAGACAAAAATAGTTATTCTTAAAAAAGAAGGAATTATTCTATAATAGGATTTGGGATCAGTGAATTTGTACTTGAAAAATACTTGGTGTTTTGTATAGTTGTTCCAATACTGGAAATGTCGTTAAGGTTGCGTTATGATCGACCCGAATAATTTTGAAATTACAGACCTTGAAAAGATTTTAATTATCACCATTGACGGGGACCTTGAAATAACCACGATCAAAAGGTTTGATGAATGGATTATTGCCCTTGCCAATAAAACACCCAAGGACATCGTCCTTGATTTTTCGAAGGTCAATTATCTTGATTCTTCCGGTATTTCGGTTCTGCTGAAGCTCTCAAAACTTCTCAGGTCAAAAAGAAGAAAGCTGAAGCTGACCAAGCTCCCTGAAAGGATTTCCCAGGTCCTCGAACTGAGTTCCCTGTTCGATGAACTGGAAGAGCATCAGATCGAGATCGTCTGATCTATTCCCACTCAATGGTGCTGGGCGGTTTTGACGAAATGTCATAAACCACGCGGTTCACGCCTTTTACTTCATTGATAATCCTGTTTGAAATCTTTCTAAGCACATTCTCGGGCAGATAGGCCCAGTCTGCGGTCATGGCGTCAACCGAGGTAACGCCCCTGAGCGCGATAACGTTTTCATACGTGCGCTTGTCTCCCATGACACCCACAGAGCGGACCGGCAGAAATACCGCGAAGACCTGCCACAGGCTGTCATACAGGCCGGCGTTCCTTATTTCTTTGATAAGGATGTCATCCGCTTCCTGAAGGATGCGTATCCTCTGCGGGGTGACTTCGCCGATGATCCTGATCGCGAGGCCGGGGCCGGGAAAGGGATGACGGTAAACCAGTTCGTCGGGCATGCCCAGCTCCTTTCCCAGAAGGCGGACTTCGTCCTTGAACAGCTCCTTCAAGGGCTCGATGACCTTGCCCGATTTGATCAGTTTAAGCACTTCGGGCACCCGGTTGTGGTGGCTTTTTATGGTGTCGCTGGGCCCTTTGGTGGACACGGACTCGATAACGTCCGGATACAGGGTCCCCTGTGCCAGAAAATCAAAGCGCCCGATTTTTTTTGCTTCTTCCATGAAGACCGCGATGAATTCCCTTCCGATGATCCTGCGCTTCTTTTCAGGCTCCTCGACCCCTTTTAGCTTGTCCAGGAAACGTTTCGACGCATTCACGTGGATCAGGTTCAGTTTCATGTGCTTTTTGAAACGTTCGATCACCTTTCCCGCTTCATCTTTTCTCAGCACGCCATTGTCCACGAACACGCAGTACAGCCGGTCGCCGAGCGCCCGCTGCAGCAATACCGCGGTGACCGAGGAATCGACCCCGCCGGAAAGCCCCAGGAGAACGGTGCCGCTGCCGACTTCCGCCTTGATCGCTTCGACCGAAGTTTCAATGAAGGATTTCATGGTCCAGGTCGGTTTGAGGCCGCAGATTTTGAACAGAAAGTTGTGCAGCACCCGGCCTCCGTTGATCGTGTGGTACACTTCGGGGTGGAACTGCACGCCGTAAATTTTTTTGTCGTCGTTTCCGATGGCGGCGATTTCGGCATTTTCAGAGGCGGCGAGCACGGAAAACCCTTTAGGCGGGGAAACGACTTTGTCCCCGTGGCTCATCCACACCTGCTCTTTCTTTTTAAGGCCGGTGAACAGAGGTGATTTCGCCTCGATATTGATCAGGGCCCTGCCGTATTCTTTCGATTTTGCCGCTTCGCTCGTGCCTTTGAACGCATTGACCACCAGGTACAGGCCGTAACAGATCCCGAGCACCGGAATGCCGAGGTTGAAGATATCGTCAGGGATCCGCGGCGCGTTTTTTTCATACAGTGAAGAGGGCCCCCCGGAAAGGATGATCGCTCCGGGGCGCTCCTGAATGATGTCCTTCAGGGGATGAAAATAGGGAACAATTTCGGCATACACGTTCATCTCGCGCACTCTGCGGGCGATGAGCTGGGTGTACTGTGATCCGAAATCGAGGATCACGACGCGTTCTTCGGGTATGTGGATGGCGTGTTCTATCATGGTTTCCTCGTTAAGCGGTCATTTCAGCGCTTTGATGTATTCCTTATAGCCGAGAGAGGCCAGGATGTCGTTTTTCTTCTCGATTTTTTCCGCGTTGTTTTTTCTGAATGCGGCAAGCTTTTCCTTTAATGCGGGCTCGGACAGGGACAAAATGCTCACCGCGAAAAGCGCGGCATTGGCCCCGCCCGCTTTTCCCGCGGCCATGGCCGCGACCGGGATTCCAGAAGGCATCTGCACGATTGAAAGGAGCGAGTCTATGCCCCCGGCTATGGCGCTCTCAACCGGTATTCCGATAACGGGCAGGGTCGTATGGGAGGCGACTACGCCCGGGAGATGGGCCGCGCCTCCTGCTGCTGCGATTATGACTTTGATACCCCTTTCTTCGGCGGTGGAAGTCCACTGCCGGGTTTTTTCCGGGGTCCTGTGGGCGGAAGAAATTACAATTTCGTAATCAACCCCGAACTGGTCAAGAGTTTCAAAACAGCCTTGAATTTTAGGAAGGTCTGAATCGCTTCCGAGAATAATGCCAATGCGTGCCATGGGGCTCTCCTCGCCGGTTTTTGGTGAAAAACAGGCTTAAAAATGAAACGGGTAAGCGATTTTTGTCAATCATGAAATTCAGTTAAACGTTCATTGGTATTATTTTTTCAAAAAAATAAATTGTTGACTATTTGCCTTTACCGGCAATAGTATACAGAAAATCTGCTGAAGCCGTTATGCAGAAACCCGGCTGAAATAACAGCAGTTTGATTTTTGTTAAATTCGCTGTCGCCAGACAGCAAGCTGCAGAAAATGATAAAATACCTGCTAATATTTTTCTTTCTCTTCGTTGCAGTCACGGTTTTTTTTATCGTGAAAACAATGCAGTACCCTTCAAAAATCAGGAAGGCCGAAGAACTGCTCACCATCGGGGACCTGGCAAAGGCGAGCGACATTATTAAAGCCATCCTTGACAAGAAGAAAGACTATGCGCCGGCACGGTATCTCAGGGCCCAGATCCTGATCAAGCAGAAGCAGTACCTCATGGCGATTTCGGAGCTGAACAGTATCCTGTCAATCCCCGAATACAGCAAACACATCAAGGAACTGGACATACATTATCAGCTCGCCTTCCTCTATGGCGAAACCAAGAGCTGGCAGAAAGAGGTCGAGGAATATAAAGTCATCCTCTCGTTTAATTCTGATGATCTGAAAGCGAACCACCGGCTGGGGCACGCGCTGTACCGCCAGAAGGACTATAAAAAGGTCAGGGAATACCTCACCAAGGCGGTTCTTCTTGATCCCAATTTGCAGGACTGCTATCTGCCCCTGGGTATATCATGCTTCCAGATTTCCGATTATGAAAAAGCTGAGCAGTACCTTTTAAAGTCGCTCAGTTCGGCGGGTGACAATGTTGAGGCCCACTTCTATCTCGGCCTGATTTTTAAAATGAAAAAAGATTATGACAATGCGATCAAGATGTTTGAACTGGCCCAGAAGGACCGGCATTTTTTTGTCAAGAGCCTGTATAACATCGGGGAAATTCATTATGTCAATGAAGACTTTGATATTGTGATCGAGGAGCTGGAAAAAGGGCTGAACTATCTTCAGAAAAATGATGAGGAATCCCACGCGTACCGTTACCTCCTGGCAGAGGCATACGAGCAGGAGAATAAAATTGACGAGGCCATCCACCACTGGGAAAAACTTGCCGCTGAAAACCCCGATTTCAGAAGCGTGAAGATCAAGCTTGATTCTTACCGTGAAATTCTTGATAACAAGCACATGATGAGCCTTTTTCAGTCTTCGCTCGAAGAGCTGCAGCCGCTTATATCCGAAATAATTACCGGGCTTCAATATAATATCATCGCCAAGGAAAAACAGTCGCCCAATGAATATCAGTACCGCGCCTACAATATCAAGCGCATCAATGATCCCCCTTTGCTGATATTTTTCAACCGGACCACCAGGGAGATTACCGAAGGCCAGATCCTCGATTTTTATCGAAAGATAAACGAGGAGAAATGCAAGTCCGGTATCTATATTTCCACGTCAAAATTCAGCCTCAAGGCCAAATCAACTGCCGCGACCCGTTTGATAGAGCTCTATGGCGGGGACTACGTGAACAAGGCCATTGAAAAAATACAGTTCAGGAGAAGAAAGAAATGATCCGCACTGCAGGGACGCTGCTGCTGGGCTTTTTTCTTTTCATGCCGGGCTGCTCACGACAGGGTGATATTTCGCTTGAGGACGCGATCATTGAATACAGAAACGACGGCGGTTCGAAGCACGAAAACATCGGCAGGGGAATGCTTTCCGAAATTTCGCTGGTCCGCCTGGGCGCAGACGGGCTTGCCACGAGCGGCACGTGCCTGTATTACCGGAACGGCGATTCCATGGATATCGTCTATCCCGATGAGAAAAAGATTGATGCAGTGCAGCTTCAGGACGCGGTTATTGCCTGTTCGGATGAGAAAAGGACCGCCCTGGGCGCCGGGTCCGCGGTCAGGGTATACGGCCCCGGTTCCCCGGATTCAGTGGAACTTTCAGCGGCTGATACGGGAGACAGGATCAAGGCTTTGCTCATCAATAACGGCACGGTGTATTATTATAAAGGGCACCGCCTTTTTTCGCAGGGACTCGACCAGGACCAGCCGCGCCTTCTGGTGAGCGACCGGTTCAGCCCTCCCTACAAAAAATATTACCAGGTGTGGCTTCACGGGATTAAGGGCGTTCTCGGCATCGTTGCCGGAAGCGCGGGTTCATACTATATCAGCGCGGTCGGGCTTTCCCCGGCGAAAACGATGGTGACCAATATCTCCGCTTCATCCTCGAAGATCGCGCTTACTGACAGGGGTGTTTATTATATTTTCGGGGGCTCGGGAAACTGGGACCTCCTGTTTTTCAGGTTTGCCGGCAAAACAAAACAGACGATCAGGAAATTCAAAGACCTCCGCTCTATCGAACTGACCGGATCATCATATATTTTTCAGGATTCCGGGGGCCTGTGGATTCAGGATTACGATAAGAATATCATAAAGATTCCTTTTGATCTCGGGATAGAGGGGAAATACGGCGATTTTGTCCTGCTTTCGTGTTCGGGGTATGTTTATGTGACTGACCTCAGGATGCTCATGGAAAAGCTTGAGCAGTTAAAAATTAAAATTCCGGAACTTTTTACCTGAGCTATTCGAATTCTTAGCGGTAGTTTATTCTTAGAGAACCTTCCCTTCTCCGCACCGCTTTGCCGCCTTCATGATTAACGTCAACTGAGACTGCAAGGGGGATGTCCCTGCAGCAGAAACGGTCAGCCGGTGCGGGTTTTTTCAGTTCCCGGCGATTGAACGCTTCGAGCACTGACCCCACGAGGGAAAAGCCATAGACGACTGAAGTGCTGCCGGAGAGCAGGGATCGTTTTTCAAGAATCATGACCCGCTCAGCGGGCAGACAGGCGGTGCCGTCAGCGTTGCAGAACCGTACGCTGATCTGTTCGGGTGAAACAGTCCTGTTGATTTCAAATGAGAAAAAAATTTCATCGCCCTGAAAGTACAGGTGATTAAACAGGTCCCGTACCGTGCCGTTCCCGGTATACTCAGTAAAGGAGTATGTCAGAGAGGTATCGGTTACGGCGCCCGACTGGTTTATTTTACTGCCGAGAGTGACCGGGGACAGGCTCAGCGAGGAGCTGCATGAAAGAACAACGAGCAAAAGAAATTCCGGTATAAGGCGGTGTTTCATCTATTTTTTCTTGGTGCTCTTTTTGGCGGTCGCGGCGTTTTTTTTCACGTAAGCCTTTCTTTTCTTCTCCGGTGTCTTTTGAGCTTGAGCGGCTTTGGCCTTTTCAACGCGGATGAGGCTTCCCCCTTCAATGTGGTAGTGTGAATCCGCGCGGTTGACAATGCGGCTGTCATGGGTGACGATGACAAAGGAAATATTATACTGCTCACTGATTTCGAAAAACAGGTCTACAATTCCCGCTGCCGTGGTTTCGTCGAGATTTCCGGTCGGTTCGTCAGCCAGAACGATCCTCGGTTTGTTTATGATCGCCCTGGCGATTGCCACGCGCTGGAGCTCCCCGCCTGACAGTGTTGACGGATACTGGTTGCGGATCGTCTGAAGGCCCAGGTGCTGAATCAGGTATTCGGCTTCATCCCTGCGGTCCTTTGAAAAAATTTTCATCGTTGAAGGATAGAGAATGTTCTGGTAAGCGGTCATGTCAGGCAGCAGATTGAAAAACTGGAAGATAAACCCGATATGGCTGTTGCGAAAGCGAGACCGTTTGAAATCAAGCCATTTGAAAATGTCTTCATCGCCGTAAAGAACCCGGCCCTGCTGGGGTTTGAGCAGCCCTGACATAATGCCCAGAAGGGTGCTCTTCCCGGAACCCGATTTTCCGGTCAGGGCCATGATGCTTTTTTGAGGTACTGATAGAGAGACGTCGCTGAGTATCCGCCTTTTGCCGAAAAATGCCGAGACATTTTCAATCTTCATTACCGGTTGCGTGTTGTCCTGTGGTGCCATGGTTATTTTTTCATCGCCTTGAATAAATTGATGTTTGACGCGAATATCGCGGGTATCAGCGCTGATACCGATGAAATTGAGGCTGAAAGGGCCAGAGCGAGAAAGAGAACCCCTGTCCCTGCCTTTTCAACCGTAAGGCTCTGCAGGGCCGGGACCCATTTCCCGACATTGCTTATAAAGTAGTCAAGAAGCCAGTTGCCCACAAGGTATCCCGCTCCTCCGTATATGGCGCCGATCACAGCCGCTTCAAAAACGAAACCCATGATTATACGGATTTTGGAGACGCCCAGTACCCGTTTTAACGAGAACTGGTGGGCACGGGTGTACACAATGGTCAGGTATGAATTGAATATTGAAATTACCGTGAGAATGAGCAGTATGCCGATTATGACCAGTGACGAGTCATCAATTATCTCGAGCACCCGGTTTGTTTTCTCCGCTATGTCATCACGAGATTCAACGGCAAGGCCCAGAGATTTCAGCTTCGCGGCAACATCGGGAAGCCGTTTCACGTCTTTAACCGTGGAAATCAGCATGACGTATTTATAACCCTTTTTATAGGTCCCCGAATCTTTCTCGTGTTTTTTGCAGAACCTGACAATGTAGTCAGTGGGGATGATGACCCCGGGGAGGTTGACGACATCGGTGAAAGAATGGGCCGCTCCCTCGGTCACATTGCGGATCTCTTTTCCATCGGGGTCTTCGGTAAACACATACAGCCTGAGAGGAAAACCCCGGAATTTGTCCGGTGTCATTGCCGGCATCCCCATTGCAGCGAGGAAATTGTTAAGCAGTTCGAAAACAAAGCGGGGAGCGATCATGGGCAGCGGTTCAGTATTCGTGAAATTTTTCCAGTATGGGTCCTTGCCTTTAAAAAACGACCGGTCCATCCCGAAAACGGGTACGTGGATCCTGGATCCCTGCCCCATGAGTTCACCTCTGACCCGGGTGTCGTAATCAAACCTGATTACGCTGTAGGTTTTATCAAGCTGGGGGATTTTTCTGACCTTTTTGACCGTTTCCGGACTTATGCTCGCGTTCACGCTTGAGGCGGTCGCGAAGAAACTGTCAGTACTTGTTTTTTGGGGAAATATTTTTATTTCATTAATGGCAAGTTTTCCAAAGAGATTGGTCTCAACGTAGTTTTTAATCGAATCACGAAAGGAGAGATACAGGACGACGAATGAGATCAGGAAAAGAATGCCGAAACTTGAAATCAGCGCTTTGGCGATGTTCCTTCCCGAATTTTTAATAATGAAATAGATGTTTTGCGCGATATGGATCATACGGTTTTGCAGGCTCCAGTAAGATAAGAGTGACCCTTACAATGTAGAAAAAGTAGTGAAACAGAAGCGCCGGGCCCAGTCAAGCATTTTATTACAAGGTATAAAGCCTTGCTGCCTGCGTCAAGGAGGCAAACAAGGTGATTCAAGGCAGCAGGTAACTGCGGTGATTTTTATTATAGACATGCAAAAAGGTTTTTTTTATAAAAATGACCTGAATGCTCTTGACAAAAGGGAAAATTGAATTTTTAATAAAAAAATGGATATTCATGAACATCCACGCCTGAATCTGTTTTTGTAATCTATATATTATTTTTATTATTTTCAAAAATCAAAATAGAGATACAACCATGAATAACACCCTAATCAATGTCGGAGTAGCCCAGGTTAAAATCTCATCGTCACCAACAATTTTGCGGACAATTTTGGGAAGCTGTGTTGGTATCTGTATCTATGACAGGATGAAAAAGATCGGCGGGCTTGCTCATATTCTGCTACCTAACGACCAGGCAGCGGGAACGAATCCTGAGAAATATGCTGAAACAGCGATACCGTTACTGGTCAATCAGTTGCTGAAAAACGGAGCGAAAAAGGAATTCATGTCCGCCAAGATCGCCGGCGGCGCTTCAATGTTTAAATTTGATTCAAACATAGCCCTGGGACAGATCGGGGAGAGAAATATTGAAGAGACTAAAGCCATACTGACCAGACTTGGAATACCTCTTCTTGAAGAAGACGTAGGAGGCCATACGGGGAGGGTCATTGATTTTTTTCTGGAAGACGGGAGGCTTAAGGTAAAAGCATCGGGTAATGAAAAATACTATTACAAGGTTTAATCCTTATTTGGAGAATACTCATGCAGATTAATATTAAACAGAGATTAGATGCAATTATTAACAATATAGACCAGCTCCCTTCAATCCCTGAAGTGGCCAGTAAAATAATCAATATGGTAAATGACCCTTCGGTCTCATTCAAGCAGGTGGCTGAACTCATATCGAAAGACCAGGCAATGACGGCAAATATCCTGAAGCTGAGTAACTCCGCGTATTTCAGCAAGGGAAAGGAGATATCGTCAATTGACCGCGCCCTGGTCACCCTGGGCCTTAAAGAGGTAAAGAACATTGTCATGGTTGTGGCAGCCAAACCGGTCCTCGATAAAGCGATAATCGGCTATGATCTTGAAAAGGGGGTGCTCTGGAACCACGGCCTGCTGGTGGCAAATATTGCAAACGCCATAGCCCTGCTTAAAAAAAGAAAAGACGTGGCGGATGTTGTCTTTACCGGCGGCATCATCCACAATGTGGGAAAAGTCGTTGTCGCGCTTTACATTAAAACCGTGTATAAAGAGATCCTTGATTATGTGCAGTCAAAAGGGGTCCCCTTCTCCATAGCAGAAAAGGAAGTGATGGGATACAACCACCAGGAAATCGGTGAAAAAATACTGGTCAAATGGCAGTTCCCGCCTGTTTTACAGTCAATCGTACGGTTTTATGCGCAGCCGGACCAGGCGCCGGCACAGTTCCGTTTTGAAGTGTCCACGGTCCATATTGCCAATCTCCTGGCCCTCATGGCCGGAATAGGCGTGGGCAGCGACGGCCTGTATCATGAATTCAACCGCGTTGCCCTTGAAACAGTTGGATTAACCGAAGCCGAAATCAATGAGATTTATTCCAAAATCCCAGAAATGATGAAGCAGTTGAAAGAGCTTCAATAGCCGGCATGCACCTTATTAAAAAGTGTCCATCGTGTGGCGTAAAATTGAGGTTTCCCCTGGAAAAAGGGAAAATCCGCGTTACCTGCACGTGCGGTTTTTCTTTTATGGCAGACCCCGATGACCCCGCCCTGTTTAAAGACGCATCATTTGATCTCGGAACCCCGGCTCAAAGCGAAAAGCGAAAGTTCTTGGACGCTTTGTTTTCAGGTTCCGGAACCATTTCTCTGAAAAAAATCAAAACAGCCTTTATTCAGGGGCTGTATAATTATAAATATAAAATACAGAATTTCAGGCTCCTTCCCACGAAAGAGAAGATCAGGATGATCGGTTTCCTTGCTGCGGTTATCGTCCTGATCGTCTTGCTTGTTTACTTTACGTTTTATTATCAGAAGCCCGCTCGCGGCAGCGGTATTATCATTTAACCGGATTTAACAGAATACTGAGACACAGGAGAGGAATATACCTATGCCCCGGTCCGTACTTATAAACAATACTGCCGATTTTCATATCCATGAAATGGACACTCTCGGATGGGAGCTGACCGTTTGCAACACCCTTGAGCCTGAAACGTCGCCGGCGCGTCAGATCCTCTCCCGGAGAGGGAGCTTCGGCTGCATGCTCTACGATTTTCTCTCTGAACTGGTCCCCCTTCATGATGTTTCCTCCGTGCTTGAAGTCGGGGGAGGGTATGGGTTTGTAATGAGGGATTTCCTGGACAAAAATCCGGGCCTTTCAGCATCGATGCTGGACATCTCCCCTTTTCTACTGCAGAAGCAGAAGGACCTGCTCGGAGGCAGGGGGGCCTGTTTCTATGAACAGGATTTTCTCGGAGCAGACTCGAATTTTTTGAAGCAGTATGACCTTGTGCTGCTTAATGAAAACATCGCGGATTTTCCCACGGCCTGCGCCCTCACTGCCGATATGCTTTTAGGCAACGGATGCGACGGCGACCTGAGTGAGATCCGGCGCCTGGTCAGAACCTATGGCCTTTCATTCAAGGGAGAAGTGTTTAATTTTAACTTCGGCGCGGTCAAGGCGGTTGAGCTTCTCTGTTCATCAGGCGTGCCCTATGTGTATCTCAGCGAACACAGCTGCGAAACCGAGGGTCCCGAGCGATACCGCGAGTCCCTGGGCGTAACGCCTACGGGGAACCCTGAGAGGATCGCCCTTAAAGGGCACGATGAGTACACCATCCGTTTTTCGCATCTTGAAGCAGTGGCGCGGCATTTCAATTATCGTGTTTTAAGGGGGAACTATACTGATATTTTTCCCGTTGTTTTTGACGAAAAGGTCAATTTCATCCTGACATCAAAAACAGAAAAAGACGAACATGAAATTATCCGCCTTTTCATCAGTGATCTGTATAAGTATGAATATCTGGTCCTGGTTAAGGATTAGACGTTCTCAAGCTCTTTTTTACGCTGTAGAAGGTGTTTGAAATAACGGGACGAGGCCTGGTTTTTTTCTTCCAGTTCTTTCATTTTATCATTGATCGCCTGCAGCCCGAGCCTGTTCACCTTTTTTGTTTTGGCTGCTGCGGCAGCTTCCCCCTGCTGAGGGGCTTCCTGGGTCTTCTGTTCTTCTGACATGTATCCTCCTGTTGTCTGGATAAATAATTAGTGTATGCCTGAGCCATTCAGGGCATATTGTCAAGAATTTTCTCACGCTCAGCGCGTGTACTTCTTGAGTTCACGCTGCATTTCACGGTCGGCGTCGCGCTTCTGTATTGTTTTCCGCTTGTCGTACTGTGCCTTTCCGCGGCCGAGCCCGAGCAGAATTTTCACCTTCCCGTTTTTAAAATATACCTTGAGCGGGATCAGGGTGTAGCCTTTTTCCTTGAGTTTTCCCGTGAGGCGTTTGATCTCCTGGCGGTGGAGCAGCAGCTTGCGCTCGCGGAGCGGCTCGTGGTTGAACCGGTTTCCCATATCGTACTGGGCGATATTCATCCCGATGATGAACGCCTCATTGTTCTTTATGGTCGCGTACGCTTCCTGGATGCTGACCTTTTTGAGCCTGACCGACTTGACCTCGGTCCCGTGAAGCACCAGGCCTGCCTCGAAGGTGTCGAGGATCTCATAGTTGAAGCGGGCCTTTTTGTTGACCACGATGTCGTGAATAGGGTCTGCCATGGAGGATAGATATGGCGCAGCATCGTGATTCAGTCAAGATAAATATCTCCCGCCCGGGACTGCTCAATCGGGGGGATGTTTAATCAGGCGTCACCGGCAGTTCAGGTCGTCAATGATGGCGTCAGCGGCCCTGATCCCGTCTACTGCGGAGCTGACGATCCCTCCCGCGTAACCGGAACCCTCGCCGGCCGGGTACAGGCCGCGGTGAGAAACCGACTGGAAGTCATCGCCCCTGAGCACGCGCACCGGTGAAGAGGTCCTGGTCTCGGCCCCGATCAGCAGGGCATGCTCGGTGATGAAGCCTTTCATTTTTCGGTCAAAGTTTTTCAGTGCGAAGCGGAGGGGCCCGGTGATCCAGTCAGGAAGGTAGTCGTCCGCCAGGCAGGCGCGTACTCCGGGCCTGAACGTCGACCCGGGCAGAGACGCATCAGGGGTGCGCGTCAAAAAGGATGTTACCCTCTGTGCCGGCGCGCGGAACATCCCGCCCCCGCAGCGGAAGGCCCCTTCCTCGATCCGTCTCTGGAGCTCTATGCCCGCCAGGGGCCCGGCGCCGCCGAAATCTTCAGGCGTGACCGTGACCACGACCGCGGCATTGGACCAGGCAAGGTCGCGCGCCGAAAAGCTCATGCCGTTGGTGCAGAGCCGTCCCTGCTCTGATGACGAGTTGATGACCCTTCCGCCGGGGCACATGCAGAACGAATACACCCCTCTGCCGCTGTCAGGGTCTTTGCACGCGAGAAGATATTCCGCGGCGGGCAGCGCGCGCCTGAATGGCGGGCGGCCGTACTGGATGTCGTCAATGATTTCCCTGGGGTGTTCAATTCTCGCGCCCATGGCGAACGCTTTGCGCGCGAGGGCGACGCCGCTTTTTTCGAGCACCGCGTAGGTGTCGCGCGCCGAATGCCCGGTGGCCAGCACGACCCGGTCAGACACAAACTCATCGCCGCATGACGTCAGCCCGAGTACGCGGCCGTCCCTGATGATGAGCCCGTCCACGCGCGCGGCAAACCGGAACGAACTTCCCCTGCTTTCAAGATATTGCCGGATGTTTTTCACCACAAGGGCGAGCCGGTCAGTGCCGATGTGGGGCTTTGCCTCGTAAAGAATCGAGGGCGGGGCGCCCATTTCCACCATGCGCGTGAAAAACCAGCGCGATTCGGGCCGGGATGTTCTCGTGGTCAGCTTGCCGTCAGAGTAGGTGCCCGCGCCCCCTTCGCCGAAGAGCACATTGCTTTCGCAGTCAAGCACGCCGCCCTTTTCAAGGCCGTCAATGTCGCGCATCCTTTTTTCGACCGGCGCACCCCGTTCGAACAGCGTGACCGAAACCCCGGCCCCGGCAAGGCGCAGGGCGCAGAAAAGGCCCGCGGGCCCGGTACCGATGACGGCGACCGACGCGGGCGCCCGGACTGCCTTCACCGCCGCAGGCGCGGGCTCAGTGAACAGCGATATGCCGTCCTTCCCCAGCAGATTCCTGCCCAGTTCATCAGGGACATTCACCATGAGCCGGTACCGGTAATGGATGCCGCGCTTGTTCCGCGAGTCGAGTGATTTTCTGACAATGCTCCAGTCAGGGGGCGGGGTGAGGCCCAGGGCGCGGGCAAGCGTCCCTTCAAGGGAGCTTTCATCTTCATCAGGGCGGAGAATGATATTGTCAACTATGAGTTTCATCGGTGTTCAGGTGTTCAGCGGTTCCCGTTTTTCCTGTCATGCTTAAAATGGACTGAATAGTCAATGAGAAACTGGTTGGTTTTCCATCCCCTGAGGAGGGTGCGGTACGCGGCAGTAATGTCGGTGTGCGAGAGAATCCCGAGCACCCTGTTCCCGCTTTCAAGGGAGACCACGGGGATGATTTCAAGATCGCCCTCCTCGATGTTCTGGATCGCTTTTGATACCGGGTCATTTTCGAAAACCGGGACCACGGGCTGAATGAGGTCGCGGGCGATCAGGAGGTCGACCAGGTCGTGGTCCGCGATGGCCTGGCGGATGTCGCGCAGTGAAATGATGCCGGAAAGCCCCCCTTCGTCATCCACGACAATGACGTCCCCGTAACGGGAGTTCATCACGATGTCGAGCAGCTTTCTGAACGGCATGCGGTAATTCACCTGTTCGTAATCGGTGCGCATCAGCTTGTTCACGCGTATTTTTCCCAGTATGTCGACTTCCCCCCGTTTGCTCACGTCAATGCCTTCATCGAGAAGCTCCAGGCTGTACACGGTCCCCTTGTTGTAGTAGAGCGTTACCAGGTAGGATATCACCGAGACCAGCATCAGGGGCAGAATAAAGGTGTAGTCATTGGTCACTTCGAACACGATCATGATCGCGGTAAGCGGCGCGGACGCGATGCCCGCCAGAATCCCTCCCATGCCCACCAGGGCGAAGGCCGCGGGGTCCAGGCTGACCTGTGTCGCGGCTGAGACGGCCCACGCGAAGACAAACCCCAGAAACGCGCCGATGCTCAGCGAAGGGGCGAAGGTGCCGCCGTATGAGCCGGCCCTGAGGAAGAGTGAAACGAAAAGAATTTTAAGCACCAGCAGCACCGCGACATCAGCAGGGGGGATCGATTTTGCCAGCACCTCGTTGATCGTGTTGTAGCCGATGCCGTAGAGCTGGTAGTATTTCAGAAGGATGAACCCGAACACCAGCGAAACCGGGATGATGCGCACGAAACCATTGGTTATTTTCAGCTTTTCGTCAAACAGCGCCCTGATCCTGTCATCGAGGGCAAAGTAGAAAACCGAGACCAGCCCGGCAATCACGCCGAAGAGCAGAAAGAACGGGTAGGCCGCAATACCGCCGGTCGAATAGTGGGGGATGGTCAGCACCTGGCTGTTGCCCAGCATCGAGCGGGAAACGATGTCCGCGACCACTGAGGCGATGATCAGCGCGCTCAGGGCCCGGTTTTTCAGGTCATTGAGAAGGATGACTTCAATGCCGAAGAAGACCCCGGTGATGGGGGCGTTGAAAACAGCGGATATGGCCGCGCCGCCGCCCGCGGCGGTGTACATCATCATGTCGTCCCTGGTGAAGCGCAGCACCTGTGACATGAATGACCCGATGCCGCTGCCGATTTTGGCCGCGGGGCCTTCAGGGCCAAGGGGCGCGCCGGTGCCGATCGCGATGATCGGCGCAAAGAGGTGGAAAAGCGTGACGCGGAGTTTAATCAGGCCGTTGTTGAGTATTATCGCCTTGATAACACTGATCACGCCTTTTTCCCTGGCAACTATGGGAAACAGGACGGTCATCAGCGCGCAGAGCAGGCTGCCTGCGACCGGAATGATGATTATAACCGATTCATCGATCCTGAAAAGATGGTGCACGTGCCCGGGCTCAAAGAAGTGCCGCATTTTTTCAAGAAGGTAGTGGAACAGGATGGCGCCGAACCCGGCAGCGACACCGATGATGACTGAAGCGATGATGTGGACCACGTATTTGGAAAGGTCGCTTTTCAGGTACAGCCTGCTGTATTTTTTAAGAAGGGCATCCCTGAGGGATGACAGTGACTGGAAAGAAAGTTTCATGGCTGCTGGTCTACCTTCCTGGGCATCTGGATCCGGCGTTTGGCGTCTTTTCCGGGGATTCCAAAAAACATTTTGACGAACACGGGATAGTTTACAATAATACTATGGGCACCTCTAAAAATCAGGTTTTTTCATTAACTGAAAAATAATAAAACCTGATTTATCCAATGGTTGTGCCCACAAGGGAACATCCAAAATGTAATTTATAGAAGTTCCCTTATTATATAATAGTCAACAGGATTTTTTTCTCAAGCAATAATACTGTATATATCGGCCAGAATGGGCACGGCCTGAAAATAACTGCGAGGATGAAAAGCCATGAGTGAATACCGGTACTGCCCCCTGTGCGGCCTTCCTCTGAAAACAGGAATTATCGACGGCAAAGAGCGTAAAAGCTGCAGCGCTGAATGCGGCTATGTGCAGTGGGACAACCCTGTTCCCGTCGTTGCCGGTATTGTCGTGTACCGGGAAAGGGTGATTATCGCCCGTAACCGTGCGTGGCCGGAAAAGATGTTCGGCCTGATAACCGGATTCCTTGAAAAGGGCGAGACCCCAGAAGAGGGCATGTGCCGCGAAGTAAAAGAAGAGCTCGGCCTGGAAAGCTCAATCCGTGAGCTGGTGGGGCTGTATCCTTTCGATAAAATGAATCAGCTGCTTATCGTTTACTGCGTCGACGCGTCCGGAACAGTCACACTGGGAGAAGAGCTCGCTGAAATACGGGAGCTGGAGCCTGCAAAGCTGCGGCCCTGGCCTTTCGGAACAGGGCCGGCATTGCGGGACTGGCTAATAAAAGAAGGGCACCTTAAAGAATAGGGACACACCCTACAGGGAAGCGGTGTTGATGATCAGCCTGACCGAGTTTTCCTCAACGCGGAGTTTTTTCGCGATTTCATCGGATGACCATCCCTTGCTTGAGAGTTCACGGATCGTGGTGATCATGTTCTCGTTGATGTTTTTGATCTGGGCTATCTCGCCCTTGATCTGTTTGGATATCGGGTTGTTGTCCACTGCCTGGATGAAATCGGCGAACTGTTTCATCTTCCTGTCGGTCTGGCTGAACATCTCCTGAAGCTTGTTGTCCGTGTCATTGATCTCTTTGCGGAGCGTTTCGATTTTCTGGAACATCGCGTAGATCTGGTCTATGCGCTTTTCGATATGGGCCGAAAGCCCTTCGATTTCATTGAACTTGTCTTTGACTTCCTGGATCTCGCTTTCGCGCGTCTTGAGAAAGAGGGCGTGCTCCTCGACATTGTTCAGGTGCTCGGTCATTTTTTCCACGCGCTTGTCTGAGCGCTCGATCGTTTTCTGGAACGACTTGACCTTCCCGTCAATTGCCTGGATCACGATATCGGTCTTGTTCACTGATTCGAGGTTTTTGGAAATGATGTCCTCGTATTCCTGGAGTTCATGGATGCGATGTTCAAGGCTGGCATAGGTTTCGGTGAGCGCGCCGATGCGCGAGTTCACCGCGTCGATTTTCGAGGTCTGTGCCTGCATTTCGTCCGCGCGGTTCTGGACGAGATCGATCATTTCGGCCAGGCCGCGGATTTCGCGCTCGATGTCGGCAAACCGGTCTTTTTTGCCCTGGTATGCCCTGATTTCGCGGTCAAGGTGTTTTCGGATCTGCTTGATCTGGTCGATGTTCTCGAAGAATTTTTCGATATCACGGGCCTCTTCTTTCGATTCAGTGAGGATTTTTTCGAACTGCTTGAGCGAATCATCCACCTTTTTCATCATCTCGTCGGTCCTGGCAAAGACCCGGTTCTGTTCTTCGTACTGCTGGATCTCGTTTTTCATTTCAGTCATGCGCTGTTCAAGGGCGGAAAATTCTTTCCTGGTCCGTTCTGAAAGAAGCGAAGCGCGGGACTCGATGTCGCTGTATTCATTTTCCATGGTTTCGATCTTTTCAACCGCGGTCTGGACCATCCGTTTTTCAAGTTCGGCGTACTTCTCTTCAAAGCCTTCCATGCGCTTTCTCATGTCTTCGGCTTCTTTTCTGGTTGCCTGCACGATCTCGTCCTTCTTGGAAATGGCGTGGATGCTCAGATTGTCTATCTCGGTCCTGATCTTATCAACCTCGATCTGGAAGGTCCTGATCAGCTTTTCTTTTGATTCATTAACATTGCTTTCAACATTGTGTATTTTGCTGTAGACCCGTTCAACGTTCTCGTGGATGTCCTGCTTCATTTCCTCGGATTTTTCTTTGATGTCCGCGAAAACCGTGTTTTCAAGGTCGTTCATGGTCGATTTCAGCAGATCGATCTGCCCGGAGAGGTTCTGAGCGCCTTCAACCGAACGCGCGATGTTTTCAACCCTGGTCCTCAGGTTCTCGATAATAACGCTTCCGTCCTCAGTGAGCCGGTTCTCGATCTCTTCGGTGATCTCCCTGGAACGCTCCCTGAGCCGGTTGCTGAAATCCTGGAGCATCTCCATTCCCTGTTTCTTAACGTCAACGAACTCTTCTGATAGGCGCGCTATCTGTTCGGAAATGCCGGTGAAGTCTTCTTTGGCAGCGCCGATGAACTCGATCTGGCGGTTGACGTCTTTGGCGGCCCTGGAAACGACCTTCAGGTCATCCTCGACTTTTTTCAGGTTGCTTTTTTCGATGTTGAGGCCGGTCAGCCTTTCCTCGATTTCTTTTAACGATACGCTCAGGTTCTTGGTGAGGGCCCCTGACTTCTTGATGAGAATGTCCATCTCGATGGTCGCGTCCCTGAATTTTCTGTTCTCGGTCTCGGCGAGTTTCTTGAAGTCATCAAATATTTTGGATGAATATCGCCTGAGCTTGGACATGCGGAGGTTTGATTTGTCGAGTCTTCTGAACAGTACCAGCATGAGAAGACATCCAACAGCAGTTATTATGTTTAAAATCATGATCAACCGCCCGGTTATGCGTAAATTTTTGGGAATTTTATTAATTTGGTGAATATAGTAAACAACGGAAAAAATATGTCAATATAAATTTTATGTCACATTAGTTTTTGGTTTCGGTAGTAGATTAAATTTTTAGGTATTTAAACTAAAGGAATTTCAAGGATCCTTAGTATAACATTACAAGTGTCGTCTCCGTGAACATGGGAATCCAGTTTGGTTAATCCCAGGATTTGAAATCCCCCTGAAGAGGCTGTCCCAAAAGTCGTCTCGATACTAATTTTGTAACGCTCATTGAGTGATTTTGATGGAGAAAACATCAAAATCGTATCGAAATGAGCGGGAATACTGTATCCACTTTACGAAATTCACTCGACGAACGTTTTTTGGGACAGGCCCCAAAAGATGATGGTTACGGAAATTTTCTTGCTTTTTAACCCCCTTTATCGAAGGGGGTCGGTGAGCAATGCGAACCGGGGGGATTTTTCCGCGGGAATGGCATTTAAAGGAGATTATTTTTACGAATTTGATCCGGATTTATCAAAAATATTCAGATTAACTAATTGACAAAATTTAACCGCCAGTAAATTTTCTACTATCAGTTAAATTTAACGAATTCAGGGGTCGCGAGCCATGGCAGTCCATAAACAGAATGAGGTGATACAAAACAGGAAAAACCGCGAGCGCCTTCTCAGGGAGGAGACAATCATAAGCGCAGCGAAAAAACTTTTCTGCGCCAAAGGCTATATGAAAACCACCATGGATGAAATCGCCATGGAAGCCGAGATCAGCAAGCCCACGGTATACCAGTATTTTAAAAACAAGGACGACCTCTATTTCAGCCTTACCCTGCCCATACTGCAGCGGCTGGTCAGCGACATGGAAACCATGACGAAAATAATCGCATCAGGCGGGTATAAAACCGGGGCTGAAATCGTAAATGACCATTTTGAAACCTATATCGCGCTTTATAATGACGACCCTGAAGCTTTCGGGATTTTTATGCTTTTTCAGCTTACCGGCACGGTGTTTGACGTCAATGAAGAGGTCAGCAGGGCGATCGGTTCTCTTGCCCGGGAGCGCTATGACGGCATGCGCGGCGTGTATGCGACAGCCATAAAGAGGGGGCTTATTAAGGATGTCAATGTCTATTATCTCGTGGATATGATCTGGGGGAGCTTTCTGGGGATACTGCAGTCACTGGGGGCAAAGACCAGCAGTGCAGGGACCCATAAGGAGTTTATCCCGACCCTGGAATTCGCGCGCGGCCTGATCAGTGACGCGATCGCCCTCAGGGGGGATGAACAATGAACAACGCGGTGAACAGTATAAATGACATGGATTATTTTTTCCATCCTGACGGCGTTGCCGTGATCGGCGCGACCGGGACCCGGATGAAGGGAGGTTATTATATCCTGAGAAACGTGATGGGAGGATACGGGGGGCGCATCTATCCGGTCAACGCGAAATATGACGAAATAATGGGGATGAGGTGCTATCCGGATGTTGAAGCAATACCGGAAAACTTTGACCTTGCCATATTTTTTATTCCCGCGCAGTTCCTTCCCGAAACCATTAAAAAATGCGCGAAAAAGAAAGTCCGCGGAATAATCATCGAATCAGCTGGTTTTTCCGAAACCGGGCCCGCGGGTAAAAAACTTCAGGAAGAGTCGGTTGCCCTTGCCCGGTCCCTGGGCATACGGCTCTGGGGCCCGAACTGCATGGGCCTTCTTGACGGCCATTCCAGGAATGTTTTTTCCTTTATGTATGAAGAAAACTGGAAGACCCTGATGCAGCCCGGAAACGTGTCGCTCATTGTGCAGAGCGGGATGCTTTCCGCCGGTTTTCTCATGATGATGCTCGACCGCGGTGGCATGGGCATCAGCAAGGTCGCGTCCATTGGAAACAAGTGCGACGTTCATGAAACCGAGCTTCTGGAATATTTTATCAATGATGAAAACACCGGGGTCATCGGCTGCTACCTGGAATCTGTAATGGACGGAAGAAAATTCATGAACCTGGCAAGAAACACCTCGAAGCCCATTGTGGTGCTCAAGGCCGGAAGAAGCCCCCAGGGAGCGCGCGCCGCCATGAGCCACACCGCGAGCCTTTCAGGTTCAGCAAAGATATATGAGGGCGCCTTTAAACAGGCCGGGATCGTCCAGGTGTACGACATCTATGAACTCATGGATTTTATTCGCGGCTTTTCAACAATTGAATCGTGCCCGGAACGGGGCGGTGCCGCGGTTATTACTTTTTCAGGCGGCGCGGGCATCATAACCGCGGACCTGCTTTCAGACAGGGGCCTGCCCCTTGCCGAAGTCTCACCCGGCACGCTCGCGGAAATTAAAAAGGTCTTCCCTGAATGGATGGACCCGGCCCATCCCCTTGATCTGTGGCCCGCGGTTGAAAAGAACGGCCTTGCCCGGGTGTATACCCACAGCATTGAAGCGCTGATGAAAGACCCTTCGGTTGACATGATCATTATGGAATCGTTTTCATCCTCGTACCGCAGCCCGGATTTCATGGAACAGATCGGCCTGTTGAAAAAGCAATACGGCAAACCGGTATTTTTGTGGCTGGTAAGCCCGGGGAGCAGGGAAACCTTCACTACCTACAGGGCCGCAGCGGAGAAGAACGGAATACCGGAGTTTACTGAAATATCGAGAATTGTTGCACTTATAAACGGGATAAAATATCATTACCGCAAAAAAAGGGCGCTGAAGCTGATACCGTGAAGGGCGGGCCGCTCAATATATCATTGCGCATCCATTAATTTTTACTATATAGTGGATTAATTTATTGACAGAAACCGGGTTCTCTATATTTTGGAACTCTTTTTAGCCCCAATCAAGCTGAAAAATGGTTATTTATGCGGAGACGAACATGCGAGGAATACAAAAGACATTTTCAATAAAGGAATCAGAGGTTTCCAAAAAGTGGTACCTGATCGACGCTGAAGGAAAGGTCCTGGGCAGGCTGGCTACTCAAATAGCACTGATACTCAGAGGGAAAAACAAACCGGAATTCACCCCTTCCATGGATATGGGTGACAATGTTATCGTGATCAATGCCGAAAAGATTGTTCTCACCGGGTCAAAATCCCTTGACAAGGAATACTTCAGGCATTCCCAGTATCCCGGCGGAAAAAAGTTTATCAGTATCACCAAAATCATGGCTGAAGAGCCTGAGTTTGTCATTAACAATGCGGTAAAAGGAATGCTTCCCAAAACCAAACTGAGCAAAAGCATAATCAAAAATCTTAAGATCTATGCCGGCCCGGAACATCCCCATGCTGCGCAGAAACCCGAAAAGATTGAATTATAATTATTAGGATATAGTCGAGAGGAGTTATTACATGAAGGACACCAATTACGCAACGGGAAGAAGAAAGACCTCGATTGCCCGTGTTTGGCTGAAATCCGGATCAGGCAATATCGTTGTGAATAATAAACCCATCAATGAATATTTTCGCAGACAGACCCTTGAACTTGTCGTGCGGCAGCCCCTTGAGCACATCGGGGTGCTGGATAAATTTGACGTTCAGGCCATTGTCAGCGGCGGCGGATGGTCAGGCCAGGCAGGAGCCATGAAGCTGGCGATTTCCCGCTGTCTTGTCGAAGTTGATGAAAAGAACAAAAAGCTTCTCAGGGAAGTGGGCTTCCTTACCCGGGACGCCAGAAAGGTGGAACGAAAGAAACCGGGCCAGAAAAAAGCGCGGAAAAGATTCCAGTTTTCCAAACGTTAACAGCGAACAGAATCAGGGGGCTGCCGAAAAGGCGGCCCTTGTTGTATATAACCAGCCTGAGAATCTACCCGGCCGAAGCGGAGCATGCCGCATTCTAAGAATCCCCCCGGCCTATGGCCGACCCCCTTGATAAGGGGGTTAAGAATCTGGCAACAACTTCCCCCCTGATAGGGGGGACCGAGGGGGGTTGAAAAACGCCGGGATGACCGAGCCGAGGGAGGTTGAAAAATTTGCCGAAGATTGTAAAAATACAGTATCGTGACAATCACATGGCAGTTGATCTTGACCACGGCGAGACCCTGAAGCTCCCCCATTCGCTTGCCCGTGCACACCGGCTTGAGACTGACCGTGAACTGGAGTCCCTGGAATACAGCCGGCTGAAGGAGGAGTCAGAGCGGTTCTGCTGCATGGACCGGGCCCTGGGCTATCTTTCTTTCAGGGCGCGTTCGGCCTTTGAGATGTCAGGGTACCTGAAAAAGAAGAAGTTCTCCCCGGCGATTATCGAGGAAGTCATCCGCGAGCTCAGGGAAAAGCGCTATCTCGACGACCGGGCGTACGCGCTGGCCCTGGTCCAGAGCAAAATGACGAAAAAGGCCGTGGGCATAAATCTTCTGAAGCACCAGCTCGCCGCAAAGGGCCTTTCGCGCAGCATCATTGACTGGGCGCTGAGGGAATCAGGGGCGTCCGAGACCGATATGCACGCGGTCTATGAAACTGCCCGCAAAAAGTTTGATTCGCTCCAGGGGGATGAAAAGAGGCTGGGAAGGGTGTACCGGTTCCTTCTGCAGCGCGGTTTCCCGCCTGACGCCGCGGGAAGGGCGGTGAAGCAGCTCAAGAGCGAGGACTATCCTGACAGGGATGATGAATAACCCGGGACACCGGCCTGGCACGTCCCGGCCGGGAGAGGAAACGGCTCCTGTTTCTGCCGGGTTTTTAACTTGCAAAAAACATCCCCCCTTCGTAATTAATGCCTAAAACAGCTTTCCCCAGGGAATTTGAATCAACCGCAACGAGGTTCGATAATGCATACAGTAAGGGATTTACGCACATCATTTCTCCAGTTTTTCAGGGACCGGGACCACCGCATTGTGCCGTCAAGCCCGCTTCTGCCCAAAGACGACCCGACCCTGCTTTTTACCACGGCCGGAATGGTCCAGTTCAAGCCCATGTTCGCCGGGACTGTTGACCTTGAATATACGCGCGCCGCGTCAGTGCAGAAGTGCCTGAGGACCAGCGACCTCGAGAACGTGGGGCGCACCAAGAGGCACCTGACCTTTTTTGAGATGCTCGGCAACTTTTCCTTCGGCGATTATTTCAAGAAAGAAGCGATTGAATTCGCCTGGGACTATTCGACCAAGGTGATCGGTTTCCCGGTGAAAGACATATGGGTCTCGATTTACGAGGATGACAACGAGGCCTTTGACCTGTGGAACAAGTCGATCGGCGTACCTGCCGAAAAGATCGTCCGCCTGGGCAAAGCGGACAATTTCTGGGGGCCGGCCGGCGACACCGGTGCGTGCGGTCCCTGCTCCGAGCTGTACCTTGACCGCGGCCCTGATTACGGGTGCGGCTCCCCTGACTGCAAGCCGGGGTGCGAATGTGAGCGCTTCCTCGAATACTGGAACCTGGTCTTCAACCAGTTCAACCAGGACATCAGCGGCAGGTTGAACCCCCTTCCCCGCACGGGCATAGACACGGGCATGGGACTTGAGCGGCTCGCGACCCTGATACAGAACGTCGACTCTGTTTTCGACACTGACGAGCTGAAGGGGCTGGTGCAGATGGTGTCGCAGCACACCGGCAGGGCCTTTGAAGGCGCGTCGCTTGTCCCGATCAGCGTGATTGTCGAGCACGCGCGGGCGCTGACCTTTGCCATGTCGGACGGCATTTATCCTTCGAATGACGGCAGGGGCTATGTTTTGCGAAGAATTCTGCGCAGGGCGCTGCGCTTTACCCGCCAGATCGGCGTGACCGAACCGTACCTGTACACCCTGGTCGACCCCATTGTCGCCACGATGTCCGAATTCTATCCCGAGTTGAAAGATTCGGCGCCGAACGTGAAAAAGGTGATCGAGTCCGAGGAACAGCGCTTCCTCGAGACCATTGAGAACGGCCTTGACCGCCTTGACGAAACCATGAAAGCGCTCAAAAAGAAGGGCGGACGCGAAATTTCCGGAAAGGACGCGTTTGTGCTGTATGACACGTTCGGGTTCCCGCTTGAAATGACCGTGGAGATCGCCGAAGAACAGGGCCTCGGCGTCAATACCGGCGATTTTGAAAAGGAGATGCAGGAGCAGCGCGAGCGCGGCAAGCAGAGCTGGAAGGGCGGCGATTCGGGTTATGAGAAGGCCTTTGAGGAAACCGTGAAAACGTCCGGTGACACCGAGTTTACCGGCTACACCGACTGTGAAAACGAATCAGTCGTGGTGACCCTTCATGACGGAACCGCGATGAAGGACGCGCTCAAGCAGGGCGAGAGCGGGTTTATCGTGCTCAACCGGACGCCGCTTTACGGCGAATCGGGCGGGCAGGTCGGCGATACCGGCGAAATCGTTTCTCCGAAAGGAAGGTTCGCCGTTCATGAAACGAAAAAATACAACAAGACGATATTCCATGTCGGTGTTGTCGAAGAGGGCAGCTTTTCAAAGGGCGACATCGTGACCGCCCGCTACAATGTCGTGCGAAGAAACCTGACCAGGGCGAACCATTCGGTCACGCACCTTCTCCAGGCGGCGCTTCGCAGTGTTCTCGGAGACCACGTGAAACAGGCGGGCTCCTTTGTCGAGCCTGACCGCATGAGGTTTGACTTCTCCCACTTCAAGGCAATGAGCGAGGATGAGATCGCCCGTGTCGAGGACATCGTAAACGAGAAAATATGGGAAAACATACCGGTCGAAACCGCGATGATGCCTCTTGACGCGGCGGTCAAGAGCGGGGCCATGGCCGAGTTCGGCGAGAAATACGAGGATGTCGTGCGCGTGGTGAAAGTCCCCGGGTTCAGCATGGAGCTCTGCGGCGGCACCCATGTCGACAATACCGGAAAGATCGGCGTTTTCAAGATCACGAGGGAGGCCTCGCCCGGCGCCGGCGTGAGGAGGATCGAGGGCCTGACCCTCAAAGGGGTGCTCCGCAGGTATAATGATTATTCAGGCATGGTATCCGCGCTTTCGCAGAAGCTCAACATCAATGAGGCGGGCCTGGTGAAAAGGGTCGAAGACCTGCAGGAACGCACGCGCACGCTTGAAAAAGAACTGGAAAAACAGAAAAAGGAAAACCTTTCCGGCAATATGCAAGACATGCTGGGCAGAGCCCGTGACGTCAATGGCGTTAAAATCGTGGCCGAAGCCTTCAACGGCACTGATGTGGACGATCTCAGGGCGCTGTCGGACTCGGTGAGGTCAAAGGAACAGGTTTCGGTGGTGCTTTTCGGGTCACAGATACAGGGCAAGGCAATGCTGATGTTCGCAGCAACGGGCAAAGCGGTTGAAAAGGGCATTGACTGCGGCAGGCTGATCAAGGAAGTCGCCCCGCTTGTGGGCGGCGGCGGCGGGGGCCGCAAGGACATGGCCCAGGCAGGAGGAAAAGACCCTGCCGGACTTGAACGGGCCCTGGAAGCTGCCGTTGAAAAAGCGTCAGAAATGCTGAAATAGTTCTTATTGACTGTTTCTCGGATCATTTATATCTTGAGTTTTACCGGGAAAGGCTTTACTGGTATATTTAAAGAAAGCCTTGTTTAAGATGACTTTTCGGGTCAAGCTTGTGAGGTACGAGTTTGGACTCAGGCATGGATGTAAAAAAAGATATAAATGGAGTGCGAAAGGGCAATAATGTCTTTATTGCCCGACAACCGATCTTCGACCGCTCCAAAAAAACCTACGGCTATGAACTCCTCTTCAGAAAGGGATTTGAAAATTACTGCAGCGAACAGGACGGCGATTTCGCGTCAAACCAGACCCTGAGCAACAGCTTTTTCGTATTGGGCATGGATGAAATTACCGGGGGCAAAAAGGCCTTCATCAATTTTACCAGGAACCTCATCCTCAACGAGACCGCGTCCTTTTTTCCAAGCGACCTGATCGCCATTGAGATACTGGAGAACATTGTTCCTGATGACATGTTTATGCAGGCGTGCAGGAGCCTGAAAAAAAAGGGCTACAAGCTTGTGCTCGACGATTTTATTTTAAGCGATGAGGTCAGGCCCCTGATTGATGTCGCGGACATTATCAAGATCGATTTTCATCAGAGCAAACCTTCCGATATTTCTTATCTCTCTTCTCTTATGCATAAGCGGGTAAAATTTCTTGCCGAAAAGGTGGAAACGCGGGAACAGTTTGAGGAAGCGTATGATCTGGGTTATTCTTTTTTTCAGGGCTATTTTTTCAGCAAGCCCATTATCATCGCCGGCAGGGACATTCCCGGGTATAAAATCAATTACCTCAACATCATCACCGAGATCAATAAATCAGAGGCCGATTTCGGCCGCCTTGAAGTGATCATTAAACACGACCTCTCCCTTTCGTACAAGTTCTTGCAGCTTATCAATTCAGCCGCGTTCGGCTTCTACTCAAAAATAACATCCGTTAAACAGGCCCTGGCCCTGCTGGGGATCAATGAATTTAAAAAATGGATTTCCCTGATCGCCATGACCGGTCTGGGGGACGATAAACCGCGCGAGCTTATCGAGCTTTCCATTGTTCGCGCCCGTTTTTGCGAAGAAGTGGCGCGCTACCTCGGCCTCAGGGAGGAGAAGACCGACCTTTTCTTCATGGGGATGTTTTCTCTTATCGATGCGTTCATTGACAGGCCCCTGGACACTATTCTTAAAGAGCTTCCGATGTCGCAGTCGGTCAAACTCGCCCTGATGGGCAAAAAGAACAGGTACCGCGCCGTTTATGAAATGCTTCTGGCCTATGAGCAGGGGTTCTGGGACCGGTTCAAGAGTTTTGCCACGCTGTTGAATATTGAAGAAGAGGAGGTGGCCCGGATATACCGCAAATCAATTTCCTGGGCCAATAATCTTTCTGCCTCAACCTGATTAATAAAATGGTTGCTATTTTCCGAGTTTAATGTATTATGTCATATTCAAATCTTTACGGAATGGGGACTTTCCATGGACAATTACCAGAAGTACTCTAAATGTATTGTTCGCTCGGTTAACCATATTTTTAAAAATTTTCTCAATGACTCCGGCATCGAGGAAGTTTATGAATCCCAGTCCAGGGAAAAAGATCCACTGGTGGTGGTTGAAATCGACGGCACGCTCGTGGGAGAAATCGTGATCAACCTGCCGGTAAAGACCCTTGATCTCATTACCAAAAAGTTCATCAACAGATCTGACACCAAAACAATCAGGAAACACCACGGCGATGTGGCCGGCGAGCTGGCCAACCTCATTACCGGGACCTTCGCGAACCAGCTCCAGTACGCTGACCATGTGATCCATCTTGCGCCTCCCGAATTCAACGATGACCCGATAACAGTGAAAGCCCTTTATGACAACATTAACCTCTCCTTTATCTCGAGCTTTGGCGGGTTTGATATTGATTTTTATTACAGGATGAAACGCTAAGCCCGGACAGCCATGCCCCTGATCGATATTGCCGTAATAACCCTTTATTTTTTAGTTGTCATAGTCATCGCCTTTGCCCTTGCCAGAAGAGGGGGCAGGAGCACCGAGGATTTTTTTCTCTCCGGAAGAAAGCTTCCCTGGTGGATAGCCGGCACGACCATGGTCGCCACGACCTTCGCCGCCGACACCCCTCTCGCGGTGACCGAGCTGGTCGCGACCAGGGGGATCGCCGGCAACTGGCTGTGGTGGAACATGGTCGCGGGCAACATCCTTGCCGTGTTTTTTTTCGCCAAACTCTGGAGGCGGTCGGGCATCATGACCGACGTCGAATTTATCGAGCTTCGCTATTCCGGGCCGGAGGCGGCCTTTCTCAGGGGATTCAAGGCGCTGTACCTGGGCGTGTTTTTAAACGCCATAATCATGGGCTGGGTCAATGTCGCGCTCGCTGAAATTTTAAAGAACATCTTCGGCATCAGCGGGGACCAGGTGATCTATTATATTCTGGGCGCGATGCTTGTGGTCGGGATCTATTCGTCGGTATCAGGGCTCTGGGGTATCGCGTTTACCGACATGTTTCAGTTCATCATCGCCATGGCAGGATGTATTGTTCTTGCCGGTATTGTCATCAGCCTGCCTGAAATCGGCGGGGTCGCGGGCCTGAAAGCGAAACTGCCGGCCGACTATTTCAGGTTTGTCCCCAGGATCGGCAGCGGCGCTTCTGCTGCCGCGGGAGGGATACTGACCCTGTCCTTTTCGGCCTTTATCGCGCACATAGCCATCCAGTGGTG